>TARA_B110000503_G_scaffold128421_1_pt1 | contig 50417 bp, 58 predicted proteins | sample TARA_B110000503 | Tara Oceans TARA_B110000503 (sample SAMEA4397472) | marine metagenome | biome: Polar Biome; feature: [SRF] surface water layer (ENVO:00010504); material: water (ENVO:00002006), including particulate matter (ENVO:01000060) such as... | depth 5 m | reverse complement strand
GGCTCAGTAGCTCAGTTGGTTAGAGCAGGGGACTCATAAGCCCAAGGTCGCAGGTTCAAGTCCCGCCTGAGCCATTATAAGTTAAGATTTCTAGTTTTTATAAAAAGAGTTTCATTAAAGTTTAGATGTACACGTTATAGTTATACGGTTAAATTTAGTTATTATGGTTGCAAAACGAATTTTGTATCAAGAAGAGGCTAGAAAAGCGCTGGAAACAGGTATGGATATACTTGCTGAAGCAGTTTCAATAACTTTAGGTCCAAAAGGAAGAAACGTCGTTTTAGAAAAGAAATTTGGGACACCACAAATTGTTAATGATGGAGTAACGATTGCAAAGGAAATAAATTTACCGAACAATTTACAAAACACTGGTGTATGTTTGATCCGTCAAGCAGCCTCAAAAACAAACGAAGTTGCTGGTGATGGTACGACTACAGCTACAGTTTTAGCTTACGCTATAATAAAACAGGGAATGCGTAATGTTGCCGCTGGTGCTAACCCAATTGTTATTAAACGTGGTATTGAAAAAGCCACACAATTTGTAATCCGAAAGGTAATGGATTATGCAAGGCCAATCGAGAGTATCTCGGACATTACAAAAGTGGCAACTATCTCTTCAGGAAATGATAAAGAAGTTGGAGCTCTTATTGCTAGTGCTATTGAAAAAGTAGGTCGTGAAGGTTTAATTTCTTTAGAAGAAGGAAAATCAACAGTCAATGAACTCGAAGTTACTGAGGGTATGGGTTTTGATCGCGGTTTTATTTCGGGCTATTTTGTTACAAATACAGAACGCATGGAGATTGTCTTAGATAACCCATTTGTTTTATTAACTGATAAACGAATAACATTAGTTAAACAAGACTTATTACCAACATTAGAATTAATTTCAAAGACAAATCAACCATTAGTCATTATAAGCGATAATGTTGAAAAAGAAGCACTAGCTACTTTAATCATTAATAAATTACGTGGTATTTTAAACGTTGTAGCTGTTAGAGCTCCAGGTTTTGGAGATCGTCGTAAAGCTATGTTAGAAGATTTGGCAGTCTTGACAGGTGGCCAAGTTATTAGTGCAGATGCAGGTCTAACGCTGGAAAAAATGGAGATCGAAAATCTTGGGACGGCTAGACGCATTGTAATCACTAAGGATTCTACGACAATAATCTCGGATGTGAATAAAGATCAAGTTCTTGCTCGTTGCGAGCAATTACGAAGACAATTAGAGACTATTGACTCTACATATGAAAAAGAAAAAATACAAGAGCGTTTAGCTAAGTTAAGTGGAGGGGTAGCAGTCATAAAAGTTGGGGCGGCAACCGAAACAGAAATGAAAGATCGTAAGCTAAGATTAGAAGATGCTGTAAATGCTACGCGAGCAGCTGTCGAGGAAGGTATTGTTCCTGGTGGTGGAGCTACCTTAACTCACATTTCTTCTGAACTTTTGGAGTGGGCGAAAGCGAATCTTAAGGAAGATGAATTAGTAGGTGCGTTAATCGTTGAGAAAGCTTTAAGTGCACCATTAAAGAAGATAGCTTTTAATGCAGGGCAAAGTGGTGCCGTTATAGCTGAGAAATTAAAAAAAGAAGCTTTTGAAATAGGTTATAATGCCGCAACAAATGAATTTGTCAATATGTATGAAGAGGGTATTATTGATCCGGCAAAAGTGACTCGTTCAACCTTACAGAATGCTGCTTCAATCGCTAGTATGGTATTAACTACGGAATGTATTATTGTCGATAAACTCGAGAGTACAAATAATAAAGAACGCTAAAAGAATGGATATGGTAGATTCAAATACTCGCACTCCAGAAAATGAATTGTTTGATACGGATATGATGAAAGAAACATTAGATGATGAGATGGCATTGTCAGAGCACATAGAAGAATTCAGTCAAAGGTTAATATTTTGTCTCGTAATTTTAATTATCGCTACACTAATTTGCTTCGCTGACGTTAAAGAAATTGTAAAAATTTTTCAAGCACCAGCCATTGGAATTAAGTTTTTACAATTTTCACCAGGAGAGTTTTTCTTCGCTTCAATCAAAATAGCAGCCTTTTGTGGTATTTTAATTAGTAGCCCCGCCTTAATTTATCAGATCTTATTATATATATTACCGGGGATGACAAAAAATGAACGGAATATTGTTCTTCCAGTAATTTTTAGTTCAAGTATTCTTTTTATCATAGGCTTACTTTTTTCGTACTTTTTTTTAGTACCTGCAGCCCTAACTTTTTTTATAAATTATGGGGCAGATATCGTTGAACCTTTTTGGTCTTTTGAACAATATTTCGATTTTGTTGCTGTTTTAATTTTTACAACAGGTATAGCATTTCAAGTGCCTGTGATACAGGTGGTTTCAGGCGTCTTAGGGCTCGTTTCTGGTAAAACTATGTTGCAAGCATGGAAATATGTTGTCGTTTTTGCAACTATTATTTCAGCCATCATAACACCCTCCACTGATCCGGTAACACAACTTTTATTATCAGTGGCATTGATAATGCTTTATTTAAGTGGTTGCACCGCGGTCATTTTTTTGAAAAAAGAAATTTAAACGAATTTAAATTTTAGTGATAAAGTGTATAATTAAATCGAACATGTAAAATTCTGCCTAATTTAAATCTTTTATGAACCTATTATTAACTAAACTTAGATCTATTTTTCTCGTTTTTGGTATAATCTCAACACTGTTTGTACCAAAAGTTTCGTACGCTTACCCTGTTTTTGCTCAAAACGCATATGAAAATCCGCGTGAAGCGACGGGTCGTATTGTTTGTGCAAATTGCCATCTAGCACAAAAGCCAACAGAAATTGAGGTGCCCCAAGCTGTGTTACCTGATTCTGTTTTTGAGGCCGTAGTCAATATACCGTATGATACGTCTGTAAAACAAGTTACAGCTGCTGGTACACGTGGTCCATTAAATGTCGGCGCTGTTTTAGTGTTGCCAGAAGGGTTTAAATTAGCCCCGAAAGATCGTTTATCGGATGAGTTAAAGGCCAAGACAAAAGGTGTTTTTGTTCAACCTTATAGTAAAACTCAATCTAATATTTTAGTTGTAGGTCCTATCGCAGGGGATAAAAACCGTGAAATTGTTTTCCCGATCCTAGCACCTGATCCTGCACAAGATTCGACTGTTAACTTTTTAAATTATCCAATATACGCTGGTGGAAACCGAGGCCGAGGACAAGTATACCCAAGTGGAGAAAAAAGTAATAATACTTTTGTTACAGCTCCAAAAGCCGGACAAATTACTGATATTACAGTAGGTGAAAAAGGGAAAACAACGGTTACAATCGAAACGACATCTGGCGATACTGTAACACAAGTCGTTCCAGCGGGTCTTGATTTATCTGTAAAAGTTGCGGACGTAGTAAAAGCAGATGCTCCTTTAACATTAGATCCAAACGTTGGTGGTTTTGGGCAAGCTGAGACTGAAATAATTTTACAGAACCCAAATCGTGTGAAAGGTATGATTGCATTCTTCTTTACAGTAACAATAGCACAAATCTTGCTAGTATTAAAGAAAAAACAATTTGAAAAGGTTCAAGCTGCTGAGATGAATTTCTAATATCTTTAACAAAAAAAACTGGATTTTTATATCCAGTTTTTTAATTAAGATCTAACAATCTTGTCTGCAGAACTCACGAATACTAAAGCAGCTGAAATTGGTATAACAATAATGATTACTGCTAAAAATACACTACTTAAAAAAGCACTTAACGAAGGTGTCATGAAAATGATTAAACTAAAAAATAAATTTTCCTGAATTTAATAGTTATTATAACACGAACGAAATCATATATCCTTTGTTTAAAATTATTTTATTTTTAACATTTACCAATAACAAAAGGTAAAATGGCAGCTATTCGTGCACGTTTTATCAATTTAGTAATAATTTTTTGCTCTTTAGAAGTTAAACCCGTATTTCGTCGTGGCAATATTTTTCCTTGGTCACTTAAAAAATTACTTAAGACTTTTTTATCTTTATAATTAATTTCAGTAACAACCAAATCTTTTAACAAATTTTTATCTTTTATATTCACGTTATTTTATTTCTTTAAACAGTTCATGTTTTTTTGTTACAGGCGAATATTTTTTTAATTCTAAACGTTCTGTTGTTGTCCGTCGATTTTTTGTTGTATGGTATCTATATACCCCATCTGGACCTTTATGTTCCAATGTGACACGAACACGGGCTCCTTTACCTTTAGCCATTTTAATATTTTGAAGATTTAATAATTAGTACCCTAACTACTAATTATAACAGATACAATTATTTGAATCAATCTTATTTAGTAATTTTGTAAAAATGTAAAATACATATTATTAATGTAGTTTAGACTAATTTAAATAATAGAGTTATTAGTTTCAAAAAAAAGCCTATACTGACTTTGTTAATTTTTTAGTTGGTCTAGATTTTTCAGCCGATGACCTATTAAAGATTATAGAGGTTGAAGAAATATAAAAGATTGAATCAAAACCAAACAAAATTGACACTATGGTGTTCAGATCATTGCAATTGGAGAAACTATTCGATACGGTCCGTTTAACGAATAAGCAAAAGATTTGCTTTTTATTTTATACTCGCTTGCAAAATGTAGGTTATTAAAAATTACCCTTAAGCTAACACTTTTAAAAAACAAGAGAGTGGCCTAAGGGTAAATAATCTTGAAAAACTACCTATCCAAATAAGGATCTACGAATATAAAAAATCTTTACTAAAATAGACAATACAGATGTCAAATAAATTTCACTAATATAATAACAACAGCACTATTATCGTTATTTTGGCAATATAAAATTTAAAAGGTCTGTTTTATTAAAAAAGTATTTGACTTAGCTGATTTAATCTTCGTGTTCTTCAAAAGGGTCTCTCAATTGTTTTGACACAGGTCCAAACGCCGTGTAAACAGAATAACCTGTTATACCTAAAAGAAGGCCAGAAATAAATATACTTAAAATTGTTGCACTTTCCATGAAAAATAGTTGCTTAAGAACTTGTAAGAAAAAGTAAAAATTTGTTTATAATATATATTATGAGTAGCATTATAAAATTTTACTAATAAATTTTTTTTAAACTAAAATTATGGCATTAAGAACAAGATTAGGGGAAATTTTAAGACCATTGAATTCAGAATATGGAAAAGTTGCACCAGGTTGGGGAACGACTCCCGTAATGGCTGTTTTTATGGCTCTTTTTCTTGTATTTTTAGTTATTATACTTCAAATCTATAATTCATCGATTATCCTAGAAAATGTTGATGTGGATTGGGTAACGGTTAGTTAACGAAAATTAGAATAAGTTGTTTTTTTAAGCAAGCAACTTATTCAACCTTTATAATATTCCAGTAATAATTGAAATGTTTTTCTAATATTTGATGGATATAAAATCTAATTGCAAAAATAGAAAAGTAAATGATGTATAATAATTAATATTTAGTTCTGAGGATTCACCACGATTCTAATAATTCATTAATAATTAATCGGACTCGTTACATTAAAAATATTAACTTGTTTAATAAGGTTGAAATTGATATACTAGCACTATCGTAGCGGACGTGGCGAAATTGGTAGACGCACTAGATTTAGGTTCTAGCGAGTATTCTCTTGAGAGTTCGAGTCTCTCCGTCCGCAATACTTTTTTGCATATTTTTTTGTCCTTGCGGAAATCATAATTAAAACAGACATAATAATAAGTAGTTTTTAAGAATTTATTCGTTTGCTATTTATTTCATTTAAAATATTAATTAGATAATTAATATAAAACTCTAAATGCTAGGGGATTAAGTATGTATATAGCCATATATATATTCTTGATAAAAAAAATCGTATCTATTTTTAATTCAAATTCAAATATGTCACATAATGTAAGAGTTTATGATACATGTATTGGTTGTACTCAATGTGTAAGAGCCTGTCCATGTGATGTTTTAGAAATGGTACCTTGGGATGGGTGCAAAGCAGGTCAAATTGCTTCTGCTCCAAGGGCTGAAGATTGTATCGGTTGTAAAAGGTGTGAAACAGCATGTCCAACAGACTTCTTAAGCGTTCGTGTTTACTTAGGAAGTGAAACGACGAGAAGTTTAGGTTTAACATACTAAAGAGGCATTTAAAAGAAGAAAAAGAAAAGATCTATAAATTCATCGTTTCTCAATAGCGTTTTAACAAAAATTTTTTACGATTAAACGCAGAGATCGTAAAATTAAAATTAGCGTTATTAGACAGTTATCCCTAAACTAAATTATATCTAGTTTAGGTATAACAATTTCATATATGATCATTAAGTACCTGCCTGCCTTTCTATGGCGTTGTTTCAAAGTGCTACTACACTGATTGTTAGTGTTGTAGGATAGAAATATGCTACGTGAATATTATTATTAACTTGTATATCCGTGGCGGTTGTCTCGTTTGTACCAACTTACATTTGTACTAACACCAGCTACACCCCAGACAATTAAATTGTTACATTGCGTGACTCTTTTTGCAGGGCGAAGACCTCGTACGGCTTGTCCATCAGGAAGTGACATTTCTACTGGCTTTAATACAAGCCTAAAAATAAGTCAAGGAACCTTTCACATAAAGAAAATTTTTAAATTAATTATAATCTTATACCTTTTCTTACCCCCAAACGACTAAAAGAAATTTTAAGATGGTGTTAATTGACGAGTCGTAAACCCTGATAATAATTATTAATAAAACTGGTAAATTATTTCTAAGCATTCTGAAAAGCGTTCAAATTAACCTTAAACAGATTGTTAAGTTAAAATTATGAATATTTTTTCACCGATCATACGAGTTGTATGGAAAACAACATAAAATAAAATATTTCGTTTGTAACTATATTTAGATTGTAAGAACTTAAACAATAAGATAAATAAAAATATGGCAAAAGTTATTGGTATTGATCTTGGAACAACAAATTCAGTTGTAGCTGTAATGGAGGGAGGAAAGCCAGAAGTAATAGTAAACGCTGAAGGACAAAGAACTACGCCATCGATTGTGGCGTATACAAAAAAGGGGGATCTCTTAGTGGGTCAAATTGCAAAACGTCAAGCGGTAATTAATCCCGAAAATACATTTTATTCTATAAAACGTTTTATTGGACGTAAACCAAGCGAAATAACTGAAGATTTGCGTCTTGTCTCATATAAGGTTATTCAATCAGAAGATACTGATACTATTAAATTAGATTGTCCGACGCTAGGTAAACAATTTGCACCAGAAGAAATTTCTGCCAAAATTTTACGAAAATTAGTGGATGACACTTCAAGTTATATCGGTGAACCAGTAACTCAAGCTGTAATAACTGTTCCTGCATATTTTAACGATTCACAACGTCAGGCTACAAAAGATGCTGGAAAAATAGCAGGGCTAGAAGTTTTAAGAATTATTAATGAGCCGACAGCAGCCTCATTATCATATGGGTTAGAAAAACAAGATAATGAAACAATTCTTGTCTTTGATCTAGGTGGTGGGACATTTGATGTCTCAGTTCTAGAAGTTGGCGATGGTGTTTTTGAAGTTTTATCTACATCGGGTGATACAAATTTAGGTGGTGATAACTTTGATGAGCAAATTGTTCAATGGTTAATTAATGAGTTTAAAACACAAGAAGATATTGATTTAACAAAAGATGCACAAGCTTTACAACGTTTAACTGAAGCTGCAGAAAAAGCAAAAATCGAACTATCTACGCTTCCAGAAACTCAAATTAATTTACCTTTTATTTCATTGACGGCAGATGGGCCGAAGCATCTCGATATAGCTTTAACGCGTGAGAAGTTTGAAACATTATGTGGAAATTTAATTGAGCGCTGTAAAGTACCGATTCAAACAGCATTGAAAGATGCAGAATTACAGCCTAGTGCAATCGAACAAAATGTTCTTGTCGGAGGGTCAACAAGAATACCTGCGGTCCAAGAACTTGTGAAGTCTTTATTAGGTAAGACTCCTAACCAAACAGTTAACCCAGATGAAGTTGTCGCTGTTGGAGCAGCAGTTCAAGCCGGTGTTTTAGGTGGAGAAGTAAAAGATATTTTACTACTTGACGTGACACCACTTTCACTTGGTGTAGAAACGTTAGGTGCAGTTACAACAAAGATAATAACGCGAAATACTATTATACCGACAAAAAAGTCTGAAACTTTTTCTACTGCGATAGATAATCAACCAAATGTTGAAATTCATGTTGTACAAGGTGAGCGCGAATTAGTAAAAGATAATAAAAGTCTAGGTACTTTCAGATTAGATGGTATTGCACCGGCTGCACGTGGTGTTCCACAAATTGAAGTAATTTTTGATATTGATGCAAATGGAATTCTTTCTGTAACGGCAAAAGATAAAGCTACTAATAAGCAGCAATCTATTACTATCACCGGGTCTTCAACACTTGTTAAAGAGGAGATCGATCGTATGGTTAAAGATGCGGAGGATAATGCTACTCTTGATAAAGAGCGTGCTGAAAAGATTGCTATTAAAAATAATGCTGATACGCTTTGCTATCAAACTAAAACTCAACTAGAGACTTTAGGCTCAACGATTAGCTCAGATGAAAAAACTCGAATTGAAGGTCTAGTAACAGAACTTGAATTTGCAATAAAAAATGAAAGCTATGATGAGATAACAACTTTAACAACAACAATTACACAAGCACTCAGTGAAATTTCTAGTTCAGCTCCTGAAGTAGAAGTTGAATCTTAATAAAATATTGTAATATATAATTTTGTACTTTATTTGACTCCTATGTAATAAAGGAATACTCGTATGGTCATCAAGATTTTTTTGCTATGATCAATTGCAATATTTAAAAAATTTCTAGACGTTGCTATCAGGGGTTTTGGAAATCGCGGCGTTTAGTAAGTTTGTAAAAGTTAAAAAATATCTTTCCGTACTTTGTAACAGTTACGTCTTGTTACTTTATTGATATAGTTGGTTATGTGTATAACGACTATATCAATAATCTTTCTTATATTTTTCTATATGTTGGATTAGGTTTATTATATCAACAGCTGAACTACTAATTAGTTAGTTTATTATATATAATAATAATGTTTTTGTGAAACAGAACTCAATGTAACAAAACTGCCATTAATAATAGTAAAATTTAGCAAATAAAAAAAGTATAAGTTAACCTAAACACTATCCATCTTATGATAAGATTTGCAATAGAAATCGATTAAAGGATACTATCTGCCCAATATTTTTTATTAAGTTGCATGAGTTTTGTGAAAAACTTTTAGTTTTTCTTAATTTTGAAACGACATTTTATAATATGTTTTTGTTTATCATTTTGTTAAGGATAGGATGAATAATAAACAATTTTAACAATCTTAAAGTAGGGTAAAACGGACATTACTTAATTAAGCAGTATAAATTGTCCTATTTAAACAAAAAATTATGTTTAAGACAGTATTTACTAACGATAAAAAGACTTGTGATTTAAAGCTTTTTTCGGGAATTGTTGCGTTATCAATATTTGATGAAACACTCACAGAACAATGCTTCTCTCCTAGTAAAGCTTATGATATTGAGCGTATACTCGATAACCCCAATGTAAAAAGACAAGCTTTGAACTTATTAGGTTTGACAACAGATCAACCCAATTTACCTTTTTTATTATCTCTGAAAATAAATTTTAGTCTAAAGCAATACTTGAGTAAATATAAATTAACATATTTTCATTACTCTGAAAAATATTCTTTATTTCACGTTCCTTTATTTAAACATCAAGATTTAAATATGTTGGCAATACAAACACTTTTTATATTTGCCGGGATAAGAACAAAATGATAATCATAAACATATTAAGCTTTTTTGGTGGAATTTTAGCTGCTAACATTCTTGATACTAGTTTAGGTGAATTTAACGAGTGGGCAAGTGTTGGTGCAGCACTTATTATTGCTAGTCTTGAAAGTATTAGTAAAATTTATTACTCTCGGATTCAATACTTTCGCAAATCAATAATCAAAAACTATTATATAATATGGTTATTAAGCATTTTGAATTATTTTAAACTTGGGATCATTTATGGGTTAATTATCGATGCCTTTAAACTTGGTAGTTGATAAAAAATTTTCAATAATTTTCTTTAGGGTAAAGTGCTTGTATACTAATTGTATTTAAAATTTATAACTAGATACGGAAAAAATTTTATGATTACTGATACTCAAATATTCGTTGCGCTAATGATTGCTTTAGTAGCCGCAATTTTTGCAATAGGTTTAGGAAGGCAGCTTTATGTTTAAATTATCTTCATTCTGCTAACTGAATAATAAGTTAAACCGAATAAAGTTTGAAGTTTGAACTATAGCCGACTAATTTTAATTTAATTGTCTAAAAATGCAAGTTTTAATATTGAAAATGCATTTTTAGACAATTAAATTAAAATTAGTATTTATTTAACTATATTTAAGAACAGGGCATTGTTACTTGTAAAAATATACTTTTTTTATTATCTTTGGCGTCATTTTATTCACGAACTCAAAAGTATTATTTAAATCCTGCGTATTCTTAGCATAAATATCAACGACGTTGTCAACCTCTGCCGCTGTCACAAAACCAAACAACGCGTAAATTTTAACCAGTTGTGATTCAGCAATTAATGGGGCGTTACTAGGTCTAAGTCTATCGGCTGAAGGACCACCTAAAATATCTTTTTTTCATCCCGGTAACCAGAAGATTTCTCTTAGTCTTATGTAAATAACTTTCTTTTCAAATGATAAATTATTGTAGCTTTTTTGTTGTTGTTAAACAATTCACCAGATTCGGATTTGTATTTTGAACCAAGACTCTCTAATTTAAGCCTTATATCTTCGCCATTGTTATTGGCTGCCAATATACTCGACGAAAATTGGTACAGCTCAATATAAGACCCATCTATTATCATTGGTTTTAACACTGAGAATCTACTTTCGCCCACGACTTCAACAAAACGATCGCGGACATCCACATCGACATTGTCTAAAAAAAAACGACCATGCACAAAATAGGAAACAGACGCGAGGCACGTCTTGTGGCGATATGATCTTCCTAGGTCAAAGCGCCTTCACCTATTTTTTGTTTCATTAACTTTAACTTAGCAGCTTGTAATAGGCTATAACTCCCACCGTTGAGATCATTTCGTAAATCAAAATTCCTGACAAGTGTTAGAACTTCACATATCCCTGTCATTTTGTCTAATTGATCTTCCTTTTGCGGTGATACTAGATTAATTTTAATTCTACGGTGCTGCTGTTGATCTTCCGAATCAGTTGCTAAAAAATAGAGACGTTGAAAAAATTCATATATTCTAAAGCAAAGTCCACAAACTTTAATATACAGATGAGAAAACTAAATCATGCTAAGTTTTGTTTTTAAATATTACATAAAATTTAAGTCTTAATTTTGATTTAACTTTACCAAAAAACTGCACCCACATGATCTATTATATGGCTACAGTTTTTAGTAAAAATTTCAGTTATAAAGATGATCCTAAGCCTGAATATGAGCCAAAGAAAAATAGTGTTAATACTCCTAAAGCTGCTAAACCACCTATTGTTGCTACCATCCAAAGTGGTATTCTTCCGAGTTCACTCATAAATTTATATGTTACCTAAATTGAATTTTTAAGTGTAAAAAACTTCCCTGTTTTCTTCGTTTTTTTAATTATTAATTAAAAAAGTAACTAGAAAATAGAACTGCTAAAACAAAAAACAAAAGTAATCCCCAATACAATGATGTACGGTTTAATTCTACTGGTTGTTTATTTGGATTTGGTGCACTCATTTATAATCTCCTAACGTTGAATAAATTGCATTGATGTTATAGCACCAAGAAAAAATACTGTTGGTACCGCTAAAGCATGAATAGTAAGCCAACGAAAAGTAAAGATAGGGTATGCTATGGGTTGATTTGTATTTATCATCGAAATAATTTAACTTCCTTCTTTTTATAATCCTTTTGTTAAATCTTCAAGTTCCTGTTTCGCACTAAAACGATCATTTACAAGAGGTATTTGTTGACGATCTTGTGTAAAATATTCATTCGGTCTTGGCGTACCAAAGGCATCATATGCCAAACCAGTACTAACAAAAAGAAAACCAGCAACAAATAATGCTGGGATAGTAATACTATGAATAATCCAGTAACGGACACTTGTTAAAATATCTGTAAAAGGTCTTTCTCCTGTTGATCCACCTGACACAACTTTATCTCCTACTATTAAATACTTTGATTAAAAAGCTTATATTTAATGCCATATTAGCAATAAATATAAACCTATATTACATATTATACCGTTTGAAATTTATATTTGCCTTTAAATTTAAAGGATACAAATTTTTTATTGAACAATTTTATTACTTACTTAAAAGTTACTTACGATAATTATATAGTCTATTTGCTTTTTTGTGCTTTATATTAAACGAAGATTTTTAATAAGATGTTTGTTCAAATTTATAAATTCTAGTTTGGACCTCGCGGAGAAGACTTTAAAAAAAGATGTCTTAAGGAACTAACAACATATAATTTTACACTCTAGATATGATTCATTTGAACTAGAAGCTAACTAGCATATATGTCGAATTATATCCATCAATGTCTTACTAATCCAAGTCGTTTTTATTATTTCGTAAAATGAATTCCTTTATTCGTTTATTTAGATAATTTCTTAAATACAAGGGAGTAGAAAAAGTATATACTTGTAGAAGTATCTTAATAATGACTTTAATGGCAATCAATTTACAAGAAGAGTATAACAATACAAACATACAAGGTATCATTGATCAATTAGAACAAGATCTTGTAGGTTTAGCCCCAGTAAAAGCAAGAATTAAAGAAATAGCCGCTTTACTTTTAGTACAACGTTTGAGAAAAAATTTGGGTTTAGGTATGAAGTCTGCTTCTATTGGCTTACATATGTCATTTACTGGTAGCCCCGGTACAGGTAAAACAGCGGTAGCAAATCGAATGTCGGATATTCTTTTTAAATTGGGTTATATACGTAAGGGGCATCTAATTACTGTTACACGTGATGATTTAGTAGGGCAATATATTGGTCATACAGCTCCAAAAACTAAAGAAGTTTTAAAAAGAGCTATGGGTGGTGTTTTGTTTATTGATGAAGCTTATTACTTATACAAGCCTGACAATGAAAGAGATTACGGTTCTGAAGCAATTGAAATTTTACTTCAGGTAATGGAAAATCAACGAGAAGATCTTGTGGTAATTTTTGCTGGTTATAAAGATCGTATGGATAGTTTTTATGAATCGAATCCAGGATTATCATCACGAGTAGCAAACCACATTGACTTTCCTGATTATACGCCTGCTGAATTGCTTCAAATCGGTAAGTTAATCTTAGAAGAGCAACAATATCGAATGACAGACGATGCCGAAAGAGCACTTTTAGAATATGTCGAAAAACGTGCTAAATTACCATTATTTGCAAATGCAAGAACAATGAGTAATGCTATCGATACAGCACGAATGAAACATGCTAATAGGATGTTTAATTCTGGTGATAAAATTCTAACAAAGTCGGATTTAGTCACTATTGAAGCGCAAGATATTCGTGAGAGTAGCCTGTTTGAGGAGATTAGTAACATTTAATTTTCTTAAATTTTGTGGAAGAATATATTGTGGCAGTCTTTACGCTAAAATAGTTAATTAACATAGAAATTATTGAAAAAATATGGTTGAAGTATTATTGTCTGGTCTTGTATTAGGTCTTGTTCCTGTTACTATTTTAGGTTTATTTGTTGCTGCATATTTACAATACCGAAGAGGAAATAACTTTGGTGTTTAGAAAGGAAGTTATAATGCTTTTCTTTCGAATCGAAATAAACGCATCTTCTTAAAACTATACCCATTTAATATGGGTAATAGTTTTGAGATCATTCATATTATTAATTTTCAATAAGTACTTTTGATTTAAATGTAAAATAAACAATCCGGTGTCTAATTCGTGTCAACATTAGGACATAAAAATTAAACGCTTCATTTTTATATTCTGTTAATGGGTCTTTTTGACCATAAGCTCTCCATTTTATAGAGTCGCGTAAGAAATTTATCTTTTGTAAGTGTTCTTTCCACGTATAATCAATTTGTTGAAGAATAAATGATCTTTCAAGTTCTCGCATTAGTCCAGTTTCGATTGTTTCTAGTTCAATTTCTCTCCAATCATAAATAATTTGAAGTTTTTGACATAGTTCGTTAAACAATACTTTAACATCTTTCGTTTCATCGTTTAGAGATTCATTAAAAGCTACAGAAATTAAACTATAGAACCGTTGATTAATAAAATGAGTCGAATTTTCTGTGCCTTTTGCAGAAAAGATTAGATCATATAACGTCCTTTCGGCATATTCTATAACCCACTCTCGTAAATATTTTTGTTGAATAATTCGTTTACGTTCCGCATAAATACAATTTCGTTGCATATTTAATGCTTGATCATATTCAAAAAGTTGTTTTCGAACATCATAATAATAAGCTTCAACCTTTTTTTGTGCAGATTCTAAACTTTGATTAAGTAAAGGTGATTGTATTGGTGCTTCTCCAAAGCCTATATTTTGCATTAAATCTAAAATTTTTTCACCACCAAAGATTCGAAGTAGTTTATCATCTAAACTTAAAAAGAATTTAGAAGATCCTGGGTCACCTTGTCGACCAGCTCTACCACGTAATTGGTTATCGATTCTACGGGAATCATGCCTTTCTGTACCAATAACATGCAAACCACCTAAATTTTTAATGACTTTTTTACTTTGTAATGTATTTAATTTAAGCTGCTCATAGATCTTTAAATAAATAGGTCGTAGAGGGTTATCGGGAAGAGAACTGCTTAGTGACTCTGTACGTAAATCATTTATAAAATCATTATACGTTGGCTTAATAAAGTTTAGCTCTTCTGAGCTTAACGTATTAATAATATTGGTAAATTTATCATGGTCCGCGAGCTGAAGTAATTTTGTGTCTTGTTTTTCAAATATATTCCTAATTATCGTTAATGCTAAATATTCTGGATTACCACCTAAAAGAATATCGGTACCACGTCCTGCCATATTTGTTGCTATAGTAATGGCTTGTCTACAACCAGCCTGAGCTATAATTTCGGACTCACTGGCAACAATTTCGGGTCGTGCATTTAAGATGCGAAAACTTATTTCATACTCAGTTAATAAAGCTGCTAAAAGCTCAGATTTTTCTATACTTGTTGTTCCTATAAGTACTGGTCGACCCAACTCATACATTTCGAAGCATTCATTTGCAACTGCTTGCCATTTTAAAAATTGTGTTTTGTAAATTACATCTGGAAAGTCTTTTCTTATAACCGGTACATTTGTTGGTATTGGTATAACTTGCAAATTATAAATTTTTTCAAACTCTAAATCTTCAGTTTTACCAGTACCTGTCATACCTGATAATTTTTGGTAGAGAAGAAATAAATTTTGGTAAGTGATAGAAGCCAGAGTTTGGCTCTCATCTTGGATTGGAACATTTTCTTTCGCTTCAATAGCTTGGTGTAGACCTTCACTCCACCGTCTACCAAACATTGTTCGGCCTGTAAACTCATCAATAATAATAATTTCATTTTGTTCATTAATTATGTAGTGAGTACTAAGTGTATATAGTTCTTTTGCTTTCAAAGCGTTTAGAATGTAAGAAATCCAAGGATCTTCAGGGTTATATAAATCACTAATCTCTAAAGCTTGTTCACATAATAAACTTCCTTCCTCAAGAAGTGTAATATTTTGATTTTTTTCGTCAACTGTATAATTAATATCGCGCTTTAATACGTTAGCTAATTTCGTTGCTTTCTTGTATTTTTCTGTAGGCGACTGAGCTGAACCAGATATAATAAGTGGTGTTCGTGCCTCATCGATTAAAATAGAATCTACTTCATCTATTACCGAGTAAAAAAAAGATCTTTGAACTAATTCGTCTAATGTAAACGCCATATTATCTCGTAAGTAATCAAACCCAAGCTCGTTATTCGTTACATAAGTAACATCACAGGCATAATTTAATTTACGTTCTTCAGGCGTCATATCTGCTTGAATTAAGCCGACAGTTAAACCTAAAAAGCTATGAACTCTACCAACATCAGATGCATCACGGCGTGCTAGATAATCATTAACAGTAATTACATGTGCTCCTTTACCGTATAGAGCATTAAAGAATATTGGGAGTAATGCTACTAATGTTTTACCTTCGCCCGTCTTCATTTCGGCTATTTTTCCCTCGTTTAGAATCAAACCACCAATTAGTTGAACATCATAATGGCGTAAACCCAAGACACGTTCAGTTGCTTCACGTACTAAAGCAAAGGCTTCACATATAATTTCAGACTCACTATGGCCTTTCGCTAATTTATCTTTTAAAATAAATGTTGTTTTTTGCAAGTCAGCATCGTTAAGATGCTTTAGTCCTTTGCCAATACTATTAATCTGTTGAAGCGTTGAAGCGTACTTTGTAAATAATTTTTTAGTAGGGTCTAAAAAAAAATTGTTTAAAACCATATGTTCTTGTTATATAGATTATTTTTTTATTGTAGATTAGAATTAACCGGTGTTAAATACTAAATTGTATAATAGACTATGAAAATCCGTGAAAGCTTTTTTTTAAGCCATAAATAAAATCTTGTTATTTATTTTATCCATCAGATTTATTATAACGATCTTTTTTACTTTTAGTGTAACACAACATAGTTTAGCTCATATTGCGGCCAACCTCTCTATTACGGTATAAATTAGATAGGAAAGAGAGGTTTAGATCTTGTACATCTTCAATTATGAGGCTTTATGCTACAAATTAAATTCTCCTATACAACCACACCATGTTTATCCTGTGCCCTAAAATTAAGGTTAAATTTTTTTCAATGTATTTATACGATACCATAGACCCGAGTAAAGTAATTTAAAAATATTTATGTTTCTAGATATCTACCAAATTTACAATCTGAAATCTTTATTAATTTTCTTAAAGGGAAAAGAATATTCAATAATGAATATGCAAGTATAAAAGGTTTAGGTAAGGCTACAAAAAAAGTTCTATTAGCATCCTTTGAAACCGAATAGTTTTCCTTTGTCCCTTAAATACTCTCTGTTTAAGTGTTAAGAATATATGTTATAAACTCGAATTATCAAAAAACGGTCGATTTGTTGCCACAAACCCTTTAAACGCATGATCGGTCATTTAAAATTGACGGCTGACAAAATGCATAATAAGTAGCACTTTGGTTTGCCAAAGTGCTACTTATTATGCATTTTGGTAAGACAACAGGATAAGAATAAGCTGCATTTTTTATGATAAAATATTTTTTATGATATAGTATTTTTTATGATATAGTATATAAAAGTTTAAACATTAATTTATTAATAAATTAACATGACTAATAAGAAGATACGCAAGCGTGATATTGCCTGGAATATAGTGAAATCAAGCGCAAAAACTACTCAAAATGGTTTTCAGAAAATCAAGCCCATTCTGAATCCGCGGGCCGCATTTTTGACTTTTGTTATTGTGTCATTACTGAAACCATCAATGGTTTTAGCAGCTCCTAGCTCGGCTGGTTGGGAGGCTCCGAGCTCTATGTCCAATGTGCCTGGAGTCACTAGTAGATACGTTGGAACCATGCCTCTTAGCTTTATTTTCACGACTATAATACTCATTGAAGAAAGTACTTACCATGCCTCTTGTGCTATACCTGGCAGCCAGTGGGCAAATTCTCGAATAGGTGCTCCTATCGCAGTTGTGGGCGCATGGGGGTGCGCAGGGGGGGCTTCACTTTGCGGGAGTTTAGGATGGCATAATAAAGGATTCGCCTGTGTATTAGGCAGTCTCGCGTGCACAAGTTACGTGATGGGAGCCCAACGTGCCGCACCTCACGACCCTAGGTTAACCGCATCTAGAGTAGCTACATCCCCTTTTGAAAGTGCTAAGGAGACAGTCTGAGCTACCGGTACAGTTTAAAAATGGATTTAATTACTATTATCACAACGTGTGAGTTGCGAAAATGGGTTACCTGGGACTCGAACCCAGAACTATTCGGTTAAAAGCCGAGTACTCTACCATTGAGTTAGTAACCCATAAACAACTATCAGCATATTACTCTATAAAGTAACTTAAAGCTATTTTTTTTTCTATTGTTAATTCGGTATTATTAAATATAATATCACTTCTAGCCTAAAATCTTTTTTACTTCTATTTTATACTGAATTTTCAAGACGCATCAATTATTTAAAGATATTAGTAACAAAATTACCAACTAATTTACTTACTTATAAGCGGGTGACGCGATTCGAACGCGCGACATTAACCTTGGCAAGGTTACGCTCTACCCCTGAGCTACACCCGCTTTATATCTTATAGTAATATATAACAATAGCTAACTTATGTCTAGTGGTACTCAATAACCAATTTAGTATTAAAACTAAAGTGTTACTTAAGTATATAATGACTTTATCTTAGATTAGAAAATGCTAACGCAAGCAAATATTTCTCACTCAATGCAAGTGGTAATTAGTAGCTAAAAATTTATGTACGCACTTATTGTAGCTAAAACTAACGAATTTAACACTTCTATAATTTAGTAGACAAAACTTAAATTCTACGAATATAATGATTATATATTTCCTCAGTAGCTCAGTGGTAGAGCGGTCGGCTGTTAACCGGTTTGTCGTAGGTTCAAATCCTACCTGGGGAGTTTAAGGAAGCAGGGTTTTACTTTTTTAAATCTTGATCTTAACACATAGACCAAAGGGTCCAATTTATTCAAAGTTCTTTACAAATGTTTTAGAAAGAAAATTTTGTTACAACCTGTTATTGTAGTATAGAAAAATAGGGAGATTTATATACAGTTTATCTATAAATCTTAAAAAACTATTTTTTGTAGTATAATTTATTTATACAAATTAGTTTTGTAGCGATTCAATCTTATTCTATTTGTAAATCGCTCAATTGTAAGAAAGTCAAAAGTTTTTCTATAGGAGGAAAAAAAATATGGCACTACCTTGGTATCGTGTACATACAGTAGTTCTTAACGATCCTGGTCGTTTAATTGCTGTACATTTAATGCATACAGCTTTAGTTGCAGGTTGGGCTGGTTCTATGGCCTTATATGAGCTTGCAGTCTTTGATCCTTCAGATCCTGTTCTAAATCCAATGTGGAGACAGGGTATGTTTGTAATGCCATTTATGGCGCGTCTAGGAGTAACAGATTCTTGGGGTGGTTGGAGTATTACAGGAGAGAGTGTTTCTAATCCTGGCATCTGGAGTTTCGAAGGTGTAGCTCTAACACATATCGTATTATCTGGTCTTTGTTTCTTAGCTGCTATTTGGCACTGGGTATATTGGGATTTAGAACTTTTCCGTGACCCACGTACTGGTGAGCCTGCATTAGATCTTCCAAAGATTTTTGGTATACACTTATTTTTATCAAGCCTACTTTGTTTTGGTTTTGGGGCATTTCATGTAACGGGCACATTCGGTCCTGGTATTTGGGTATCTGATGCATATGGTGTTACAGGTCGTATACAAGCCGTAGCTCCTGCATGGGGTGCTGAAGGTTTTAACCCATTTAACCCGGGTGGTATTGCTTCGCATCATATTGCAGCCGGAATTCTAGGAATTTTAGCTGGTGTATTTCATTTAACAATTCGTCCACCACAAAGACTTTACCGTGCTCTTCGTATGGGTAATATTGAAACTGTACTTTCAAGTAGTATTGCAGCTGTTTTCTTTGCAGCATTCATTACGGCTGGTACAATGTGGTATGGTGCCGCAGCTACACCTATTGAATTATTTGGTCCAACTCGTTACCAATGGGATAGTGGTTATTTCCAGCAAGAAATTGAAAGACGTGTTGAGAGCTCACTTAGTGAGGGACTATCTCTAAGCCAAGCATGGTCAAGAATCCCAGATAAATTAGCTTTTTATGATTACATTGGTAATAACCCAGCAAAAGGTGGTTTATTCCGTGCTGGTCCTATGAATAAAGGTGATGGTATTGCTGAAGCATGGTTAGGACACCCTGTTTTTCAGGATAAAGAAGGACGAGAGTTGACTGTTCGTCGAATGCCTGCTTTTTTTGAAACTTTCCCTGTAATCTTAGTAGATAAAGATGGTATTGTGCGTGCTGATATTCCATTTAGACGTGCAGAGTCAAAGTATAGTATTGAACAAGTTGGTGTAAGTTGTAACTTCTATGGTGGTAAATTAAATGGCCAAGTGTTTACAGATGCTCCAACAGTGAAAAAATATGCCAGAAAATCTCAGTTAGGAGAGGTTTTTGAATTTGATAGAACAACTCTAGAGTCAGACGGTGTATTTAGAAGTAGCCCTCGTGGTTGGTATACGTTTGGTCATGCTAATTTTGCTCTACTGTTCTTCTTAGGACATCTATGGCATGGTGGTCGTACATTATTTAGAGATGTGTTTGCTGGTATTGGTACAGAAGTTCTTGAGCAGGTAGAATTTGGTGCATTCCAAAAACTTGGTGATAAGAGTACGAAAAAACAAGGAATTGTATAAGATATAATTTTCGATTTATTTTATCATTATTAGCTTATTAAAAACGAATTATGGAAGCACTAGTATACACTTTTTTATTAATTGGAACATTGGTTGTTATATTTTTCGCCATTTTCTTCCGCGATCCGCCAAGAATCGTTAAAAAATAATTAACAAATGAAAAAGTTTTCCTATATTTAAATTAGGAAAACTTTTATTACTTTCATATTTAAAAAACTTTTTAAATGAATTTACTTGTAGTTGGTGGAACCGGTACTTTAGGGAGACAAATAGTTAAAAAAGCTCTTGACGAAGGTTATCAAGTTTCTTGCTTGGTAAGAAATTTACGTCGGGCTAAATTTTTAACTAATTGGGGAGCCGAATTACTTTATGGTGATTTAGCTGTCCCTGAAACACTCCCTCCTGCGCTGAAAAATATTGATATAGTGATTGATGCTTCTACAATACGGTCTAGTGACGATTATAATGCGGATAAAGTAGATTGGAGAGGTAAAATAGCATTGATTGAAGCGTCAAAAGTCGCAAGAATCCAAAAATTCATTTTTTTCTCTTTAGTAAATGTCTACCAAAATCAAGGTATTCCTTTGGTAGATTTAAAATTACAAGTCGAAAAGTACCTTGAACAATCTAAAATAAATTATACAATATTTTATTGCTCAGGTTTTTTTCAAGGTTTAATAAACCAGTTTGCGGTACCGATTTTAGAAGGACAAAGTGTTTGGTTACTTGGTAATGGGACATCAATAGCATATCTAGACACATTAGATGCAGCACGTGCCGTTGTAACAAGTATTGGTCAACCTAATCAACCGAAAAAGATCACTCTTTTAGGTGAAAAGTTTTGGACATCAGAAGAAATTATTCTTCTTTGTGAGCGGCTTTCAGGTAAAGTAGCAAGAAAATCTTATATCCCTGGGATCTTTTTAACGTTGTTATATACATTTTTGCGTTACTTTCAATTTACATGGAACATTTCTGATCGTTTACAGTTCGCAGAATTAACGAATAAAGGTCTAAAAACAAGCCAAATGGATGAGTTTTCTTGGGCTTCCTCACGGTTAAGTTTAGAGTCTTATTTTAAGGAGTATTTCGGTAAGATTTTGAAGAAAGTGAAAGAAACGACTTATCAACAAGCTCAAAAATAAAAATGCGAAAGCAGCTTTCTAAATATTGCCATAAGAGTATATGTAGAATATAATGTAGTAAGAATTGCATTATAAGGGATTGTAGTTCAATTGGTTAGAGCACCGCCCTGTCACGGCGGAAGTTGCGGGTTCGAGTCCCGTCAGTCCCGTTTCAATATGTTAAAATTTTAATAGGTAGTATATTAAATTAAGTTTTAGTATGATCTTCATATTCAATAAATCTGCAATTGACTAAAAAATCTTATAAAAATGATAGAATCTTTTAGAATTAAGAACGTTAAGCTTAGTCTAAGCAATTTAATGATTCAATAAATTATGAATAACAGATTGTGTTTTATTGATATTAAAGATTTTTAATAAAAAAAAGTTTAATTAATATTATGATAGATCATAACATTAATCAATCTTATCTAGATGGTTTCATTTGTGTCGGAGTAATTGGAGCTTGCGGTGCATCCCTATATGGACATGGAGTTACGCCGATAATTAATGCGGCTTGCTTAGGTCTTTTACAAGCATCGTATGAACAGGGGTAAAGTTAAAAAAATTAACGGAGGTCAATTATATATTAAGAAAAGTATGGTTTGTTGTTGTAGGAATGTTTGCAGTGACAGCAAAAGATCCGTTGACGGCTTATCTCATTATTGTATTTTATAGTAGGCTTTTAAAATAACGCGACAGAATTTCGTAGTATTTTCAATTTAATTAGTTAGCCTTTATACAAACTTTCTTAGTATGAAAAAGCATATTTAAAACATAGTTTAATTTGAATTATAAGAGTGAATAATACTGAACTAAAATATACTCTTACTAAAGAAATATAGTATTTGTTTCTTCAATATCTAAATATTAAAGAAACAAATAAGACACGTTAATTAAAAGCTTTTAATTTCGATGTTTACACCAGCCGCAATATCTAACTTTCGTAAGTTCTCCATTGTTAATTCCGAAGGAAAAGGAATATCGATAATACGCTTATGAACGCGCATTTCAAAATGCTCCCTAGCATCTTTATTAACATGTGGTGAACGCAATACACAATATATACGACGTTTTGTTGGAAGTGGTATAGGACCAACGCAATTAGTCTGACTATTAGCCACAGCCTCTGTAATTAATTTACAAGATTCATCGACTAAATTTGCTTCATATGCTTTTAAAGCAATCCGTAACTTTTGAAGTTTAAACAAACTCATAAATTTTAAGAATAAAATTAGTCAATAATTTTTGAAACTACACCTGCACCAACTGTTCTTCCACCTTCACGAATGGCAAAACGCATACCCTGTTCAATTGCGATGGGATTAATAAGCTCTGCTGTCATTTTAATACGATCACCAGGCATAACCATCTCTGCAACACTACCATCATCTCCAGTAAACTGGATTATTGTTCCAGTAACATCAGTTGTACGAACATAAAATTGTGGACGGTAACCAGTAAAGAAAGGAGTATGTCGGCCACCTTCTTCTTTGTTTAAGATATAAACCTCGGCTTCAAATTTTTTATGAGGATTAATCGAACCTGGTTTTGCAAGAACCATTCCTCGTTCAATCTCCGCTTTTTGAATACCTCGAATCAAGATACCTACATTATCACCAGCCATTCCCTGATCTAATGTTTTTTGAAACATTTCAATACCCGTTACAGTTGTTGATTTTGTTTCTTTTAGACCTACAAGTTCTACAGTTTCTCCAACGGTAACCACACCTCTTTCAATTCGACCTGTAGCAACTGTACCACGACCAGTAATCGAGAAAACGTCTTCTACAGCCATTAAGAATGTTTTTTCAATATCTCTTTCTGGTGTTGGTATATACTCATCAATGGAATCCATTAACTTGTAAATAAGATCAACCCATTTATCAGCACCTCGTTCTTTTGGCCCATCCTCTACAGCTTGTAAAGCTAATAACGCCGAACCTGAAACAAATGGTATTTCGTCACCTGGAAAATCATAACTTTCCAACAATTCTTGTACCTCAAGTTGTACAAGCTCTAATAACTCTTCATCATCTACTTGATCAGCTTTGTTTAAAAAAACAACTAAATGCGGTACGCCAACTTGTTTAGCTAATAAGATATGTTCACGCGTTTGAGGCATTGGACCATCTGCAGCAGATACAACTAAGATTGCACCGTCCATTTGAGCTGCTCCTGTAATCATGTTTTTAACGTAATCAGCGTGCCCTGGACAATCAACATGCGCGTAATGACGAGTCTCTGTTTCGTATTCTACATGCGCAGTATTAATCGTAATACCTCGTGCCTTTTCTTCAGGGGCAGAATCAATTTCATCAAACTTTTTAGCAAATTTGTCAGCACTATAAATAGCTAACGTTGCTGATATAGCTGCTGTTAGGGTTGTCTTACCATGATCTACATGACCGATAGTACCAATATTGATATGAGGTTTTGATCTTTCAAATTTTGAGCGAGCCATAATTTTAATATTTTTAGTAAATTTTCGTGTAATACTTTTGGCGAGGTTATATATTCAAAACTAATACATGTAATAATTAGTATCTAAAATGTGCAAAAGCTTTATTAGCTTCTGCCATTTTATGGACTTGTTCTTTTTTTCGAATGGAATTTCCTACTTGTTTTGCAGCATCTAAAATTTCGTTAGCTAAACGAGTTTCCATATTTTTTCCTGAACGGGTCCGTGCAAAATCAGTAATCCACTTTAATGAAACATTAATTCCGCGATAAGCTCGAATTTCGATTGGAACTTGGTATGTTGAACCACCAATTCGGCGTGCTTTTACTTCAACCTGCGGCGTAACATTCGTAACTGCTTTTTCTAAAATAAGAATCGGATTATCTTCAGATTTTGCGGCTACGATTTCCAAAGCTTTGTAGACAATGTTTTGAGCTAAAGACTTCTTTCCCGATTGTAATACTCGAGATATTAACAAAGTTACTAACCGACTATTGTACATAGGGTCTGGGGCGGCTAATTTTCGTACTGCTCTATGGCGTCGCGACATAATGATTAAATAAGAATTTATTAATAAACAATTAAGCTTTAGGCTTTTTACCACCGTATTTCGACCGGCTTTGTTTTCTATTTTTTACACCAGCTGCATCTAATGTACCACGAATAACATGGTAACGACAACCTGGCAAATCTTTTACTCTTCCACCACGGATTAGTACAACTGAATGTTCTTGGATATTATGGCCGATCCCAGGAATATAAGCCGTTACTTCGAACCCAGATGTTAACCTAACACGTGCTACTTTTCGAAGCGCTGAATTTGGTTTCTTTGGTGTTGACGTATAAACACGTGTACAGACACCACGACGTTGTGGACAAGACTTCAATGCCGGTGACTTAGTCTGTTTTTTGTTAACTAAACGTTCATATCGAACGAGTTGCTGTATTGTTGGCATAACAAAATTACTTTTAAGGTTGATTATTTATTCCATATTTACGTAAAAAACGTTCTACACGTCCTTCACTATCAATAATTCGTTGTGAACCAGTATAGAAAGGATGATTACCAGACCAAATATCGACATTTAATTTAGGCTGTGTAGAACCCACTTTCATTATAAGTTGGCCATCACAATATACTTTCGAATTCGGATACCATGTTGGATGAATTGACGATTTTGGCATACTATTTCCACATAAGGAATTTAAAAAATTTAATACTAACGCTTCGAAAATTGTGGTGCTTTACGGGCTTTACGTAAACCATATTTTTTACGCTCTTTTTTACGTGCGTCACGCGTTAAAAGCCCTTCGAGCTTAAGTGGTGAACGGTGCTCACTCGATAAATAACATAATGCCCGTGCAACTGCAAGTTTAATAGCATCTGCTTGGCCTCGTAACCCTCCTCCATGTGTATTCACATAGATATTATAGGTCTTATCCAATCCTAAAGCTATTAAGGGAGCTTTAGAAGCATTAATATAATCCGGATTAAATTGTAGATATTTATCACCGGGTTTTTGATTGACAAACATAGAACCCGTTCCGGGAACCAGAACAACTTTTGCAACCGAGGTTTTTCTTCGCCCAATTCCAAAATACGCTGCCTGTAAATCTGAGGTTATTGAAGACATAATTTAGTCCTATTTTTTACTTTGTTTTTTTGTTCAAAGATGATATTGATCTTTACCTAGATCGTTTCTCTTGCCTATTATCAAACGTTACTGTGTATATTGCTATTTTAAAGATTTACCAAATTTTATTTTTAACTGTTCACAAACCTCATCAGCTGACTTTTGACCGAAATTTTTAAACTCTAAGAGATCTTGTAAAGAATAATTTAATAAATTTGATAATGTATTGATATTTGCACGTTTTAAGCAATTGTATGCCCGTACTGATAATTCAAGTTCCTCAATCATTACATTATCAAACTCTTTTTCTATACTAATAGGCTCAGAAGAGTCGTTCATAACAAAAGTTTTTTTACCCGTTTCCGTAGTGTTAAATTTACCAAATGCTTGCTCTAATAAAGAAGCAGCAGAAGATAAAGCATCCATAGGTGACTGGCTTCCATCTGTAGTAATTTCCATGATTAAATTTTCTTCGTTTAAAGACAACTCATTTAAAGCCGTCTCAACAAAAAAGTTAACCCTTTTAACAGGCATAAAAACTGCATCGATGGGTAAAAATTCATCTGGTAAAGTTTTTGCTAAGTTGTTACTCATGGTATAACCTTGCCCTTCGTCAATCAATAATTCCATTTCGAAATTTGTCTCATCAACAATTTGTGCAATATATTGTTGAGAATTAACAACACTAATTGTATCAGAAAATTGAATATCCTGAGTAGTTATAATACCAGGACCTTTAAAAGATACACGAGCAATCGAATCCTTTACATGTTCACCTTTTAAGATAACTTGTTTTAAATTTAATAAAATCTCAATTACATCCTCTTTTGTGTTTGTTATTCTAAAAAATTCATGATTTACACCCGCAATACGAACGCCAACAATCGCTAAACCCTTGAGGTTTGATAGCAGCGTTCTACGTAATGCACTTCCAATTGTTATAGCATCACCTGTTTTTATTGGCCCAATTGAAAATTGAGCAAATGTAAAATTATTTTCTTCCGTTCTGGAATCTAAACATTGAATATTAAACATAAACACTAGAATAAATTTCGATGTAACATCAAAACAGCTATATAAATAAATTAGTAAAGTTAAACGCGTCTTTTCTTTGGTGGTCGACAACCATTATGTGGAACAGGTGTAATATCCTTTATTGAAAGGACCTGTAACCCACGACTTTGAAGCGCTCTAATAGCCGTTTCTCTTCCACTACCGGGCCCACTTACAACAACCTCTACCTGCCTCATACCTTGATCGTAAGACAATGAAGCAACTTTTTCTGCTGCAGATTGAGCAGCAAATGGAGTACCCTTTTTCGCACCCTTAAACCCACTAGCGCCTGAAGAAGCCCAAAATAAAGTATTCCCTTGAGAATCTGTAATATTTACAATTGTGTTATTAAAGGTCGATTTAATATGCACAACTCCTTGAACAAAAGTTTTTTTTGCCTTTTTGGCATTAAACCGCTTTACTTGTTTAACCATAATGAAGTTAAAAAAAAAGAATTTTAATAAATTTAACGAGATTTTTTTGACACAACGATTTTCACTTTACCTTTACGCGTACGGGCATTGGTCCGCGTTCGTTGACCTCTGATAGGTAAACCAACACGGTGACGTCGGCCTGCGGCAGAACCAATCTCAGTTAATCGTTTAATATTTTGAGAATAAACTCTTCGAAGATCACCTTCGGTCAGGTAATTCTCATCAATAAGTCGTCGTAATGTTGTTATTTCATCATCTGTTAGTTCATTACATTTGGTAGCAATCGAGATATTTGCTGCATTTACAATTTTTTTTGCAGTTGTTCCCCCGATACCGAAAATATATGTTAAACCTATTTCTACTCTTTTATTTCTTGGAAGATCTACTCCTGATATACGTGCCATTTCTCTTTCTATAAGTTATTTACGTTTCATTTTCGCACGACCTTGGCGAACTTTAAGCCGTGGATCCGTTTTACAAATAACATAAATTCGGCCACGTCGCTTAACAACTTGACAATCTTTAGATCTATTTTTTAAATTCCCGATCGAACTAACAATTTTCATTTTTTTTAAACATGTTTTTTCTAACTAAATTGTTAGATAAATTTTAAATTAATTAACCGAAGTTGTACACTCGATTTAAACGAGTGTTTTAAAATTTTATAGATTCTACGTTTCCTTTAGTCCTTCATAAGTTTTAGATAACAAATATCCCCGTATCTGTGAAGTTACGTCCGTGATCACTCCTATTAGGATTAATAAAGATGTAATGTTCTTAAATACGTTAAATTGGAAAAAATTAACTAAGATAAAGGGAAAAAATGCGAGGAATGCTAAGAAAAATCCTCCTACAAAGGCTAATCTATTAATAACTTGCTTCAAATATTTAGTTGTAGAATTTCCTTGTTTTATACCTGGGATGCTGTAAGCCATCTTAGATAAATTTTTGGAAATATCTTGCGGTTTTAATATCAAGAACGCATAAAAACAACTAAAAAATATCACCAAAATAAAATTTAATGCAAATGAATAAAATTTTAATAGATCAGGTAAAAAGCTTAACTCGTTACCAAATGTAGAAACGGCAAAAATTTGAAGTGGATAAAATAGAAGTGTTGCAACAGTAGAACTAAAAACTAAAGGCATTACACCACCTTGATTCACTTTAATAGGAAGGTAACTATTTTGAACTTTAGTTGTTTTAGGAGTATTAGCTTGCAAAGAATCAAAGCCAAGCTGCCGTGCAGAAACTATTGGTATCTTTTTATAGGCTTCTTGAAACAATACTACAATAAAAACGACAAAAAGGTAAATTAGTATAAGCTCACCAAATGTCACAAAGAAATTGTTAACTAGAAGAGAATTTTGTAAATTTCCTATAACCTCTTGTAAATTTGTCGGAATACTACCTAATATATTGATAAAAATAATCAAAGATGAACCATTACCAATCTTTTCTTCAGTAATTAATTCTGCAACCCACATTGAAATCATTGAACCTGTAGTCAATGATAAAATGATTTTACCAGCAAGAATATAATCCCAATTAAATACTACCGGTTTGACCAAAACAAAAGCTATTGCTGCACTCAACAAAATTGACCAAAATACTGTCAAATATCTAGTATAACGACTTAATTGACGACGCCCCAATTCGCCTTCTTCTTTTTGTAAACGCTCTAAATTTGGGAAGAGTGGTGTCAATATTTGTATGATTATGGAAGCATTTATATAAGGTAAAATACCCAATGACCCTAACCCTAAAAACGAACTCCCTGTTAAAGTCTTTGCAAAACTAAACAGCGGGTTAATAGCTTGCCCCGTAGAAAAAATATCTAAATCAACATTTGGTACGGGAATGTACAAGCTTAATCGAATAACAAGAAGTGCCGATAAAACTTTAAGTAACTTTCTTCGTAATAAAGTACTTGTATTTGAAATTACCATGAACCAAAAGTTTTAAAAAACATAGACTATCTAAGTATTAAAAGCGCGCAAAGAACTTAAACCATTAATTGTAGCACGAGCATTATTCAATAAATTATTTGAACCAAGCTGCTTAGATAAAATATTTTTTATACCTGCTAATTCTAAAACAATACGAATTGAACTTCCCGCTATTACACCAGAACCAGGACTAGATGGTCGTAAGATCAATTTTGCCGCACCAAAACGACCATGTGTTGCATGAGGTATTGAATTAGAACTTGTTAATGGAATAGATACAATATTCTTTTTACCATCCGTTACACCTTTTTTAACTGCAGTAAGGACGTCTCCTGCCTTACCGACTCCGACACCAACTTTTCCTTGCTCATTACCAATTACTACGACGGCTCGGAAACTAATTTTTTTACCACCTTTCACTACTTTTGTAACGCGTTGAATACAGACCACACGTTCAGACCACTCGGATTTAAACTTACTTGCTTGTTTAGAATTTGGCATAATTCATCGTTACGTAATTATTGAATTGTAATGTTTCCTAGTTATCTGGTTCATTTATTTACCAGTTTTACCTGCTTTTCGTCTTATATATTCTCCTTCATAAGCTATCCCTTTGCCCTTATAAGGTTCTGGAGGTCTAACTGATCGTATTTTAGCAGCAAATTCCCCAACAACATCTTTTTCGATACCATAAACTTTTATTGTTGTTGGATTTTCAACAGCAACAGAAATCAAAGGAGGCGTAACCATATGAACTGGGTGACTATAACCCATATTTAATACGACATTCTTACCATCAAGTTGGGCACGATAACCTACCCCAGTAATAACAAGTGTCTTTTGAAAACCTTCCGAAACGCCTATAACCATATTGGCTACTAGCGTGCGGGATAAACCATACAAATTTTGTGAAAGTTTTGTATTCTGAACTTTTTCGAAAAAAAGTTTATTATCCGTCATTGTACAACACACCAAAGATGGTATTATACGAGATAAAGAACCCTTTGGGCCTTCCACACTTACTTTTTGCCCTTCGAGTTTTACGTTAACTTTTTTCGGTATTTCTATAAATTTTTTACCTATACGAGACATATCTGACCTATAATTTACCAAATGTAACACAAAATCTCTCCACCAATTCCTTCTTTACGGGCTTGTTGATCCGTCATCAAACCTCGTGAAGTGGAAATAATAGAAATCCCAAATCCCCCTAAAATTCTCGGCATTTTTTTATATCCCATATAAACGCGTAAACCTGGCTTACTTACACGTTGAATTTCTGTAATAACAGCAGTCCGCTCTTTACCTGTATATTTTAGGGATAACAAAAGTGAACTATTTACACTATTTTTTAGTTCTTCAAATGAAGCTATTAAACCTTCTTGTAAAAGCACATTTGCAATATTACGATTTACCTTTGTTAAAGGAATTTGTACGATCTGATGTTTTGCTAAACTAGAATTTCTAATTCGTGTTAGCATATCAGCAATATTATCAGTATTCATAATAAAAATTGTTAATAATAAGGAAAACTAACGTGATTTAAAAGGCATACCGAAACTTTTTAATAACAAGTAAGCTTCTTCATCAGTTTTAGCAGTTGTCACAATGGTAATATTTAAACCATTTAATTTTGAAACGCTATCGTATGACACTTCGGGAAAAACCAACTGTTCAGTTAACCCAAAACTATAGTTACCATTACCATCAAAATTGTTTGCATTAATACCTCTAAAATCACGAATACGAGGTAAAACAATGTTGATTAATTTGGTAAGAAAATTATACATTTGTCCTTTTCGTAAAGTAACCGAACAACCGATTGGCATTTTCTCACGTATTTTAAAGCCAGCAATAGATTTTCTTGAATTGTTGACAACTGGTTGTTGCCCACATATCATTGCTAACTCTTTAACGCTTGCATCAAATTCTTTTGAATTTTTTGCTTCTTCCCCGAGCCCACGGCTTAGTGATATTTTCACTAATTTAGGTACTTCTTCGCTATTCTTATACCCGAAATTCGTTATCATTAAAGGGATAATTTTTTCGCGATAAAGTACTTTTAAATCTTTTCTCATTTTATAAAAGCTATGATCTTGAATTTAATAAAAAAATTTATAATACCTCGGGAGCTAAAGAAACGATTTTTGTAAATCCTTTGTCCTTAAGTTCACGCGCAATTGGTCCAAAAACACGAGTTCCTCTAGGATTGTTCTCTTTATTTATAATTACTGAAGCATTATCATCAAAGCGAAGTTTTGATCCATCTCGACGACTGATAGTATACTTTGTGCGGACAATAACTGCACGAACAACGTCTGAACGTTTAACAAGTAAATTTGGTGTCGAATCTTTTACTACTCCGATAATAACATCACCGACACTACCGTACTTACGGTTACTTCCTAAAACTCTAATACACATTATTTTTTTAGCACCACTATTGTCTGCGACTCTTAAAAAAGTTTGTGGCTGTATCATTTTTTATGCGGGTGTTGAATGTTTATTTAGAATAGTTAATAAAATCCAGTTTTTATTTTTACTTATAGGGCGACATGATTGAATTTTTACTTTATCACCTATTGACGAAATTGAATCTGAATCGTGTACTGGATAGCGCTTTGTACGAGTAATAACCTTTCCATATTTCTTATGAGTAATACGCTCATTTACCGCCACTATTAAGGTTTTTTGCATTTTGTCACTAACGACAATACCTATTTTTTCCTTTGCAACCATAATTTTTTATATCAAGTTCAATAATCTTATTCCTATTAAAAACATTTCACTCGTTACGCGGCTACACGATCAATGATCTTCGTTTTAATAGGTAACTTATATGAAGCTAGTTTCAAAACTTTATGAGCAATAGTTCTTTCTAACCCATTGATTTCAAAAAGAACAGCACCCGGCTTAATCACTGCAACCCAATACTCGGGAGTACCTTTCCCGGATCCCATACGTGATTCTGCGGCGCGTGCAGTTATTGGTTTATCCGGAAAAACTCGAATCCATATTTTTCCAGTACGACGAACAGAACGCGTTATACTACGTCGTGTTGCTTCAATCTGACGTGAAGTCAGCCAAACGGGTTCCAATGCCTGAATACCGAACTCACCAAAAGCAACTGTATTGGCCGTTGAAGTACCTTTAAGTCTACCCCGGTGAACTCTACGAAATTTTGTTCGTTTAGGAAGTAACATATCCTTCGTCTTTAAAAATTTATAATTAAATTACGCTTACAGAATTTCTTTATTAAAAATCCAAACTTTAATACCAAGTACGCCATATATTGTGAATGCTTTTTGTGATGCATAACTAATATCAGCTCGCAAGGTTTGTAAAGGAACACGACCATCTCGGACCCATTCAGCCCGAGCAATTTCAGCTCCATTCAATCTACCTGAAACTTGAATTTTAAACCCTTGAATACCACTCTTTTGTAACATTTGGGTTGTTTGGCGAATTGCTTTTCTAAAAGCAACCCGTTTTTCTAATTGATCAGCTAATGATCGGGCCACTAATGCACTTTCAGCCTCACTTTTAGCAATTTGAAAAACTTTAATTCGAATTGGTTTTGTGGCTTTTAAATAACGCTTAAGCCTTTTTTGTAAATTTTCTAAGCTATTTGGCTCGTCTCGGTCAACCGCTATTACTTTTGGTCGAGCCGAATGCAATATTATTTCAAGTTGATTAATCTTTCGTTTTATCTCAATTTGCGAAATACCAGCCCTTGTATAAGTAGATACGACTTCCTTCTCGAAAAATTGGCGGATCAAAAAATCCTCTTTTAAAGCAGCTGTGTAAGCTTGGTTATAACTGGCAAACCATTTTGAACGGTGTTCCTTGTTTATACCAAGCCGAAAACCTGTTGGGTGTGTTTTTTGTCCCACAAAGAATATTCCTCTTAGATTAAAAATTTTTAAGATGCTACAATTATAGTAATATGCGAAGTAGCTTTCAAAATACGGTAAGCTCGTCCTTGAGCACGAGGGCGAAATCTTTTCATTACAGGTCCTTGATCTGCAAAAGCCGATTTTATAGACAACTTTGTCTCATCGAACCCAAAATTATTTTTCGCATTCGCAGCAGCAGAGCGTAAAACTTTTATTATTGGCTCACACGATGCATACGGCATATATTCTAAAATTAGTAAAGCCTCTTTGTAAGGTTTACCTTGTATCTGTTTAAGAACACGTCTAATTTTACTTGGAGACATCCGAATATATTTAGAGACGGCCCTTACTTCATTTTGTTGTAGAGTTTGAGTTTTCATAACAAATACTTCTAAAAAAGATTCTAACGTTTTGTTTTTTTATCTTTCTTTATATGGGACCGAAATGTACGAGAAGGAGCAAATTCACCTAACTTGTGACCAATCATTTGATCTGTAACAAAAACCGGCAAGTGTTGACGACCATTATAAACAGCGAATGTATGATCAATCATCGTTGGAAGTATTGTAGTAGAACGAGACCAAGTTTTAATTATGTCTTTTTTCCCTTCTGCATTCATTTGTTCCACTTTTTCTAGAATCTGTGAAGCCACAAACGGGCCCTTCTTTAAGGAACGGGTCATTTATTTAGCGTGTATGTTAAAGTTTATTTATTTAACGTCGTGAACGAAGAATATAACGACTACTAGCCTTAGTTGCCTTTCGAGTCTTAATACCTAGCGCCGGTTTACCCCAAGGCGTAACTGGACGTGATCGGCCAATTGGAGAACGACCTTCACCACCACCATGTGGGTGATCATTTGGGTTTTTAACAACTCCCCGCACTTTTGGTTTTTTACCTAACCAACGTTGGCGTCCAGCCTTACCAATCGTAATGTTAATACTATCAACATTACCAACTTGACCTAATGTAGCATAACAGTTTTTATGTACTAAACGAACTTCATTTGAAGGGAGTTTTAAAGTGACAAATTGACCTTCTTTTGCTATTAATTGAGCGTAAGTTCCGGCAGCCCGCGCAAGCTGACCTCCTTTACCTAATGTTAATTCAACATTATGAATAATACTTCCTAATGGAATAAATTCAAGTGGCATAGCATTACCAACTTCAATGGGTACATTAGCCCCAGAAGAAATCGATGCTCCAACCTTTAATGAACGTGGAGAAATAATATAACGCTTCTGCCCATTTTCATATTGTAATAACGCAAGTTGAGCATTTCTATTTGGATCATACTCAATACGGCTCACTTTTGCTGCAATAGTAGTTTCTTTTCGACGGAAGTCAACAATACGATGTTTTCTTTTATGCGCACCTCCTCGACCTCGTAACGTTATAATACCTCTATTATTACGCCCACCACAGCGCTTTTTACCGAAAACTAAAGATTTTTCCGGCTTTTGCTTAGATAGGTCATCAAAATATAGTACTGAACGAGAACGTGTCCCTGGACTACAAGCCCGATACAAACGAATTGCCATTATTTAAATAGTCTATACAGTATATAAATTTATATTGGGCTCAAGAATTTTCTATGCGCCATCAAATATATTGATCGAATTGTCAGGGGCTAACGTAACAATTGCTCGTTTGTAATTTGCCCTATGACCGATAAATTTTCCAACACGTCTTGATCGACGTGGTTGATGTGAAGTATTTACTGAAATAACTTTCACCTTAAAAAACGTTTCAATTGTTGATTTTATAGCCAATTTAGACGCTTGCTTAGAAACCGCGAAACTATATTGATTTTGTTCAATAAGCGAGATCGTTTTCTCAGTAAGAATTGGGTAACGAACACAATTGAGCAATGAAATTTGATATGATGCTAATGTTTTCATAGTCGAATAAAAATTAATTTTTAACTTTAATTTTCAATAAAGCATTCTTTTTACCGGGAAGAGAACCTTTTAACACAAGAATGTTTTTTTCGTTTATAAAAACTACTTCACTTCCTTTAGTAATTGTTTTATTACCAAGCTGCCCAGCCATCTTTTTACCTGGATAAACACGACCTGGTGTTGTACCTGCACCTACTGAACCAGGAAGTCGATGATTTTTAGAACCATGAGTCATAGGACCACGACTAAAATTATGCCTCTTCTGATTTCCTGCGAAACCTTTACCAATACTTGTACCTGTAACAAGAAGTTTTTGGCCAACAGTAAACATATCTGTCGTTAATCGTTGTCCTAACTCAAAATTTTCCGGATTATCTGTACGGAATTCAGAAAAATATTTAAAGCCTTCATTTCCTGATTTTTTCACGTGGCCTAAAATAGGCTTAGTAAGTTTTTCAAGTTTCTTATTTCCATAAGCAAATTGAATGGCTTTGTAGCCATCAGTCTCAAGTGTTTTAATCTGGCTAACTTGACATGTTTCAGCCTGTAATAGTGTGACTGGAAGAATGGAACCATCCTTATCAAAGATTTGGGTCATTCCAAGTTTACGTGCAACTAAAGCTACTGCCATAATGTTTCCATTGTAATTTTTAACGCAATAAAAGTAATACAAAAATTGAGCATTTTTTGTGTAAACAATTAACTTAGGGTAAAAGGAATTGTTGTTAACTTCAGTATAAGATAAAAGCTATTAACTTGTCTATCTAAGCTTAAAAAAAGTTTATAGGTTTATATAATTAAAAAATTTGTAAACATTTAAAGAATAAGGGTAAAATTATTTAAGAAACGTCTTAGAATACCAAAAGCCTCGAAAAAAGAGAAATTGTTAGATGTTAGTACTTTATAAGCGTATGGTTTGTTATGTTAGTCAAAAACTTAAATTATTCGAAAAGTAAGGTTTTAAGATCAAGCTTTTCTGAATCCTAACTTAATTATAAACGATCAACTGTATTAACACTCATTAAATTATTAATTTATATTCATTAGATAAACAACAAACTCATTAAAGAAATATTAGGATAATATATCTTTTTTAAAGCATAAGCTTACACTTTAAAAAAGATATTATTCTTTACACTACTGCTTGCAGACGAGCTTTCGCTTTACGCAATTCAATTGTTGCCTCAATCTTTTCTTTTTTCTCAGTTGATTGTGAAACAAGTTCCGTAAGTTTTTCTAACTCATCTTGTGCAACTTGTTTATTAATTGACGCCCCTTCTTCAGCACTAAGAGAAAGAATTGTAATATTGTTATTTTCGACTTCAGCGAAACCTTCAATTAAAACGATACACGTCCATGCACCATCATTTTTAATTCTCAGTACACCAATATCTAAAGATGTAAGTAATGGAGCATGGTCCTTAAGAATACCTAACTGACCAGTGCTACTTGGAAGAATTAATTCTTCGGCAGTAGCATCCCATACAACTTTATCCGGTGTTATTACACGAACATTTAAACTCATAATTTTATCCTTTTAACTTTTCAGCCTTTTCAAAGACTTCATTGATATCACCAACTAGATAGAAAGACTGCTCTGGTAAATCATCAAATTTACCAGCCAGAAGATCATCAAAAGCAGTAATAGTATCAGCTAATGCGACATACTTACCTGGTGCACCTGTAAAAATTTCCGCAACGAAAAATGGCTGCGATAGGAAACGCTCCACTTTACGTGCTCTTGCAACGGCTAGACGATCCTCTTCTGATAATTCATCAAGACCCAAAATCGCAATAATATCTTGAAGTTCCTTGTAACGCTGTAATGTTTTCTTAACATTTTGTGCTGTATCGTAATGACTCTCACCAACAATTTCTGGCTGGAGCATTGTCGATGTAGAATCTAATGGATCAACGGCAGGGTAAATACCTTTAGATGCTAATCCACGTGATAATACTGTTGTTGCATCTAAATGAGCGAATGTTGTCGCTGGAGCAGGGTCAGTTAAATCATCTGCAGGTACATAAACAGCTTGAATCGAAGTGATTGAACCCTCTTTTGTAGACGTAATACGCTCTTGTAGGACACCCATCTCTGTCGCTAATGTTGGCTGGTAACCTACGGCAGATGGCATTCGACCTAATAGAGCAGAAACTTCTGAACCAGCTTGTACAAAACGGAAAATATTATCAATAAATAATAAAACGTCCTGCTTATTAACATCACGGAAGTATTCTGCCATTGTTAATGCTGTTAAACCAACTCGCATTCTTGCACCTGGAGGCTCATTCATTTGACCATAAACTAGTGCAACTTTTGAATCTGGTAAATTATTCTCATTAATTACACCTGATTCCTTCATTTCGCAATATAAATCGTTACCCTCACGAGTACGTTCGCCAACGCCACCAAATACAGATACACCACCGTGGGCTTTAGCAATATTATTTATCAGCTCCATAATTAGTACTGTTTTACCTACTCCAGCACCACCAAATAGACCAATTTTTCCTCCACGTCTATATGGAGCTAAAAGATCTACAACCTTAATTCCTGTTTCGAAAATATTTGGCTTTGTTTCCAGTTGATCGAATGGAGGAGATGGTCTATGAATTGGTAAAGTCGACTCTGCGTTACAATCCCCTAATTCATCAACAGGTACACCTAATACATTAAAGATACGACCTAATGTTGCTGTACCAACAGGAACAGAGATAGGAGCCCCTAAATCGATTACACTTTCACCACGCTTAAGACCATCTGTTGTTGTCATAGATACAGCTCTAACTTTATTGTTACCTAAAAGCTGCTGAACTTCACAAACAACGACGCGATCACCGCTAGTAATTGAAAGTGCATTGTAAATTTTTGGTAAATCCCCACCCGGGAATTCAACATCAAGTACAGGTCCGATGATCTGTGAAATAAAACCAGTTGTTGACGACGTAGTAACCATAATAATAATGTTTTTCGAAATGATTTGTTCTAGTTAATAAACATAATTTCAAAATCTAACCAAATCTAAGAATAAATTCTTATTATGATCTAGATAATACTATAAATACTTGATTTATAGGTTACAAGCCATTTAAAACACGTACAACAATTCTAAATTATGATACGAACTCGTTTATAAGTCTAACGAAAACCTACAGATGCTTGCCAAACAAAAGCTAATAATAAGAAAAATACTGGTATTGCGGGCATAACATCGACAATAGGTCGAAATGCTACATATGCTTCTGGTAGAGCCGAGAGTAAAATATTTACATCCATAGAATGTTTACCTCATGAGTATAAAAAAGTTTAAATAGATTATATCGCAATTTAGTGAAAACAAGTTGTCTAAATCTCTTCGAAATATGTTATAAATTATATATAATAAAATCGCATAAGATAACTTTTTTATCTAATTGTGTATTTTTTGTTTAGTAATTAAATTTAGAGGAGAGAAAATTTCTCATGGTTGGAATTCTTCAATTATTTGTTTTTCTACTTGTAATTGTATCCTTTGCAATGGTTGTAGGTGTACCAGTGATTCTTGCAACCCCAGGTGAATGGGAAAAGTCACAAGGTATTGTTTGGAGTGGCGCTGGTCTTTGGTCAGCACTAGTAATCCTTACTGGAATATTTAACACTGTCCCAGCCTAAAAAATAGCTATTGGTGTGAAAGCAAAAAAGTAACCCTTTCACTCTCAAAAGTGAAAGGAGTAAATAGATTTAAGAATAGGAATTAATGTTTTAAAAATATATGTTTATAACTATAAAATAAGCACGCTAGTCGATTTACAATCACTAAAGTGTTTGATAGAATCAAGCCAGACATATAGCGTCCTTAGTTCAGTTGGTAGAACGTAGGTTTCCAAAACCTGATGTCGAGGGTTCAAGTCCTTCAGGGCGTGTTTTTTTAACTTATAATTAAGGAAAATTTATTTATAAAATTGTCCGTTTACATTTATGTTTTTTATAATTGTTTATACCGGTCACTAACTTGGTTGAAAATTTGTCTTTTTCTTTCTCGGTTTCCAGAGACTTATTCGTTAGTTCTTCAGTAATAAATTGTGGTGCTTAAGTGGTTGATAACGTAAAATTGTCAATCTCCGTAGCCTTTTCCGCAATAATGAAGTTAACTCTTTGTCTAAATTCATTAGTCTCATAAAAGATTTCATACTTTTTCAATTTAGAAAAATTTCTTCAGCTAACCATTCGGTTAGCCAAAAGGACGTAATGAAAAAATTAAAACTTACTAACGCTAAACTTTAACCGATTGTTATCTTCTATAACATCATGTTCAACATTTATGTTTTCATCAAGTAATACTTGGTAGGCGTAACGTTGTTTAAGACGATTTAAGAATCCATCAACTGAATGAGATTGATCCCAAAACATAAGATCTGCCACCAAGACGTATTCTTTACCATCCCATGTAAATTCTAAATCTTGTGAATTTTGTTGCGGGATGATCAAAGCGTGCTCTCTATCTTTATCTTTCTGCCAAATAACGCCAAGATCATTTAAGCTCTCTGCTAATTTACCTTGATCAATGAATTGTGTAGAGATTTGTGTAAAATGCGACAAAACAACCTCCTGCTAATAAAATATTTCAAGACCTATTATAACATTAATTAAACTTTTTTTTATTAAAAAATCTTTAATATCAATAAAACACAAGCTTAGCATTCTAAATGAAGATATTTCTAACATATCAGTTAGAAATACCTTTATCTAATAAAACTTTAGGCAACAACTATATTATAAGTTACCACGCTTAAAGTATAAAAGGAAAATGATGGCTGGACCAGATAAAATAACTAATGCCAGAGATGTTAATTGTGCTATAATGTTCCAGTTAATCATAAGAACTGTATTGACTTGAGTTTATATTAGCAAAGACGGAAGAATTGTTAAGTAATTATAATCGATTTATTTTAAAAAATACCAAAATATCCAAAAAGTTTTTTTAAGATCCTTTGATCTTGCAAGCAACTGATAGGATAACATCTTTTAAACCTAGGCTGACAAAAGATTTTATATCTTTGCAATAAATAGGAATTTCGTTTATAATCTATTCATACATAGGCCAATTTATTATCTTAAAAAGGTAAAGGCGATATGGCCAAGTGGTAAGGCAGTGGATTGCAAATTCTCTATCCCCAGTTCGAATCTGGGTGTCGCCTTAAAATGGGGGTATGGTGGAATGGTAGACACAACAGACTTAAAATCTGTTGACTTAATCAGTCGTGAGGGTTCAATCCCCTCTACCCCCAAAGCAAGTATTTTTTATAATTCAAAGAGTAAATGGTGGCCTTAAAATTTTTGTTATTAAATAAGCTTATTATACTTCAGGCAAGAAAGCCTTTGGTAATAAATTTAAACATATTAACGACCTAAGAAGTACTAAGAAGGTATTGTTAAATTTTTGGGATAATCAGAACTAAAGAATGTTTATATCAAATAGCTTAAATATCGAATTATTATAGAAGATTGATTAAAGATGATTACATTCGTAAAAAGAGTTAAAAATAATATATAATATATTTAAGATACGATTAATCAAAATGTAATTTTTAAGTTAAAAAAACACATGAGTGATATATTAAATTTACAAATACCTGTACCAACTTATAACGGTAGTACTGGAGGATGGTTAAGAGCAGCTGAAACGGAAGAGAAGTATGCAATAACTTGGACAAGTAAAAAAGAACATGTCTTTGAGATGCCGACTAGTGGTGCAGCTATAATGCAAAAAGGAGAGAACCTTCTTTACCTAGCAAAAAAAGAGCAATGTTTGGCGTTAAGTGTGCAGTTACGGACACTTTTTAAGATTAGCGATTACAAAATCTACCGTATATTTCCAAACCGCGAAATTCAGTACTTACACCCGAAAGATGGTGTGTTCCCTGAGAAATTAAACGCTGGAAGGGTTGGAGTTGGTAATATTGGCTATTCAATAGGAAAGAATCCCCAACCGGTTAATGTAAAATTCACAGGTAAAAATACCTTTGATTAATATTTATCTTAACACCTATAAATTGTAGCAATACTTTTAGGTTGTTTGAAGAATATCCTAGTATCTATCCTATAATTAGGATTAACAAGTGAATTTCATTATAGTAACTTTTTTGATTAAAACAATCGGAACTTATACATATTATGTTAAAAAATAGGTTTTTAATAAGCGGTTTAATTGTAACTCTTCTATTTAATAGTAATGTGCCATTGGCTAATGCTTTAGAATTAGATGAAGATACACGAACAGTAACTTTAGATGCAAAAGGAAATAGTGTCGTACTAACTCCGGAACAAGTAAAGCGTGGTAAACGTTTATTTAATAATGCATGTGGTATATGCCATGTTGGAGGTTTAACAAAAACAAACCCAAACGTTGGTTTAGATACGGAGTCTCTTAGTTTAGCGACACCAGCTCGAGATAATATTAGCAGTTTAATTGCTTATTTTAAAGATCCAATGACGTACGATGGCTTAGACTCTATTTCAGAAGTCCACCCAAGTATTAAAAGTGCGGATATTTTCCCTAAAATGCGTTCTTTAACGGATGAAGATTTATTTGCAATTGCCGGTCATATTTTATTACAGCCAAAAGTAGTTAATGAAAAATGGGGCGGTGGTAAAATTTATTACTAAATTTATTTAGTGGAAACACGCTAATACAGATATGAAAATAATCCATTTCTGTATTAGTTGATATTGATCTTAAACTTAATGTGTTAACCATATTACTGAATACTTTATGGCTTTGTTGAAATTATGAAAATCTGTATTTCAGTTATTTCAAAAAATAATAAGTATAGGGTAAATATATCGTCAAATTTCTTCTAATTGCCTGAGGTGCTATAAAGAAATGTGGCTGACCAGATACTCTTATAAAATTAATTTATCTCGACCATTCCGCATTAGATCTACTAAAAAAAATTAAAGCAAGTTAATTAAACTTCAGGCTAAAAAAAATTTTCAAAATGATGATATTTTCATATAGAATTTTTTGTTTAATTTATACTTTTTTAACCAACTCTCAGACTATTTGCTTCTTCCAATTTCGAAAATACACTACTTCAGCGATAGATGATCCACACTAAGCCATAGTTAGGGTGAAAATAGGAATTATTATTGGCCACCTTAAAATATCCACCCTTGACCAAAATATACTACTTTTGGAGTAAAGTAACTGACAAAATCCACAAATGAGTTGAAAGTACTTTCTTTGTGAAATTGCAACTGGCTTTTTTTGCCCAAAATGAAGACCTTTTTTTTTCTTTTATACGCAAATTCTATAGGTGATAATAATAAGAATATAACTACTAATAATTCAGAAATAAAACCTCTAACTTTCCTATTTAACTGCGCATTTTAAATCTTTTACTTAGCTGGGGTGGGAGGGTTCGAACCTACGAATAGCGGAGTCAAAGTCCGTTGCCTTACCACTTGGCTACACCCCAGTAAATTTCTTTCGTTTACAAAATAAAAATAATTATCTACCAAAACACTATTTTTAGTATAAATTATCTTTCTTAGCCTGTCAAATATCTCTCGTCTAAAATTATACTGTAATAAATAAGACCACCTGTACCTACATCAGTGGCCTTTTTATGTCTAAACGCTTTCCTTTAATAGATGTCTATCATATTTAAAGAATTTGCCCATAAGTGTGTAATCCTTTACCAAGGAAATTAACGCCCAAATAACAAATCCAGACTACAAGGAAGCCTATAGAAGCAATGATCGCGGGTCTCTTACCTTGCCAATCTTTTGTTATACGGGCGTGTAAATAAGAAGCAAAAACTAACCACGTAATTAATGCCCATGTTTCTTTTGGATCCCAACTCCAATATGAACCCCAAGCTTCATTTGCCCAAACCGCACCTGAAATAATACCAACTGTTAATAAAGGAAACCCAAAACTAATAGTTCGGTAGCTTAAATTATCAATACTTTCTAATAAATTTAAACGATTACTCGACGAAGCTTCGACTCCCGATATACCAGACGAAGAGACTAATACATTCGTAGAAGCAGAGTTGGATAATAAATTCTTTTCTTGAGTATCTGTTTTATAATATACGGTATTTAGTGAAGTTGACGGTGTCTCAGATGAAAAATCGATACCGTATGAATTCCCTTTCAGATTAATATTTTTACCATTACTATTACTTAATAATATTAAGAAAAAGATAGCAAGAAGTGAACCGACAAGTAAACTTGCATAACTAAGCATCATTACAGTCACATGCATCATTAACCAATTCGATTTTAATGCTGGGACAAGTGGTGAAGGAGCCTGCATACTTTCAGGTAAAGATAACCCGGCAAAAGCACTCACGAAAAGCGCTATTGGTAGACTGATGGAACCAACCAAATTTATTTTAGAGCGATTTTCAATTATGATTGTAATAAAGGTTATACCCCAAGCAAGAAACATTAATGATTCATATAAATTACTAAGTGGAAAATAACCATAATTAAACCATCGTAACCCTAACAATAGAAATAATAACGCGTTAACGAAACAAGTTCCATATAAGCTTAACTTTGGTAAAAAATTCTTAGTTGGATAGATGAGACTTGCCCACGAAATAATTGTGACCAATAGTAGATTAAAAAAAATTATGTTGTCTAATAGTGCAGAAATATTCATTTAAATGTTTCATAAGTATGAAATATTGGGTCATTAATATTAAATAAATAACCCATAAACTTTTATTATAGTTTGTAATAACTATAATAAGTTTAGTAGAACGTTCGTTAGGCAATTTCTTCCTGTTCTATTAAAATAAAAAATAAAGCGAAACAAATACCAGGAAAAATAAGTGTTACTACGGGTGTTAAAATTGGTGGTAAGAAAGCTGCTGTCATAATTCGTATTAAAATTTAAAATTTATTCTTAACAAAAATAATAACACGAGAATTAGATATTTCTTTATAATATAAATAAAAGTAGTTAACATCGCCAATATACCCTTTAGTGATAAACATCATAAATTTAAGCAAGCTATATTTTAGTTAGGCTAAATAAAATATATTATATTAATCAACACGTTCTTTTAATAAGCAAACGATAAATGGATTTAAAGATTCCAATAAATATAATTTATTGGAGTCTTTAAAGTGCCTCGTTCTATTCTAACAAAAGTAAATATTGTTTACAATTACCCTAAAAACGGATTAGGGACAATTCAAGATCTAATTTAGCCAAATTTTCCAGTTGTGGAAGCAATAACAAATGGAGCATATGTAAAGATATAACCGATTGTAAAATGTGCTAAACCGACAAGACGGGCTTGTACAATAGATAAAGCAACTGGCTTATCCTTCCAACGTACTAAATTCGCTAGAGGTGTACGCTCATGAGCCCAAACTAATGTTTCAATTAATTCTTGCCAATACCCACGCCATGATATTAAGAACATAAAGCCAGTAGCCCAAATTAAGTGACCAAATAGAAACATCCATGCCCAAACTGCCTGAGCATTCATACCAAATGGATTATAACCGTTAATTAATGGCGATGAGTTTAACCACAGATAATCACGTAGCCAACCCATAATATAAGTCGAAGACTCATTAAAAGCTGCTGCATTACCACCCCAAATCGTCATATGTTTCCAATGCCAATAAAAAGTAACCCAACCAATAGTATTTAACATCCAGAACATTGCTAAGTAAAAAGCATCCCACGCCGAAATGTCACATGTACCTCCACGACCTGGACCATCACAAGGAAAACTATAACCAAAATCTTTCTTATCAGGCATTAATTTTGAGCCACGTGCATCAAGTGCACCTTTTACTAAAATTAATGTAGTAGTATGAAGCGCAAGTGCAATTGCATGGTGAACTAAAAAATCGCCTGGCCCAATAGTTAAAAATAGTGAATTTTTACCACTATTTATAGCATCAACCCAACCTGGTAACCAAATTTTACTACTTGCTACACTTGCTGCGCTTGTAGGAGAAGAAAGTAAAACGTTAAATCCATATACTGCTTTTCCTGATGATGCCTGAATAAATTGAGCAAATACAGGTTCAAATAAAATTTGTTTCTCTGGTGTACCAAAGGCTACACAAACATCATTATGAATATATAAACCTAATGTATGGAAACCTAAAAATAGAGAAACCCAACTTAAATGTGAGATGATTGCTTCTTTGTGTTGAAGCATTCGTGCTAATACATTATCTTTATTTAATTCTGGATCATAATCACGGACAAAGAAAATAGCACCGTGTGCAAAAGCACCAACCATTAAGAAACCAGCGATGTACTGATGATGAGTGTATAATGCGGCCTGTGTTACATAATCTTTTGCCATAAAAGCGTATGACGGAAGAGCATACATGTGCTGAGCTACTAAAGATGTTGCAACCCCTAACGAAGCTAGTGCCAAACCTAATTGCATATGTAGACTATTAGTAATCGTTTCAAATAATCCACGGTGCCCTGCACCAAGTCGACCTCTTGGAGGTACGTGTGCATCTAGAATTTCTTTCATGCTATGTCCAATACCCCAATTTGTACGGTACATGTGGCCAGCAAAAATAAAGACGATACCGATAGCTAGGTGATGATGTGCAATATCCGTTAACCACATTGATTGTGTTTGTGGATGAAAACCACCTAAGAACGTTAAGATTGCTGTACCAGCTCCCTCCCCTGTACCGAAAATATGCTTCGCTGTATCGGGATTCTCAGCATAGACTCCCCAATTACCTGCAAAAAATGGTGTAAGACCTTCCGGATGAGGAAGAATTGAAGTGAAATTATCCCAACGGATATGTTGACCTCTTGATTCAGGAATTGCAACGTGAATTAGATGACCTGACCAAGCTAATGAACTTACACCAAACAAACCAGATAAATGATGATTTAATCGTGATTCGTTATTTTTAAACCACGCTAAACCTGGACGGAACTTAGGTTGTAAATGTAACCATCCCGCAAATAAAAGTGCAGTAGATAATAATAAAAGCCCAAGAGCACCAAAATATAAATCAGTATTTGTACGCATTCCAATTGTATACCACCAGTGGTAAACACCTGAAGTGGCTATATTTACGGGATATGAAACACCACCTCGGGTAAAGGCTTTAATCGCTGATTGACCAAAGTGTGGATCCCAAATAGCATGTGCGATGGGCTTAACTTTAAGTGGATTTAATACCCACTGCTGAAAGTTACCTTGCCATGCAACGTGAAATAGGTTGCCGGAAGTCCATAAAAAAATGATGGCCAAATGGCCAAAATGTGAAGCAAAAATCTTTTGATAAAGATTTTCTTCTGTCATGCCGTCATGACTCTCAAGATCGTGCGCTGTTGCTATACCATACCAGATTCTTCGCGTAGCAGGATCTTGTGCGAGTGCTTGACTAAACTTAGGAAATTTAGTAGCCATATGATTGTTATCTTAATTTTTATTTAACCTACAGAAATAATTCTTGCTAAAAAGAATGACCAAGTTGTACCAATACCACCTAGAAGGTAGTGAGCCAAACCTACGGCACGACCTTGGGTAATACTTAATGCTCGAGGTTGAATTGCTGGGGCTAACTTCAATTTATTATGTGCCCATACAATTGACTCAATTAACTCTTGCCAATATCCACGACCACTAAACAAGAACATTAAACTAAATGCCCAAATAAAGTGGGCTCCTAGGAAAATTAAACCATATGCTGAAATCGCAGAACCATAAGATTGAATTACCTGTGAAGCCTGAGACCATAAGAAATCTCTTAACCAGCCATTAATTGTCAAGGCACTGTTAGCAAAATTACCACCAGTAACATGAGAAATTTTACCTGTATTTGATAAAGTTCCCCAAACATCTGATTGCATTTTCCAACTAAAGTGGAAAATTACCACAGAAATCGAATTATACATCCAGAATAATCCTAAGAAAACATGATCCCATGCAGAAACTTGACATGTTCCACCACGACCTGGACCATCACAAGGGAAACGGAAACCTAAATTTGCCTTATCTGGTATTAAACGGGAACTACGTGCAAACAATGTACCCTTTAATAAAATTAAAACCGTTGTATGGATTGTAAACGCGTGAATATGGTGAACCATAAAATCTGCCGTACCAAGAGTAATAGGCATCATAGCGATCTTTCCATTTACAGCAATAACATCGCCTCCAAACGCATAACTCGATGTCGCTAAAGCATTCGGCGCAGTATTTCCTGGTGCTAAAGTGTGAAGAGACTGGACCCACTTAGCAAAAATTGGCTGTAACTGAATAGCTTTATCAGAAAACATATCTTGTGAACGACCTAATGCACGCATAGTATCGTTATGAATATACAAACCAAAACTATGTGTACCTAAGAAGATACAAACCCAATTTAAATGTGAAATTATCGCATCTCGATGACGTAAAACACGGTCTAAAAGATTGTTGTACGATTGAACAGGACTATAATCACGAACCATAAAAATTGAAGCGTGCGCTCCAGCGCCACAAACACAGAACCCACCTATCCACATGTGGTGTGTAAATAGTGATAATTGAGTAGGGTAATCTACACCAATATAAGGGTAAGGTGGCATTGCATACATATGATGTGCAACAATAATACTTAAAGAACCCAGCATTGCTAAATTAATAGCAAGTTGTGCGTGCCAAGATGTTGTTAAAATTTCATAAAGACCCTTATGACCTTCACCTGTAAGTGGACCTTTATGAGCTTCTAAAATTTCTTTCATGCTATGTCCGATACCCCAATTTGTGCGGTACATATGACCGGCAAAAATGAACAATACGGCTAACGCTAAATGATGATGTGCAGTATCACTTAACCATAAGCTTCCCGTAATTGGATTTAATCCGCCTTTAAAAGTTAAAAAATCAGAATATTCAGACCAATTTAAAGTAAAAAATGGAAGTAATCCTTTATTGAAACTTGGGTATAATTGACCCATTAATTCTTGATTGAATAAGAATTCATGAGGTAATGGAATCTCTTGTGGAGCTACACCCGCATCTAATAATTTATTTATCGGTAAACTGATATGAATCTGATGACCCGACCAAGATAGACATCCTAGACCTAACAAACCAGCTAAGTGATGGTTCATCATCGATTCTACATTTTGAAACCACTCTAATTTCGGTGCAGCCTTATGGTAGTGGAACCAACCGGCAAAAACCATTAAAGCTGACATTACTAAACCACCTATAGCAGTCCAATATAATTCTGTTTCATTTGTAATACCTGATGCACGCCAGAGCTGGAAGAAACCTGATGTGATTTGCACACCTGAGAATCCACCGCCAACATCACCATTTAGAATTTCCTGCCCAACAATAGGCCAAACAACTTGTGCACTTGGCTTAATAGTTGTTGGACTACTTAACCATGCTGAATAATTAGAAAACCTTGCTCCATGAAAATACATACCACTAATCCATAAGAAGATTATAGATAATTGACCAAAGTGGGCACTAAATATTTTTCTTGAAATATCTTCTAATGAATTCGTTTGACTATCAAAATCATGTGCATCAGCGTGTAAATTCCAAATCCAAGTTGTTGTTTTTGGACCTTTCGCTAATGTACGAGAAAAATGACCTGGTTGCGCCCATTTCTCAAACGAGGTCGCAACTGGGTTTTTATCTACTATAACTCGAACTTTTTTAGCCTCTAGTTCTTTAGAGCTAACTTTCATTTTTACTCTCCTTTTATGAGACTTACAAACACGACACCCTTAAATCGTTACTCGCCATTTTGGAAAAACCCAACAAGAAACAAACTAATAATCAGACGTTAAACAGATAAAAGTGCATCTAGTTTTAATTTTACGTTATAAACGTCGAATTTGCTAAAAAAAAAATTATTATTTAAATTTGTTAAATTTAGACTTTAATATAAGGTAAAAAATATTATAAAAGATGAAAGAAACGCACTATTTCTCAATTCCATAGTTAAAAAATATGTAGACTAAATAGAATATTATTTAACTGAGTTTCTTCAATAATATCTACTTTTCTAAAACTTCTGTTTGATTATAATACTAACCAATATGTATATTAATAAAGTGAATACTTATGATTTCTACACCATATTTGTGGTGCAAAAATCATACTATGCGATAAAAAGAACTTTATGAATTAAAAGTTAAGTTGCCGTTAATTAAAAGAATCCTAATGTTAACGCCTGAGTAATTGGCATTGTAGCACCAATACCTAACCAAAAAGCAGTAAAAGTACCTACTAAGAAAACCAGCGAAGCAACTGGTCGTCGGAAAGGATTCTGAAATTTATTCACATTTTCAATAAACGGAACAGTTATTAACCCTAACGGGACAGCGGCCATAGAAAAAACTCCAAGTAATTTATTCGGGATTACTCGAAGTAAATTAAATGTTGGGAAGAAATACCATTCAGGTAAAATTTCAAGAGGTGTAGCAAATGGATCCGCTTTTTCACCCAATGGTGTAGGCTCGAGAACACCTAAACCAATACACAAAGCAATTGTTCCTAAAATACATACGGGAAAGATGTATAAAAGATCATTTGGCCAAGCTGGCTCACCATAATAATTGTGACCCATACCCTTTGCTAATTTCGCACGTAATTTTGGATCAGATAGATCGGGCTTCTTTAAAATTGACATAATGTAAAATGATTAATTTTGTTGTTTTAGATAACTAGTAATAAAATCCTTATAGTGGTCCCGAAATACCTTGCTTACGGATCATTACGAAATGTGTCAGCATTAAAACAGCAGCAACCACAGGTAAGACAAATGTATGGGCACTATAAAAACGTGTTAAAGTCCCTTGACCAACACTTACACCACCACGTAAAGCTAAGACGATTACTTCACCAACAACGGGTATAGCGTCTGGAACACCTGTTACAATTTTACAGGCCCAATAACCAACCTGATCCCATGGTAACGAATAACCAGTTACACCAAATGATACTGTTACAGAAGCAAGAGCAACACCTGTAACCCAAGTCAATTCTCTTGGCTTTTTAAATCCACCAGTAAGATATACACGACAAACATGTAAAATCATATTTAATACCATCATACTAGCTGACCAACGGTGAACTGAACGGATTAGCCATCCAAAGTTCACTTCTGTCATTAAATATTGAACAGAAGCAAAAGCTTCTGTTACAGTTGGACGATAATAAAAAGTCATCGCGAAACCAGTGGCTACTTGAACGATGAAACAAGTTAACGTAATGCCACCTAAACAATAAAAAATATTGACATGAGGTGGTACATACTTACTAGTTATATCATCTGCAATTGCTTGGATCTCAAGACGCTCTTGAAACCAGTCATATACGTTACTCATACACTTTTGCTAACAAACATGTTTAATTTTTCAACAACACATTTCGGCAACTATTAATTAAAAATATAAAGAACTTAGACATTGTGTTATCTTCCCAAGAAGCCCCCTTCTTAGTATTGT
>TARA_B110000503_G_scaffold36776_2_pt1 | contig 50943 bp, 39 predicted proteins | sample TARA_B110000503 | Tara Oceans TARA_B110000503 (sample SAMEA4397472) | marine metagenome | biome: Polar Biome; feature: [SRF] surface water layer (ENVO:00010504); material: water (ENVO:00002006), including particulate matter (ENVO:01000060) such as... | depth 5 m | reverse complement strand
CCGATACAGGCACTTTGCCGATACAGGCACTTTGCCGACACACGCTCTTCGCCGACAGGCGAGGCCGACCTGACAAGCCCACTCAACAAGGCTCGCTATTATCTTACTATTGGCGAGCTCATCAATTGACTTGACGTGCCCTTTTGGTGCGCATGATACTGAGTAACCACCAGATTGTCGCCTGGTCAGCCGGCCTAATCCGTGATTTGACCCGGACCGCAGCCAATTTACCCTAACGAGGCCGCTAAAAATGCCCATAAAGCTCCAACAACAGGAAAACCTTGCCGGCGATAACAGCCATGCGGCCCAAGGGTTTGGCCGTATCAGCAAAACACCACCGCCAGCCTTTAACCCGCAAAACGAACAACAAGCAGCCTGTACTTATTTCGCCGACAACGGGTTCGTGGTCTTAAGAGACTGCTTAAGCACCGCCGATTTGAGCTTTCTCAACCAGTTTTTCAACCACACCCAACAAACAAAACCAGATGCTTGGGGATTAGGCGAAAGACGTAAACCCCATCATCGCAATCAGGGTCTGATTTTCTCGCAGCCACTGCTGGACCATCCAGAGCTCGACCGCTTCACTCGCCATCCAGGTGCCTTCCCGGTCGTCTCAAGCTTGCTTGGTGGCGAGCAACAGGCGCGCTTCAGCGAGTTCAACTTCAGAGAGACTCCTTTGAACGCCGGCGTCGGCACCATGAATTTTCATCACGACGAGGCTCTCGCAGACCGCTTGGTGCGCCGCCCGTATATGCCTTGCGACTGGTTATGCGCCATCCACTATCTCACCGACGTGGAACCCGGCACGCCTTCTTTTTGTGTCGTGCCGCGCAGCAACCGGTTTGAAACCCTGAAGGAAGCCTTTGCGGAGCTTGGCGAAGACTACACAGAGATCCCGCTGTATGGCACCGCTGGCACCTGCATCTTGTATGACACTGCGACCTTTCATACCCGTCTGGATGGTGACGGCATCAGATCACGTCGAACCTGGCACCAGTATTATGCCCGCGGTGGCTGGCTACCCAGCGCTCTGCCCACCACCAACAAATATATTCGGGCACCCTCACCACCCCTGACCAATTGGAATCTTTTTCCCGAACGGCTCGCACTGCACCCAGACGCAGGTACTCGGCGGTTTTTCTCTCACTGGAACACCGCCCAAGGCGAGTGGGTCGCCTCGGGCTTTGACCCGATGCTGCGCAAGTCCATGCCCCGGGGTGAACAGTAACCGCATTGATACGGACCGACGGCGCTGCAACGAACCCAGCAGCCGTCCGCTATACGGGAAACAGGTCTCGCAGCACAATCGTATCTTGTCGATCGGGGCCCGTTGAAATCATGTCGATAGGGACGCCGCAGATCTCTTCGATCCGATTCAGATAGGCCCGAGCATTGGCTGGCAAATCCTCAATCTGTTGCACACCAACACTGCTTTCCTGCCAACCAGGCAGAACCTCGTACACTGGCTGGGGATTCAGGGGATCCGTCTCATCGTAGCTGGTGCACAATGAAACAGTGTCCAGACCATCAAGCACATCTAGCTTAGTGATACACAGGCCGGACAGGCTATTCACCTGAATAGACCGCTTCAACGCACAAGCATCAAACCAGCCGCAACGGCGCGGCCGACCCGTCGTCGACCCGAACTCATTACCGCGCTTCCCCAACTGGGCACCGACCGCATCAAACAGCTCAGTCGGAAAAGGCCCTGAACCCACTCGTGTCGTGTAAGCCTTGGTAATGCCGAGGATATAGTCCAGATCCAAGGGGCCCACACCACAGCCACTACTGATAGTCCCGGCAGTGGTATTTGACGAGGTAACAAATGGGTAAGTACCCTGGTCGATATCCAGCAAGGCACCCTGCGCACCCTCGAACAAGATGTTAGCGCTATCGCTCTGTAGCTGTCCGAGCCGAGCAACGACATCACCGACCATGGGGCGCAACTCTTCCGCCCATGCCAATGACGCATCCAGGGTTTCTTCAAGACTGACGGTCTTAGTATTGTAATAGTTTTTTAGGACGAAATTATGATAATCCATGAGCTCTGTGAGCGATGCCTTGAACTGCTCTGGCTGATACAAGTCACTGACTCTCAAGCCTCGCCGGGCCACCTTATCTTCATAGGCAGGGCCAATTCCGCGACCTGTGGTGCCAATTTTCTGATTACCGCGAACCGTCTCACGGATCTGATCCAGGGCAATATGATGCGGCAGAATCAACGGGCAGCCCTGGCTCACCATGAGTCGATCGCGAACATTGACACCGGCGTCTTCCAGCATTTTGACTTCTTCAAAAAACGCTGGAATTGAAAACACGACCCCATTACCGATCAGGCACTGAACCTGGGGATGCAGTATCCCCGAGGGAATCAGGTGCAGGACTGTCTTGTTACCGTTCACAACCAGCGAATGACCCGCGTTGTGGCCACCCTGAAACCTGGCGACAGCGGCAGCGCGCACAGTCAGCAGATCCACTACCTTGCCTTTGCCTTCGTCACCCCATTGAGTGCCTATGATTACAACATTACTACCCATTGTTCATTACTCTGTCGATCTTGCTAGTGAGTTTTGGTGAGCTGCCACTCACCATCGTATTGGTTCAAACTAAAATCGTGAGGCACTGTCTGTTTGCCCGACTCAAGCACAATATAGCCCGCTGTGCGTAGCTCACGAATCTTCTCCCAACGGGGCAGGTCATCAATCCCCGCGCCCGGTTCTGCGATCACAACCGGGCGCTTGGCCTCAGTGGTCGTCGAAAATTTTGCCAGGGTCTTCACGTCTACATCGAAACCGGTGGCACCACGATCACGACCAAAGACACTACCGATACTATCGTAGCGACCACCTTGCGCGACTCGGCGCCGAGCTTCACCCAGATACGCGGCGAAGACGATACCCGTATGGTAGTTATAACCACGTAGTTCGCTCAAGTCATAATAAATTTGAATCCCGCTGAACCGCGACTCAACACCTCGAGCGACCTCCCCGAGACTCGCCAAGCGCTGCATAATCTGCGGATAGCCGCCGAAGACGGCCTCAGCTCGAGCAAGCACCCCTGAGTTACCGCAAAGACCCGGTAATTCAAGTATGATTTGCTTGTGACCGGCATCCAAATCCAGTTCCTGGACGCAAGTTTCGAGCTCAACCATCGCCTTTTTTTGGATCAGCGCAAAGAGCTTCTCTTCTGTCTCAGGCGAGATTTTAAACTGCTGAACCAGCAGCCTGAAAATACCGACATCACCTAATTCTATCACCACCGACGGCATACCCAGACTATGCAGGGACTCGACCATTAGGCTCACAATCTCCAGATCAGCGGGACTCCCCGAGTCACCGAACAACTCGGCACCGACATGCAATGGCGCCCGTGAGGCGAGCATATTGTTCGCCTGAGCGTGCAATACGGTGCCGGCGTAACAAAATCGTGCCACACCTTTTTTGTTCTGACTATGCGCGTCGATTCGAGCAACCTGGGGCGTAATATCCGCGCGAATACCCATCATTCGCCCAGACATCTGATCCGTGATTTTGAAGGTCTTGAGATCCAGGTCACGGCCTGTGCCCGTGAGCAATGACTCCAGAAACTCCACCATCGGCGGAATCACATAGTCATAGCCCCAGACAGCAAAGATATCGAGCAGCCGGCGCCGAACGCGCTCAAGGTTCAAGGCCTCGGGCGGCAGTACCTCATCGATACCGTCAGGTAGCAACCAACGGTCACTAATATTCATCTTTCACCTCTACAAAAAATATCTAATTGATCAGGTACAACAGCGTCGTACCGATCAACATGCTGCCAAGACCCATCAGACGCATCGCTCGGTCATCAATGGTCGCCAGCACCGCAACCAACGCTTTCCAACGCTTCGGATAAAGAAACGGTATGACACCCTCTATCACCAGCACCAGACACACCGCCACACCAAGGTCATGCCACATATCAGGTCACCCTATAACTGGCACACCACATCTTCGCCACTGAACGTTCAAAAAAAAACCGGGAATCACTTCCCGGTTACTGATGTGTTAGTACTTGAGTTTAGTTTTTACTTTTCTTCAGGTACTTAAAGAACTCACTGTTCGGATCAACAACCAACACGTCGCCCTTATTCGCGAATGTACGTTGATAGGCCGCCATACTCCGGTAGAATTTATAAAATTCCAGGTCACGACTGAAGGCATCAGCATATAACGCCGCAGAACCCGCATCTCCATCACCTCGAATCGATTCCGCATCAGCATAAGCTTCCGCCAGAATAACTTCTCGCTGCTTACTGGCATCAGCACGGATACCCGCCGCCAGCTCCTGACCCTGAGCTCGGTGTTCCCGGGCCTCAATATCACGCTCGGTATTCATTCGCGCATAAACCGACTGGCTGACCTCAGGCGGCAAATCAATCCGCTTGACCCTGACGTCAACCACTTCAACGCCCAATTCTTCTCTCGCCACTGAATCAAGGCGCTCGGTCAGCACATTCATCAACTCATCGCGCTCACCCGACACAACCTCATGCAAGCTGCGCTTACTGATTTCATTCCGCAAGCCATTGTTTATCCGTTGGCGCAACAACGCTTCTGCGCGTCGCTCGTCGCCTGAGGTCGCAGTGTAGAAACGTTGCGCATCATTCACCTTGAATTTCGCAAATGAATCGACAATCACGGCCTTCTTTTCCAGCGTCAGGAATCTCTCTGGATTAGCATCAAGGGTAAGAACCCGACCATCAAACTTTCTGACTTCATTGATAAAGGGCTTTTTCAGGTGTAAACCTGGCTCTATGTCGGCTCTTACAACACGGCCAAACTCAAGTAGAACAGCGCGCTCTAACTCGCTGACGATAAAGACAGAATTGACACCTAGCAGACCCGCCACGGCGACAACAAAGGCTAAAACCACAACTTTAATCGGCATTATCGATCCCTCCTACTACTGGGTCGGCGCGAAGTGTCAACGCGTCCGACGGGATTGCTGACGGTTTCACCAGTCAGACTAGCACCTGTGTCGCTGCTGTTACGTCGTTCCATGATCTTATCTAGTGGCAGATAAAGCATATTGTTACCGCCCTCCACATCAACCATGACCTTGGTACTATTCGACATAACAGACTCGATCGTATCGAGATAGATGCGCTCTCGAGTCACTTCAGGTGCCAGCTTGTATTCGGCATAGAGTTTGTTAAAGCGCTCCGCCTCACCACGAGCCTGAGCAATCACTCGCTCCTTATAGCCTAGAGATTCTTCAATCAAACGCTGTGCTTCACCCCGTGCTTCTGGGATAACCTGATTAGAGAAGGCACTGGCTTCATTCCGCACTCGAACTTCATCCTCACGGGCTTTGATGACGTCATCGAAGGCGGCTCTCACAGCATCCGGCGGCGCGGTTTCGTCGATATTCACCTGAGTCACTTCAATCCCGGTCCTATATCGGTTCATATAGTCCTGGATTCGAACCTTGACTCGGTCACCCAATTCCGCCCGGCCTTCAGTAAGTACCTGGTTCATCAACGAGCTACCCACTTCATGGCGCAACGCACTTTCAGTCGCTTGATAGAGGCTTTCGTCGGGGTCGCGAACTCGCAACAGATATTCCGATACATCGCTGACCACATATTGTACTGACATCTTAACGATTACGATGTTCTCGTCTTCCGTCAGCATCTCCGAATCATGGGGTCTGGATCTCACCCGCGTCACATTGGTTGATAGCACCTTATCAATCAGTGGCGGATTCCAGTGTAGTCCGGGACGTAGTATCTCATCTTGGACTTTACCAAAACGCAGAACGACACCACTTTCTTGCTGGTCAATGGTGTAGATACCCGCAAAACCCCAGACCGCGAGTAAAACCAGCACCACCAAGGCAAAAATATTTTTGCTGAACGCCGGCGCACTCGCCCCACCGCTACCACCGCCCTTTTTACCACCGAACATCTCACTGAGATTATTCTGCAACTTCCGAAAGGCTTCATCCAGATCCGGCGGACCTTGATCATCCCGCTTGCCCCAGGGATCTTTGTCTCCCTGATTACCGCCACCAGGCTCATTCCAGGCCATAAAATCTCTCCGTTGGTGTTTCCCTTAAGGGAAAACGTGCATTTTCCCACTATTGAACACAATAATCATGTGCCGATTTTACTTAAATGTCTTCCGTCCCCACTATCGCCTGCAAAGTTGCAGGACTAAGTAGCCGCTTACCCAGCCGCTCCAGACTAGCCCGCTCGATCCGCAACTGCAAATTCATGGTTCCGTCGGCCTGCGTTTCCTCAGCCAAAACTGCGCCCAAGGCAAATAGCTCGGCGCGCAATTGCCCCTCATGAGGCTCTAGGTGGACTGTCGTCTCTATCACCTGCTGTCCCAGCAACTCACTGATGGCGCCCACCAGTAAATCGACGCCAGCGCCAGTGAGACTAGAAACCCACACTCTTACTGGCAAACCATCGGCGCCACGGTCGACCCTCGGCACCTCTTCAATCAGATCAATTTTGTTATACACGAGCAACTGCGGCACCCCATCAGCATCGATCTCTGCCAGAACGCCATTGACCTCGTGCATCTGGTGATCTTTCTCGGCCGAGACCGCATCAACCACGTGCAGCAACAGGTCAGCCTGCTCAACCTCTTCTAATGTGGCGCGAAACGCCTTGACGAGACCATGGGGTAAACTACGAATGAATCCGACCGTATCTGTCAAAATCGCCTTGCCGATAACCGGCAACTCGAGTTGCCGCAATGTTGGATCAAGGGTCGCAAACAGTTGATCGGCCGCGTGTACATGGGCATCGCACAGACGATTAAACAAGGTTGACTTCCCCGCATTGGTATAGCCCACCAAGGACACCGAACGGATATCGGCTCGAACCCGGGAGCGCCGATTTTGCGTGCGCTGCTTGCGAACCTTATCGAGTTGCTGATTGATATGCTTGACTCGCGCCCGCAGAATTCGCTGGTCGGACTCAAGCTGAGTTTCGCCCGTACCGGTAACACCCATTGAGCTTCCCTGGCCACGCCCGGAGCCGCCCCGCTGCCGATCTAGGTGAGTCCAGCCACGCACTAGTCGAGTCGACATATGCTGTAACTGCGCCAGCTCAACCTGGAGCTGACCTTCGTGGGTCCTGGCCCGCTGCCCGAATATATCCAGAATTAAACCGGTCCGACCAATCACTCGACGCTCGAGGGCGGCTTCAATATTACGTTCTTGAGTCGGACTCAGATCTTGGTCGAAAATAACCAATTCCGCCTCGCAGGTCTCTGCTAGGTCGCGCAGCTCCTGCAGCTTACCAGAGCCCACATAGGTTTTTGGGTGCGCACTGCGGCGTTTAACATGAATGCAGGCCGCCGGCACGAGCCCAGCAGACAACACCAGCTCGGTAAACTCCGCTGCTGACGAATCTGCTTCGACCAAGTGCACCAGCAGTGCTTGGGTACCCGCTTCGGGTCTTTCAAACCACAAATTTGTTACTTCCGCGCAATGGTTAAGTCTCTGAGTCGTCTGACTCGTCGTCGCCTGTGATTGTGGGTATATTAACGTTATGTGCTGGCACTACCGTAGAGATCGCCGATTTATAAATCATTTGACTGACCGTACTGCGCAACAGAATGACGAATTGGTCAAAGGCTTCAATCTGACCCTGAAGCTTTATCCCGCTGACCAGATAGATTGATACCGGGACGCGGTCTTTTCTTAGTGCATTCAAGAAGGGGTCTTGTAACGATTGCCCTTTTGGCATGGTGCTCTCCTACCGTGTCTCGCTGCAAATCAAGGCGCAGCATTAATGCCGATGATAAAATGCCCGACTCCACCTAAACGAAGGCAGCAGTCAGCCGTGGCACAACCGACTTGGGTTAAATTAACTTAGTCCGACCTATATGATGCTGGCCCGAAGTATTTTCAAGGCCTGATCGACATTAGGAGCGTCAATTTGTTGCAATGCGATCCAGCCTCTAAGCCAAGTATATTGTCGCTTCGCGAGCTGACGCGTCGCGATGACCCCCCGATCTCGCATCTCATCATAAGACAGCGCACCCTCAAGGTAGTCCCAGACTTGTCGATAGCCTACTGATCGCAAGGCCGGCAAGTCATTGGACAGCGACTCCCGCCGCCTCAAACTGCGAACTTCCTCAACAAAACCCAGATCAAGCATCTGCTGAAATCGCTCAGCGATCAATTTATGCAGCGCCAATCGGTCGGGAGGTACTATGGCGAGCTCACAACATCGATAAGGCAGGACGCTCATTGGTTGCACACTATGCCAGTCGGTCATTGATCGACCCGTAATCTCATAAACTTCCAGAGCCCGAGACAGACGTTGCGGGTCGTTCACGTGAATACGCTGGGCTGAGACCGAATCTACCTCCGCCAAACGTCGATGAACTGCCGCCCACCCCTGCTCGCTGGCGAGCAGGGCAATATCCGCTCGCACTTGCGGATTCGCTGCCGGCAAATTGGCCAAACCAGCCTTTAATGCCTTGAAATACAACATTGTTCCACCCACTAACAGTGGGATTTTGCCGCGCGCGGTGATATCTGCCATCGCGGTCAGCGCCGCCGACCGGAATTCGGCGACCGAATAGGGCTCAGAAGGCTCACGGATATTCACCAAATGGTGGGGATACTGCGCCAGGGTCGCCTTATCCGGTTTCGCCGTACCGATATCCATATGGCGGTACACCAGCGCCGAATCAACGCTGATAATTTCCACCGGCAGCCTATCCGCCAGCTCAAGGGCCAACGCCGATTTGCCAGAGGCGGTCGGCCCCATCAGGAAGATAGCGGGTGGTTGATCGGGAGGACTCAGAATCATTGCCCGCGCATGAACAGCTTGTTGAGCTCGTCGATGGATTGTTCGGTCCAGGTCGGGCGACCATGATTACACTGGCCGCTGCGCTCAGTGGCCTCCATGTCCCGCAGCAAGGCATTCATCTCGGGAATAGAGAGCCTTCGGTTCGCCCGCACCGAGCCATGACACGCCATGGTCGATAGCAGCTCGTCTCGATGTTGCTGAATCCGCGCGGTGGTACCGTACTCGGCCAGGTCAGCCAGCACATCACGGACCAGCTGCCCGGCATTCTCCTTGCGCAACATGGCGGGAATACTCCGCACCATAATCGACTCATCAGACACGCGCTGTAACTCGAAGCCAAAATCCGCCAGCTGCGCGCTGTGCTCTTCCGCCATCAGGCACTCTTTCTCACTCATTACCACTGAGACGGGCACGAGCAGTGGCTGCATTTTCAAACCCTCGGCATCCGTCGCTTGCTTGAGACGCTCATAAGTAATGCGCTCATGTGCCGCATGCATATCAACAATAATCAGACCATGGGCATTTTGAGCAAGAATAAACACGCCGTGGAGTTGCGCTACCGCATAACCCAGCGGCGGTACATCTTCACCCTCAGGCAGCGCTTCACCTTCGGGCCACGCGGTATCTAGCATTTGCCCATAGGGCTGCAGCTGCTCACGAACAAAACCCGGACGAGCTGGCCCGGAAAACATCATCGACCGCTGAGTTGGCGTCGGCTGCTGCAAACCACCGCCTAGATAAGGGGCCTGTCCCGCGCCGCCAAAGCCCCCGTCTGCAGCACCCGCTGCAGACGGGCTCATTACCTGCGAACCGACACCGGCTTGCGGACGAACGTCAGCCAGAGCCCGATGAATCGCACTAAAGAGAAAGCTATGTACATCACGACCATTACGGAACCTGACCTCATGCTTGGTCGGGTGAACATTGACATCAACCAGGCGCGGGTCGAGCGACAAAAATAACGCGTACACTGGCTGCCGACCATGGAATAGCACATCCTGATAAGCTTGCTTAATCGCATGGGTAACCAGCTTGTCGCGGATCATGCGGTTGTTGACGTAAAAGTACTGCTGATCCGCTTGGCTGCGGGAGTAAGTGGGCAAACCGACCCAGCCGCGAAGCTGCAAACCGATACCGCCTTGCTCTGCAGGAAATGCCTGCTCCAAATAAATAGCATTCTCGATAAAACCCTGCCCGAACACTGCGGCAAGGCGCCGAGTGACGTCAGCTTCGTCCGCCGCGGGCGCGAAGTGACGCAATAATTTGCCGTTATGGTTAAGATAAATCGCCACCTGCAGATGACTCAGACTGAGCTTTCGCAACACGTCTTCAATTCGCTGCAGCTCGGTTTTCTCCGTTCGCATAAATTTACGTCGGGCCGGCGTATTGAAAAACAAATCTTTGACTTCGACGGTGGTACCCCGGGGGTGGGGGGCAGGCACAACACTGGCCTGCATATCTTGTCCAGCAACACTAACTCGCCACCCAGACGCAGCATCCTCACTGGCGTTGCTTGTCAACGTTAATCGCGAAACCGATGCCATGCTCGCCAACGCCTCACCTCGAAAACCCAAGGTCGAGATCGCTTCCAGGTCCTCGGTCTGACTAATTTTGCTGGTGGCATGGCGACTCAAAGCCAACGTCAGGTCTTGCTGGTGAATGCCCGCGCCGTTATCCCTGACCCTGATAAGCTTGATACCGCCGGCTTCAAGATCAATATCGATACGAGTGCAATTCGCATCAAGGCTGTTTTCAAGCAATTCCTTGATGACAGATGCCGGCCGCTCAACAACCTCGCCAGCGGCAATCTGATTCGACAGGCGGGGATTCAATTGCATAATACGGTGCATAAAGATGACCCCAAGGGCGTTTAGCTAGTAGGAATTTTCAATAACTGACCAATTTTAATGCGGTCATTTCTCAAGCCATTATAGGCCTTCAGACGCTCAGCACTAACACTATGCTTAACCGCAATCGCTGACAGGGTATCACCACGTACGATTTTATAGGTCGCCAATCCAGCCGAGTTGGCCTGACTTTTCTCAGCCAAATAGGAACCCAACGGCGGACTTTGGCCCACATATTTTTTAACGCCACTGAAAATGGCCTGCGCCATGCGCTCTTGATGGGCCCGGGTTCTTAATTTTTTCGCCTCCGCTGGATTCGAGATAAATCCTGTCTCGATCAACAAAGAAGGAATGTCTGGCGACTTAAGCACCAAGAATGACGCCTGCTCAACTTGCTTTTTATGGAGTCGGTTGAGCGGCTTGATCGCGCTTAGAACCTCTTGCCCCATATCTAAGCTTGCCGACAAACTGCGGGTCATCGTCAAATCGAGTAACACGCCGGCCAGCAGATCATCTTTATCATCGAGTCCGACCCCACCAATGAGGTCTGCCCGATTTTCTTTCTCTGCCAACCAGCGCGCTGTTTCACTGGTTGCACCCTTCTGAGAGATAGCATACACCGAGGCGCCACTGGCATCGGGCGTCATAAAGGCATCGGCGTGAATGGAAAGAAAAATGTCAGCCTCAACCCGGCGAGCTATATCCGTTCTCTTACGATGGGCCAGGTAGTAATCCCCCGTACGGGTCATTGCTGACTTAAACCCAGGCTCTTTATCAAACAGGGTAGACAGTTTGGTGGCAATGGCGAGCACCACATCTTTTTCGTACAGCTTTCCTGGCCCTATCGCACCAGGATCGTCGCCACCATGTCCAGCATCAACGGCAACCACCACGTCGCGCATCTGCCTGACAATCTGCTCCGACTTTTGAACAGCAGGCACCGATTGTTGCTCGGCAGTATATAAGTCGACCACCAACCGATCGCCATATTGCAAAATGGGCTTGAGAACGAAACTTCGGGGTTTGACCTCGTCGCGCAAATCGAGCACGACTCGCAGGTCGCTACTATCACGGATGCCGGCACGCACCGAACTAATCGGCGTGCCCTTCAGCTCGGCTGCAGAAAATTCTTGGTCGAGGGTCGCGCCATCAATATCGATAACCAACCGATTAGGGCTCACCAAGGCGAATATCCTGTGCTCAACCGGCCCACTCAAATCGAACACGATGCGGGTGCGATCAGGCGCCAAACGAATTCTGACGCTGTCGATAACCACGGCATTCGCCAGCGCTGAGTGACCAACACAGCTCATCATTGCCACAATTAAGAAACCCAGCAACCTGCCTTTGCATTTAATCGTCGGCATCACGTCCTGTTTCTACTCGGCTGAATCATTTCGCAGATTCTATCAGACCGTGACAAATTTGTTCGCCGAAGGCCGAATTGGCAGTAACGACCAATAAGCGCCCCTCTGCCAAGACCTCGAGATCAATCGTCAAATCGCTACGCGGTATGTGTCCGAGACCCTTCTCCGGCCACTCTAACAAACACAGATGACCACTTTCCAGGTACTCATCAATGCCCAGATACTCAAACTCTTCGGGATCTTCCAGTCGATAAAGGTCAAAATGATAGGCTGCCTGCTCTGCCATTTCGTAGGGCTCCACGAGCGTGAATGTCGGACTCTTGACGGCGCCCGTATAGCCCATTCCCCGAAGAATACCCCGCGACAGTGTGGTTTTCCCCGCGCCCAGCTCACCGCTAAGGTAAACAATACCCCTGCCATTCAACAACACACTGAGACGTCGCCCCATCGCCTCCGTCGCCAGTTCATCGGCTAATTGTTGAGCAAAGACTGTCATGATCGCGGCGCCATCACCGGTGATTGGTCCAGAGGTGCATTCACTTGATTGGTTTCAACATTCGACATGGGGCCAGTATACGACACCCGACGCGGTATTATGAGCGGAAAAATACCCTGTGACGCTCACACGCCGAAGCCCCTCGGCGCTCAGCGCTCAGCGAAATCGGCAGACAGCCCGCAGCGTTCATAGTAGATTGCGCCCATGGAACATAATCCCCACAGCATGGCATTCTCAGATCCGCTAGATGTCGAGGGCGTCAAGAAACGCAGCGCGATGCAAACTATCGGTTCAATCCTGCCGTTCCTGTGGCCAGCTAACAACCGCGAAATGCAACTACGGGTTGTTATTGCCATTAGCTGCCTGCTCTTGGGGCGAATCGCCAATGTCTACGGACCCATTGTTCTGAAGGATCTGATTGATGGTCTCGAAGGGCTAACAACAGGCAGTCGCGCCCTTGACGGACTCTGGATACTCGCCTTCATCTACGGCTTGACTGTGCTCCTGCCTGGCGCGCTGAATGAGTTGCGAAGCGCTGTTTTTACGCCAGTATCCGAATACGCTCAGCGGGTCTTCGGGTTGCAGACATTCAAACACCTCCATCAACTTGGGATGCGCTTTCACCTGGATCGACGCACTGGCGGTCTTTCCCGCGCCATCGAACGGGGAACACGGGCACTCCAACAAACCACTGGTCTGTTTGCATTTAATATCGCGCCAACCCTGTTTGAGGTCGCCATGGTGAGCGGCTATCTCGCGTATGCCTATCCGCCCAAATATGTACTGGTCATTTTGATCGCCATCAGCGCCTACATTTTATTTACCCTGCTATTTACCGAATGGCGCACGCAATTTCGTCGAGAGATGGTGATGCAGGAATCTCGCGCCACGACGATCGGCGTTGATAGTCTGCTGAATTTTGAAACCGTCAAGTACTTCGGCAATGAGCGGTACGAGGCAGATCGCTACAACGATGCGCTGTTGCACTATATGGACGCCGCGGTGAAAAGCCAGACGACCCTGGGCGTCCTCAACGGCGGACAATTGCTGGTCAGGGTCGCCTGTCAGCTGATGATTTTGATCATCGCCATCCAAGACTACTCAGCCGGCTTACTCACTACCGGCGAGGTTGTGATGCTGAACACTTTTATGCTGCAGTTATTCATACCCTTGGGATTCCTTGGATCTTCCTATCGCATGATTCGCCAGGCGCTGGTAGACATGGAGTTTATGTTCCAACTGCTCGATACGGTTCCGGAAATTCAAGATCAGCAAAACGCTACACCTCTGGTCGTGAGCGCGGCTAATCTGGCATTCAAGGATGTCCACTTCGCCTATGATCCAGACCGAGAAATTCTACGCGGAATCAGCTTCGTCATCCCTGAAGGTAAAACCACGGCGGTGGTAGGCGCCAGTGGTGCTGGGAAATCCACCCTCGCGCGCCTCCTCTATCGATTCTTTGATGCCCAGACGGGCGGGATTGAGATTGACGGGCAGGATATCAAATCGGTGACTCAAGCGAGCCTTCGCAATGCCGTTGGCATTGTTCCTCAGGATACAGTGCTGTTCAACGATACGATCCGTTACAACATTCGCTACGGCAATCCAACCGCTTCTGACGAAGCCGTAGAAGCTGCAGCGAAGACCGCCAGCATTCATGATTTTGTCGTATCCCTGCCGATGGGGTACGAGACTCGCGTTGGCGAACGCGGATTGAAACTCTCTGGCGGTGAAAAGCAGCGGGTGGCCATTGCGCGCACCATCCTCAAGAATCCGCCGATACTGGTGCTAGACGAAGCTACTTCGGCACTGGACATCAAAACCGAGCGGGAAATCCAGGCGGCGTTACTTGAGGTGGCAAAAAATCGCACAACACTGGTGATCGCGCATCGACTTTCCACTATCGTCAACGCCGACGAAATTTTAGTTCTGGATGCGGGCCGCATCATCGAGCAAGGCACACACAATGAGCTGGTTGCCGCCAAGGGCAGCTATGCTGAGATGTGGCGCCGCCAGAAAGAAGCGGCAGATGAAATCGAAAAAATTCAAAAAATTCTTGGCATCAACGAGCTGCATTTACCTCAGACCTGAGGCCTGGAAACGGTTCAAACTTCAATAAAAAACTCACGGTTTTGGCGCCGAAGCAGGGTTCAGCAAACGGCGAATCCAAGGAATCGTATCGGTCGCTAATAGCCCCCGCTGCCCATCTTCGGCTACACGGTCACCGGCGACCGCATGGACAGCGACGGCAAGCCGAGTCGCATCGCCGGTTGATAAACCTTGCGCCAGTAATGCCGCTATGACGCCGGACAATACGTCTCCCATCCCGGCTGTCGCCATGCCTGGGTTACCATAGGGACATAGATCAATGTTTGATGCATCAGCCACTAGGCTGCCGACGCCCTTGAGGACCACAACACCGCCATACTGCCCTTGAATGCGACGCACAGTCTCGAATCGATCGGTCTCAATCTCTGCCTCGCCCAACAACCGACCGGCTTCACCCGGATGCGGTGTCAACACCCAGTTATCCTTGTAAACCGGCTGCTTCGCTAACAGGTTCAATCCGTCGGCATCAAGCACCATCAAACCTGGATGAGCGATTAAATGCCTGAAAACCATCTTCGACCACTCAGACTGGCCCAACCCTGGACCCAGCACTATGACCGTTGCCCGCGCCACTAATGCATCCAATTCCGAGCTCGCCTCGATGCCACGGGCCATCACTTCCGGACATCGAGTCAACAACGCTAACGGATGAGCGGGATGAGTTGCGACCGTAACCAGGCCTGCGCCAGCACGCAGTGCCGCTTCGGCACTCATCAACACCGCACCACCCATGCCCCGATCGCCGCCAACGATCAGAACATGGCCATAAGCATTCTTGTGCGAGTTGCGCCGTCGGGCGGGCAAACCCGTTAATAATCGATTCAGGCGCAGCTTCCCGGTATCCACGACAACCTGTTGCAGCACTTCGTCACCGAGGCCGAGGGGATCAAAAAAGATTTCACCAGCACAATCGGGTCCATCCATGGTCAACAGACCCCGCTTAAAGCCGATAAAGGTGACCGTTACATCGGCCTCGATCGCTCCGCCTAGACGGTTGCCCGTATCTGCGCAAAGCCCTGACGGGATATCTACCGCCAGGATTGGCAGATCCGCCGTATTGATCAGGTTAATGGCTTGTTGGTAGGCAGGCCGCACATCGCCCGCCAAGCCCGTACCTAACAGGGCATCGACCATGACATCAGCAGCGATGATTTCTAACGGATCAAAAAGTTCGGGAACAATGCCTGACTGCAGACAATAGTGGTAAGCCAGCTGCGCGGCCGGACTCGCCTTGCCCATGTCGCCCAGCATTCTGACCGTGACCTGATAGTGTCGCTCGGCGAGCTTACCGGCAATTATAAAACCATCGCCAGCGTTGTTACCGCTGCCGCACATTATCCAAACGTGTTTTGCCTTGGGCCATTGCGCCGTGAGTATATCGACACAAGCGACGCCGGCACGGCGCATCAGCGTGATTGCCGGAATCCCAAAATCTTCGATGGCGACACGGTCCATTTCACGGACGCTGGCAGCAGTATAAAGTCGGTCAGGCAGGTTATCTGGGTTCACAGTATGGTTTTCGTGGCAATTCAGATACCGCAATTATAAGGTATGCAGCGCCCATAGCGTCTAGAAAAACGCCTTTCGAAGCCTTTTTTGCGAAACCAGTACTTATGTCAACAATCCCCCACACAGACCAGGAGCCCCAGGCGGTCTATCAAACTCTTGGCCGCCAACTGGAAAGCTGGGCTCAGGAGTTAGGGTTTCAGCAGGTCGGCATTACTGACACGGACCTCGGTGACCATGAGGCCCGCCTGCAAACTTGGCTGGATAAGGGCTTTCATGGCGAGATGGCCTATATGGGGCACCACGGTCGAATGCGTAGTCGACCCGCTGAATTGGTGCCAGGTGTTACCCGCGTGATCACACTGCGCATGGATTATTTACCTGCCGGGACCGAACCGCTGGCACAACTCGAATCCCCCGCAGACGCTTATGTCGCGCGTTATGCCCTCGGCCGTGATTACCACAAAGTGATTCGCCGCAGGCTGGTCAAACTCTGGAAACGCATCAACGACTATTTGCTCGACCATGGCATAGACCATCACAGCGCCCGGGTCTTCACTGACAGCGCACCCATTCTCGAAAAGGCGCTGGCCGAGAAGTCTGGACTCGGCTGGATTGGCAAGAATACGCTGCTGCTCAACCAGACTGCCGGTTCATTCTTTTTCCTGGCAGAAATCTTCACGGATCTGCCCCTGACGCTGAGCCAACCTCAAACCAGCAATCATTGCGGCTCCTGTAATCGGTGCATCGAGGTCTGCCCCACGGCCGCGATTATTGCCCCGTACCAACTCGATGCTCGACGCTGTATTTCGTATTTGACGATCGAACATCGAGGCAGCATACCCACCGAATTTCGCGCTCCCATGGGCAACCGCATCTTTGGCTGTGACGACTGCCAATTGTTTTGTCCCTGGAACAAATTTGCCCAGGTGAGTTCAGTCACAGACTTCAATCCCCGCAACGAACTAGACGCCAGCACGCTAATAGAGCTGTTCCTCTGGAGTGAAACGGAGTTCTTAAGCCGAACGGAAGGTTCTGCCATCAGGCGCACAGGCTATCTGGGTTGGCGCCGCAACATCGCGGTGGCATTAGGGAACTGTGACTTTGACGAAAGGGTGTATCAGGTGCTCGCCACTCACCTGGCTGCAGCCCCGCCACTGGTGCAGGAACATATGACCTGGGCGATGGCGGCACTGGACGAACGGCGACCCAATCCCAGCAGCTAAGGCGCGAGCCGAAAGAATTGCTGACGGTAAACTTGCAACTCGGCAATCGACTCTCGAATATCATCAACCGCGCGATGGGCTCCGGTTTTCTTAACACTCTGATGGACGTCCGGCCGCCAACGCACGGCAAGCTCTTTTACCGTACTAACATCAATGTTGCGATAGTGCAGGTAGGATTCAAGCTTAGGCATATACTTGACTAAAAACCGCCGGTCCTGGCCGATAGAGTTGCCACACAGTGGCGACTGGCCCGGTTCCACGTGCTGTTGAATGAACGCTAGGGTTTGTTCTGCGGCCACCTGCTCGCTGACGCCTTCGCGCTTGACCCGGTCAACCAGACCCGAGGCCGTATGATGAGACGTATTCCACGCATCCATGGCATCCAACAATGACTGCGGCTGGGCAACGCAAAGTACCGGTCCCTCCGCGATGACATTCAGAGATGAATCGGTGATGATGGTCGCGATTTCCAGAATGCGTTCAACCTCTGGATCCAGGCCCGTCATTTCAAGGTCCATCCAAACCAGATTTTCCGAATATGCCATCTTCAAACCCTTCCGCCACTCGCACTAAAAGGCTGATATCTTAACTGATTTAGCCCGCTGGACGCAGGGTAAGTTTAGCGCCACAACATAATCAGCATTGGCACAGGAGGCGCTCCATCCCGTAGAATGCTTTTTACACCAATTTTGGGCCACCTATGCCGCCATCTGTGATTGAATTCATGCAGCCATGCAGCCTATCCGTATTATTAACGCGGTCGTCAGCACGGCAGTTAGCAACCCAACCGACTGCGCGCTACCTTGCAATGCCGAGACATTTTACAGCAACTGCGGTCATCGACCGATGAGCCGGCTGTTTATTCGCGTGCAGTATCTGATTCCCCAACACCTACTGTCACGCCTGGTCGGCCTGGTGGCGTCATCACGGGTAACCTGGATCAAAAATACCTTTATTCGAGTCATTGTTCGCCTCTTCAACGTCGATATGACTGAAGCCGAATCCGCCAACCTGGCAGATTATCCGACCTTCAACGCGTTTTTTTCACGCCGACTCAAACCTGGCCTACGCCCAATCAGCGGCCTGGTCAGCTCGCCCGCTGACGGCTGCGTGTCCGCCTGCGGCGACATTAATGGCAACCAGATTATTCAAGCCAAAGGCCTCAACTATTCCGTGGAAAAATTGCTTGCCAGCGCCGATGCCAGCCGTTTCCACAACGGCAGCTTTGTCACGATTTATCTGTCGCCCAAGGATTACCACCGCGTTCACAACCCTGTTGCGGGACAATTAAATTCGGGGACTTACGTACCCGGCAAACTGTTTTCAGTGAACGACGCGACCGCGCAGGCCGTTCCTGATTTATTTGCCGACAATGAGCGCTATGTGATGCACTTCGACACTGAGTTCGGCGCTATGGCCGTGGTCATGGTAGGTGCCATGATCGTCGCGGGGATCCAGACACCCTGGCGAGAAGTACCCTATCCTGCTGGCAAACTTTGCCAAGAAACATTCACGCCAGCCCAACAAATTGATCAAGGCGATGAACTCGGCAAATTTCTGATGGGCTCAACCGCCATCGTCCTCCTGGAGCGCCGCGTGGAATGGCAGGTTGGCGAGCAGGATCTCGTCAAAATGGGCCAGGCTCTGGCGCGAAACAAACAGGCATCCTAAAGCCGCGCTGCAGTAAAACTGATGACCTCGTCAATATGGGATCGTCCGGTGACCTGCATTAAGAGTCGGTCGAATCCCATCGCAACCCCAGCGCTAGCCGGCATAAAGGCTATCGCGGCCAGAAGCTTCTCATCCAGAGCGACGCTGTGTAAGCCACGAGTCGCCCGCCATTCGTTATTCTTGAGCAGACGACCCCGCAACGCTACCGGATCCACAAGTTCGGCATAGCCGTTAGCCAGCTCGCATCCGTGCCAGTAGATCTCGGCCCGCTCTGCCACTGGATCATTATGTTCATCTGCATAAATTCGAGCCAAAGCTGCCTGGCCTGCCGGGAAGTCGCTGACCACCGTCAGGTCGTCAAGTCCAGGCTCAATGGCGGCAGAAAACAGGGTGTCAAGATAGTCATTAATGGTTGCCTGGTCACCATGATCGGTAATGTGATCGACGGCAATATCCTGTGCCTGCGCCAGGCCTTGCAGGACCGCCAGACTCGCTCGATGGGGGTTAACACCGAATTGACGAGCAAACAGATCCCCGTAAGTGACTAGCACCGGAGACTTGATATCACAATCGAACAGGCGCGCACCGGCCGTGATGAGAGCCACCACCTCGAGCATCAGCCCTGCCAAAGTAAATCCAGGCCGGTACCATTCGAGCATGGTGAATTCAATGTTGTGCCGATGACCGATTTCAGCACCACGAAACACTGGCCCAAGCTGGTAAATGGGACCACTGCCAGATGCCAACAGACGTTTCATCGCGTATTCAGGAGATGTCTGCAGATAGTAGTCTCGCGCCGGCGACGCCACGATCAGGTTTTCTAGGTGAACGTCGCTCACGCCAGCAGCGCCCAGTACCGGGGTCGAGACCTCAAGCACCTGGCGCCGAAGAAAAAAGTTTCTTACCAGCGTTAACAAGCGGGAACGTTGTTGCAAGGCAAGTTTGCCAGTAGACGCCTGCCAGTCCATGGGTCAGGCCTTGACCCGATTCTGGTATTCCCCGGTACGAGTATCGACTTTGACTATTTCGCCGATATTAATGAAGAGTGGCACCTTGACCACGGCACCGGTACTCAGGGTTGCCGGCTTGGTGCCTCCTTGGGCAGTATCACCCTTCAGGCCTGGGTCGGTCTCGACAACCACCAGCTCAACAAAGTTAGGCGGGGTAACAGCGATCGGCATATCATTCCAAAGCGTCACCAAATACGTGTTCTGCTCCTTCAACCAGTTCAGGCAATCGCTGACAGCCGCTTTATCAGCACCCATTTGCTCGAAACTGCCGTCAGTTTTCATGAAGTGCCAGTACTCACTGTCGTTGTACATGTACTCCATATCGATTTCGAGGACATCAGCACCCTCTAACGACTCACCCGACTTGAACGTACGCTCCCAAACCCGGCCAGTCTTGAGGTTACGCAACTTGACCCGACTGAACGCCTGACCTTTGCCTGGCTTAACAAACTCATTCTCAACAATCGAGCATGGATCGCCTTCCAGCATCACTTTAAGCCCAGATTTAAATTCATTGGTAGAAAAGCTCGCCATCAATTACTCTCTTTTGTTTAATGCGAAGACCCTCATGATACCGCTAACAGACGTCAGTTGGCAGACTCAATCTTGGCAAGCGCTCCTGAAAAGCGCGGTTACCGATCCGGCCCAGTTAGCCGAAATCCTCAACATTGAACTGCCCCACTACCAATCATCATTTCCACTTCTAGTCCCTTGGCCATATCTTGCCCGAATCAAACCCGGCAATGCCCTTGACCCATTGTTGCTGCAAGTTTTACCGCAACCCCAGGAGTCACTGGTCGTCCCAGGCTACAGCAGCCATCCTCTGGAGGAACTTGAGCATGCGAGAGGCAGCGGCCTCATACAAAAGTATCAGGGCCGGGTATTAGTGGTTGCCACCGGCGCTTGCGCGATTAATTGCCGCTACTGCTTTCGCCGTCACTTTCCCTACCAGAGCTTCCAGCCAACCACCACAGACTGGGAAAATATTATCGAAAATGTCAAAAGTGACCCTTCGATACAAGAGGTCATCTTAAGCGGCGGAGATCCTTTGCTGCTCAGCAACCGGCGACTCGCAAATATCGCCAAGCAGCTCGCTGCCATCCCCCATTTGACGACGCTGCGCGTGCATACTCGCTTACCCATCGTAATCCCGCAGCGAGTCGACGCCGAACTCGTCGAATGGATCGAACAAACGAGGCTCAATATTGTCATGGTCTGGCATAGTAATCACCCCGACGAGCTCGATCACTCCGTCTCGGATGCCGCTCGTCGGTTAAAAGCCGCAGGCGCCACCCTACTCAACCAAAGCGTCTTGCTTCGCGGCATCAATGATAATGTTGAGACCCTGACGAGCCTCTCACGCCAGCTCTTCAAGATTGGCGTACTCCCTTATTATCTCCATGTGCTCGACAAGGTCGCTGGTGCCGCGCACTTTGACCTTCCCGAGCAACAGGCACGAGCGCTGATGGCGGAGGTCGTCAAGCAGCTTCCCGGCTATCTGGTACCGCGACTCGTGCGCGAAATTCCCGGCGAAGCGTCGAAAACGAGCTTAGCCATTCATCCATTCTGATAATTTCGAATTAAAATTATCTGATATAGTAGCGAGCCTTATCAATCACTCACTCGTTTATGACCGGAATCAATCCCGTTAAGCTGCTGATATTGGAAGGTTCACAGAACCGAGCAGAGGAGCTTATCGTCTTGCTGCGCACCGCTGGCCGGGCGACTCGCGCCCACTTGTTAGCGTCCGCTGCCGACCTGCAGCACAAGCTCAACACCCAAAACTGGGATCTGTGCCTGGCCAAGCAAGAGGTTAACGGACTCACTATCGAGTACCTTATCAGTCAGGTTAAGAGCCTCGACAAAGACATCCCCGTCATCATGCTCGCCGAGGATCGGGATCCCGCAACGATCACTGCCGGCTTGAAACTCGGCGCGCTCGATGTCGCGCTCGATGATGATGATGAGCGTCTCATGCTGATTATCGACCGCGAATTGGGCAACCTCGACAATCGTCGCTCGATGCGTTTGGCAGAAGTTCAATTACGCGAAACCGATCGGCGTAATCAGCTCTTGCTGGATAGCTCCAACGCCGCTATCGCCTATGTGCATGAGGGTATGCATATCTATACCAACGCTGCTTACGGCGAGCTTTTTGGTTACGAAGATCCTGATGATTTTGCGGGCATTCCGGTTATCGACCTGATCTCGGCCGAAGACCAGGAAAAGTTCAAAACCTGCTTGCGGGACTTTGCCAGCAACCCAGTGGCAGAGGAGACATTTACCTGTATTGCCAGCGATGATTCTCGCATTATCGCCAATTTGTCGTTGTTGCCTGCCACCTATGACGGCGAACCTTGCACCCAGATGATCTTTCGCACAACGACCGACAGCAGTGAACTTGAGGATCGTATTCGACAGATCTCAAGTCAGGACTTCCTGACAGGCCTGTACAATCGAGCCTACTTTATCGAGCAGCTGGAGTTGGCTGTTGACCAGGCCATTAACGGCCAATCAGGTTTCGCCTTACTTTACATCTGCCTCGACGACTTTACTCGAGTACGGGTGGCAGCGGGCATATCTGGCGCAGACCTGGTTCTCGGCGAGATTGCCCATTTAATGCGCGAAAATGTCGACTCGCAACATATTATGGCACGCTTCGGTGATGAAGAATTTACGCTACTGGTAAAAGGGGTAGATAACGAAGCTGCCGCAGCGCTGGCCGAGACCATCAGGGCAGTGGTTGAGGATCATCTGCCTGAGGCTTCAAACCAATCGTTCCAGATCACCACCAGCATCGGCCTGGCGATGATCGGTGAAAACACACCCTCTGCCGAGGAAGTTATTGCTCGCGCCCACAAGGCCGCAGCCAGCCACGAACACAGCAATGCTGTGAACTTTTATCAGATTGAGCAGGCCGCTGTCGGCGAACAGGGTCGAACGCTGACCCGCGAAACCATTACCAGACTGGTCAGAAAAGCTGTCGCGGGCACTGGTTTTCGCTTGTTATTCCAGCCGATTCTCAGTCTTCACGGGGAAGACGATGAGCTATTTGAGGTTTTGTTGCGACTGCTCGATGAAGATGCCAATGAACTGCCGCCAGTCCAGTTTCTTGGCGCGGCTCAAGACGCCGGTTTACTCGAGAAACTCGACCGCTGGGTGATTTTACAATCCATTAAAATGCTTAGCGCAAAACGTGCCGAGGGCAGCAAGTCTCGCTTGTTTATCAATGTCACCCATGCCTCCATGACTGACTCGTCGTTCTTACCCTGGATCACTGTCGCACTCCAGGCTGCTCGCCTGCCAAGTGACGCGATTATTTTTCAGCTTGATGAAAAACAAGCGACTGCCCATATCAAGGACGCTGCCAAATTTTCTGAGGGCCTGGCAAAGCTTCACTTCAAGACCTCCATCAACCATTTCGGCTGTTCGCTCAATCCTTTCAATCTTCTAAAGCACCTCAAACCTGATTATGTCAAACTCGACGGCTCTTTTGCCCAACAGGTAGAGGGTAGTAAAGAAAAGCAGGAAGACCTGATCGACATGGTGAAGTCGCTACAATCCACTGGCGTTTTGACGGCGATTTCAGGGGTTGAAAGCCCCGCGGTTCTATCGACCTTGTGGCAGGCAGGGGTCAATTTCATCCAGGGATACTATATCTCTATGCCCCTGGAAAGCCTCGACTATGATTTTACTAACGAAGATCTTTAGCTTGAAGCAATTAGCGCGAAACAATTAGCTCGAAACATTAGCTCGAAACATTAGCTCCGTTGCTAACACCAGCTTGGCTGGGTCGACCTGAGTCTCGATCGCGGATACCCATCAAATACAAAATACTATCCAAGCCTAAATGTGAGATGGCCTGCTCTGCATTTTTTTTGACAATTGGCTTGGCATGAAAGGCGATCCCCAATCCAGCAACAGCCAACATCGCTAAATCGTTAGCCCCATCGCCGACAGCAATGACCTGGTCCAATACAATATTTTCTTGCTTCGCCAAGGTTTTTAATAGCAGCGCCTTACGTTCAGCATCAACTATCGGCTCGATGACCTGGCCCGTCAATTTTCCATCCACAATTTCCAGCTCGTTGGCATAGACATAATCGACCCCAAATCGGGCCTGCAATACCTTCCCAAAATAGGTAAACCCACCAGAAAGAATCGCAGTCTTGTAGCCCAACTGCTTTAGGACCGCAAACAAATGCTCAACCCCTTCCATCAAAGGTAGGTTATCCGCAACCTGCTTCAGGCTCGACTCGGGCAGACCTTCGAGCAAGGCTACCCGCTGCCGCAAACTCGTCTTAAAATCCAACTCGCCGAGCATGGCCCGCTCCGTCACTGCGCTAACTTGATCGCCGACGCCGTTCAGCCGCGCTAATTCGTCGATGACCTCGGTCGAAATAAGCGTTGAATCCATATCGAAACAAATCAGTCGCCGATTGCGTCGAAACAAGCCGTCTTCCTGGACGGCGATATCAATATCAAGCTCGCCACAGACGTTCATTAACTCAGCACGAAACGCCGCACTATCACGCAGCTCACCCTTCAGTGAGAATTCGACACAGGCTTTGGTCTTCGCTTCCGAGCGCATAAGAGAAACCCTGCCTGAAAGCCGCACAATATTGTCAATGTTCAGATTGTTATCCGCAATAACCCGTGCGACTTTAGCGATATGCGTCGCCTTAATGCGGCGAGCAAGCAACGTCAGAATGAAACGAGGTCGGCCTTGCAGCCCAACCCATTCGTCGTAGCTCGCATCGTCGACGACCGAAAATTTGATATTGACACCTAAGGCATTAGCCTTGAACAACACCTCTTTGAGAATCGGGTCCGAGTGGCCGGGTATATTGATCAGAATACCTAGCGACAAATGATTGTGGATCACCGCTTGACCGACATCGAGGATATCAATATCGAAGTCTGCAAGAAGCTCTGTAATAGCGGCTGTAAGCCCGGGCTTGTCCTCACCGGAAATGTTGATGAGCACGAGCTCTGTCACATTAATATCCATGGCTGTTAAATCGAGAGCATTATCCTTCGTCGCTGAATGAAATACAAAACAAAGCGAATTCTCATGCCTGACATTCAGTTATACTTACCCTACTTCGCCTAATGGCTGTAAGGGTTCTATGTATCGACGAAAATTAAGAACCATTTTTTTGGTCCTGATGCCTATCTTCATCAGCGGCCTTGCGTCTGTGTTATTCAGCTACAATCACGTCAATGTCGAATTGAACCAGAAGGGCCAACACTTCGGCAACGCCATCGCCGAACAGCTCTCTCTGTCAGTCACAGACTACCTGGTTAATGAGGACATCCTCAGCCTCAATGTCGTTCTCAACGATCTCGTGGCACAGGACAATTTCGACTTCGCATCTATCTATAGCGCCGACAATCGCCTGCTCGCTCAGGCGGGAAAACGATCCAGCGGGGCGGATAAGACCCACATATTCACTCGCGATATCACCTGGCAAAAGGCCAGCATAGGCCACCTGCAGATCAGCTTAGATAGCCAGGCGGTCAGAGAACCCGTACTTTCAATCCTGTGGCTGATTGTCTCTATCCACCTGCTTATCGGCGCGATGACGGGGTTTATCGTCTGGCAGTATGCTGACCTGCTATACCTGTGGATCGCGCTACCCGGCGTGCCAGCCGCCCCGGCACCGGAAACTTCAAGGCACCAAGCCGAGTCTTTGGCGGCGGCTGAAGCAGACCCAAGCGCTAACCGGCCGGTGATTGAGGCCAAAGCCGCCGATACCGTGATCATGGTCTTCAAGCTCAGGCCCGCGCGCCTGTTACCTGACTTTCTACCCCGCATTCAACGGGCGTTGTTACTTTATCGTGGCGACATGACGCGACCAGACGGAGAGACTATATTGGTCTATTTTACCGGCGCTGATCCGATCTTTCGAGCAATCTGTAGTGGCCTGCTACTGCTCGAAATCTTCCACCTAACGGATACTCCCATCAGCATCAAACTCGGCCTGCAAGTAGCCACTGGCTCAGCAACCGACCCATTATCAGGTGTCGCGATTGACCCACAGGCCCTGGCGAATGCCCGCAAACACGCGAGTTACCTGGCCGCCAACGCGGAAAATTGTCTGCTTACCAGCCAACAGGTGCTTGAACAGATGGTCAATCCGAGCCGTTTTGTTATCACCCCATTCCATAGCTCTCTGACCCCTGCCGGCCTGGTGTTCAAAGTCGAAGCCCTGGCGCTGCCCCATCAGGGCCTCATCCAGAGCCAGGCCAGACAACTACTGCAGCAGTAGTCGCTCGCCGTGGCGATCATGTCATCTTCAGTAGCTCGACGCTGTCGACCTTCTGAAAACCCCTTGGTAGCTTCAGGCCGCGGCGGGCGCGCTCACCACGGTAATGCTCCAAATCAGCGAATTTCAGATTGATATGGCGTTTACCCGAGTGCACCACTAACGTATCGTTTGCGGTCAAAACCAATAAATAGGCCATGAACTCTAGACGCTCCGCCAGCAGCGCTTTCGGAATGTTCATGATCTTCACGCCTTTGCCTCTCGCTAGCACGGGTAGCTCACTGATCGGAAATATCAACAACCGGCCTTCGTTGCTGACCGCCGCCACATAGTCTTGCTCGAGATTAGACACTAGCCGAGGGCGCAGGACGATCCCACCAGCCGGCACACTGATCACCGATTTCCCCGCCTTGTTCTTACTTTGCAGATCACCGAGACTCGAGACAAAGCCATAGCCCGCATCACTAGCGAGCAGATATTGCTGTTTATGGTCGCCGGTAATAACCCCGGTGAAGTAGGCTCCGGAAGGGGGGTTTGTGCGGCCACTTAAGGGCTCGCCCTGACCGCGAGCCGAGGGCAACGTATGGGCCGGCAACGTATAGGCTCGACCCGTTGAATCCAGAAAAACCGCATCTTGGTTGGACTGACCCAAGACCGCCTGGAAAAAGTTATCCCCCGATCGATAGCTTAACTCCTGAGGATCTATTTCATGACCCCGAGCAGCGCGAACCCAGCCTTTCTCGGAAAGCACGATGGTCACAGGCTCCGTCGACAACAAATCTTTCTCGTTGAACGCTTGGGCCTCAGTTCGACTCACGATGGGCGACTGACGATCATCGCCAAACTCTTTCGCATCTCTCAGCAATTCCTGCTTCACCAGGGTCTTCATGCGTGCACTCGAACCCAAGGTTTTTTCGATGTCCAGGCGTTCGACATTCAGGTCATCTTGCTCGCCTTGAATCTTCACTTCCTCAAGCCGCGCTAACTGACGCAAACGCAGATCTAATATGGCATCAGCCTGAATTTCGGATAACCCATAAGCGGCCATCAGTGCCTGCCTCGGCTTATCTTCTGTGCGAATAATGCGAATCACTTCGTCGATATTCAGATAAGCGATCATCAAGCCGTCCAGAATATGTAGACGCGCCAGGATCTTCTCCAACCGATAATTAAGCCTACGTACCACCGTATCCGTGCGGAAAGTCAGCCACTCGGATAACAGCACGTTCAAGGGCTTAACTCGAGGCCTGCCGTCCAGGCCGATCATGTTGAAATTTATTCGGTGCGTGCGTTCCAAATCCGTGGTGGCGAATAAATGCGCCATCAAGGCTTGAACATCGATCCGGTTAGAGCGCGGAACAATGACAATTCGAGTCGGGTTCTCGTGGTCAGACTCATCACGCAGATCGACGACCATAGGCAATTTTTTGGCCTGCATCTGAGCCGCTATCTGTTCCAATATCTTGGTGCCGGATACCTGAAAGGGGATCGCGGTGATCACAATGTCGCTGTCCTCCATCTCATAGACAGCTCGTGTACGAACGGCACCTCGGCCAGTCTCATAGACTTGGCGAATATCTGCGGCACTAGAGATAATTTCCGCATTGGTCGGAAAATCTGGTCCTTGAATATGCTCCATCAGATCCAAGACCGTAGCCTTAGGCTGATCTAACAAGCGGATACAGGCACTGACCACTTCATTGACATTATGCGGGGGAATATCTGTCGCCATCCCCACCGCAATACCACTACCGCCATTTAGCAAGATATTCGGCAGGCGAGCGGGCAACAGCACCGGCTCTTCCATAGTGCCATCGAAGTTGGGAACGAATTCCACAGTCCCTTGACCCAATTCATCCAGCAGCACAGAGGCATACTTGGTTAAACGTGATTCCGTGTAACGCATCGCCGCAAATGACTTGGGGTCATCGGGTGACCCCCAGTTGCCCTGACCATCTACCAGCGTATACCGATATGAAAATCGCTGAGCCATCAAAACCATGGCCTCATAGCTGGCACTGTCGCCGTGGGGATGATATTTACCGATCACATCACCGACGGTCCGGGCTGACTTCATAAACTTGGCATCAGCGCTAAGACGCAGCTCCGACATGGCAAAGACGATTCGCCGCTGCACTGGCTTGAGACCATCGCCTATATGCGGCAGAGCCCGGTCATTGATGACATACATGGCATAGTTTAAGTAGGCGCCTTCGGTAAACTCCGTTAAGGAAATCGTTTCCGTGTTCGACGATTGATTTGGTTCGGTCATGAATCTCTTCGCTTTGTAGTTGATCTAACGGTTATAACAATTCGGCCAGGTCGCCCTTACTCTCGAGCCAGATTTTTCTATCTGGCGCGCGCTTTTTCGACAACAACATATCCAGCGTATCATGCACCAGACTGCCTGGATCCATGGTGAGTTGCACCAGACGGCGCGTGGCTTCAGCCATGGCCGTTTCACGTAACTGCAAGGGGTTCATTTCGCCAAGCCCCTTGAAGCGCTGGACGCTGACCTTGCCCTTCTTTTTCTCAGCGGCAATCAGCTCCAGAATGCCACGACGCTCAGCCTCATCCAGCGCATAAAACACCTCCTTGCCAACGTCGATCCGATACAAGGGCGGCATCGCAACGTAGACATGACCCGCATTCACCAGCGCCGGGTAATGTTTGACGAACAACGCTATCAGCAAACTGGCAATATGCAGGCCGTCCGAGTCTGCGTCCGCCAAAATGCACACCTTACCGTAGCGTAGATTGGCCAAGTTCTCTTCGCCGGGATCAATACCCAGAGCGACGGAGATATCATGCACTTCCTGGGAAGCCAATATTTCACTGGAGTCCACCTCCCAGGTATTCAAGATCTTGCCGCGCAGCGGCATAATTGCTTGGGTGACCCTGTCCCGGGCCTGCTTGGCTGAGCCTCCGGCCGAATCTCCCTCAACCAGAAACAGCTCACCTTGCATGGCATCCTGACAGGAACAATCTGCCAGCTTGCCCGGTAGCGCTGGGCCCGCCGTGACTTTCTTACGCACGACTTTTTTACCGGCACGCAATCGAGCTTGGGCATTACTAATGGCCAGCTCAGCTAAAGCCTCAGCATCCGTCGTATGTTGATTGAGCCAAAGACTGAAGCTGTCTTTGACAACGCCTGCGATAAACGTTGCTGCCTGACGAGAGTTCAAGCGCTCCTTAGTCTGACCAGAAAATTGCGGATCCAGCAGTTTCGCCGACAACACGTAGCTGCAGCGATCCCAGATATCATCCGCAGAAATTTTCACCCCTCGCGGCACCAAATTTCGAAATTCACAAAATTCTCGTAGGGCCTCAAGTAAACCGCCACGCAGGCCGCTGACATGCGTACCGCCTTGGGTTGTCGGAATAAGGTTAACGTAGCTTTCCGTGATGAGATCGCCACCTTCTGGCAACCACTGCACGGCCCAGTCGACAGCTTCTTCATTACCCGCCATCGAGCCCATAAAGGGTTCCGCTGGCAATACCTCAAAACCCGCCAACTCATCGACAAGATAGTCTTTCAAACCCGCTTCATAAAACCACTCATACTGCCCTTCGTCTGGGTTAGAGTTAGTCTCATCAGTAAAAAACACGCGCAAACCAGGACACAATACAGCCTTGGCGCGCAACAAATGTTTCATGCGGCTAACCGAGAATTTTGGCGAGTCGAAGTACTGAGGGTTGGGACGAAAGGACACCAGCGTACCGGTATTGCGTTTGCCAATCGTCTCCTTAACCGCAAGTTCCGTCGCCTTTATGCCATCCTTGAACGACATGTGATGCAGCTTGCCATCACGTTTGATATAGACGTCAAAGGACTCAGACAGGGCGTTGACCACGGAAATTCCCACACCGTGCAAGCCGCCTGAAAATTTGTAGTTATCGCTGTTGAATTTCGCCCCAGAATGCAGCCGAGTCAAAATCAGCTCGACTCCTGGGAGCTTTTCCTTTTTATGCAGGTCAACCGGCATACCGCGACCATTATCACCCACCGACATGGACCCATCTTTACCCAGAGTCACTCGAATCTCGGTGGCGTAACCTTCCAGCGCCTCATCAACGCTGTTGTCGATGACTTCCTGCGCCAGATGATTGGGCCTGGTGGTGTCCGTATACATGCCCGGGCGTTTCTTGACGGGGTCAAGGCCTTCCAAGACCTCAATAGAGTCTGCGCTATAATTCTTAGTAACCATAGTGTCCTGTTAACATCGATAGGTGGTATCCGGATTCAGTTGTTGTCGGTGTTGGGCGCTCTGACCTAGCGCTTTATAGCAGCAAAGCCTGACCTCAACCCTCGCGCACCCGGGCTGAAGCAATTATCCGCACTGCCAACAATCGGCTTTGTGTCTGGCGCCAAATTATAACTACATGGTCAGGTGATTTCTTCGGATTTCACCACGCATTTACTCTGGGGTGTCGCCTCTATCCAGGAACACCGGTTCCAGCGAATGGCCATGCTCGATACAAAAGCTGAGCAACTCGCCAAAGAAGCGGTTTATCTGAGATTTTTCATCGGGTTGAAACATATCCGGGTTGGGCGTTTGGTAGCGATATCTGAAATTTCTGTGCCGCTCAAAACCCGTCACCTCAGCCGACTTGATGTCGTGGTAGATGCGCACCTCCAGCACCGGCCATTTGACCCAGGGCTGATCGTCTTCACTGGTGACCTGAACCGACAACATGGTCGTGTAGGGGCACCGTTCAGAAATCTGCATGACGACCCGCGCACCATCTTCAGTGATACCTTGAATAGCACCTAGACTGGTCACTTGAGTGGCACCTTGAACGCCAAAAGATAACGCGTCCTGCTCTGCCATATGGGGAAACAGGCGCAGCAAGCGGATGTAATTTGCATCACATTCAGCCATATCTGACACCAGGTCAGGAACATAACGCCGTGATTTACTCCGCTCCATATTTTCCTTGCTCACATTCTTCAAGTCGAGACGATCATGGGTGCCTGTTAACGCCAAAGGGTACCACAGAAAGTCCGTGGTTTATGCGCCTAGCTGGCCATCAATCAGCCGCAACGTCAGCTTCAGAGCACCTCGATTCTCCGCCATTGTCTGCAGCGCAGCCGCACCCAGCCGCTGGCGTTGCGCCGCACTTTGACACAAAGATGCCAGACTGGATGCTAATGCTGTCGAGGACTCCACTCGAAGCAGTCCGCCGTTGGCGATAAATCGATCTGCAATGTCTTGGATATTGCGTAAATGTTGCCCCATTATCACGGGCTTACCATGACTTGCCGGCTCCATCGGGTTATGACCGCCCACTGGCACCAAACTACCACCAACAAAGGTGATGTCGGCAATAGGGTACAGATAGCCCAGCTCACCCATGGTGTCCAGTAGATAGACCTGGGTCTGAGGGCTGCAGTTAAGATTCGCGCTGCGGCGCACCGTGACCAGACCCATGGTTTGACACAGGCGCTCGACCTGTTCAGCCCGATAATGATGACGGGGGGCTAGCACCAACAGGATGTCCGGTTGAGACTGCATCAGCGGGCGCACCGCATCCAGAAGCATCTGTTCCTCACCGGGATGAGTACTACCTGCCACAATAATCAGTCGCCGGCCCAATATTCGCCTGAATTCCGCGGCTCGCTGAGCAAGATCACTCGGCTGACTCGCGTCAAACTTAATGCTGCCGGTCACTTGAAGACGCTCCGGCACCAAACCAAGCTCGACGAACCGATCTCCTTGCTCCTGACTCTGGGCTGCCACCACGTCGATCGCTTGCAGCATCGCCTGACTGACGGCCTTGATGCGGCCATAACCCGCGGCACTGCGAGCCGAGAGGCGGGCATTGACCAGGAGTATTTTGATACCCTGACGGTGCGCATAGTGCAGCATATTAGGCCACAACTCAGTGTCGATAATGACCAACGCCTGCGGCCGACTGCGGCGTAAAAAACGCATCACCGCATCGGGCATATCATAGGGGGCGTAGCAGCTGGTCACCTGATCACCTAGCAGCCGCTCGATTTGCTCCCGACCAGTCGGTGTCATACTAGTCACCACGACCTGACGGCCAGCCGCCAATAGCTCCTTGATCAACGGCACTGCTGCGATGCTCTCGCCCGCCGAGACCGCGTGCACCCAAACCCAATTATCGCCGACCAAACGCGGGCAAAACCCGAACCGTTGCCGCAGGTCCTTTTTATAGCGCGGCTCCTTGCGGGAACGCCAGTAAACCCGGAGCAATACCAGCGGTATTGCCAGGTAAAAAACGAGGCTATATAAAATTCTGATCACGACTTGTTATCTCTGAGCAATCCGGTGGAGGATATCGGTATTCGCCCGCCTAAACCACCTACGGTAATTCGGGGTATAATCTAACACCAGAATGATTACTGGCTTCACCTCTATTGAGTACTCGCGTTATGACTCATCAGCCACACACGCAAATCGCCATTATTGGCGGTGGTATCAGCGGCTTATGGCTGTTAAATGTGCTCGGCAACCTAGGCTATTCCGTGGTTTTGCTGGAACAAGAAGCCCTCGGCCAGGCACAAACTTTCGCCTCCCAGGGCATGATCCACGGCGGGATAAAATATGCTCTCGGCGGTTTTACCACTCCAGCCTCCGAGTCCATTGCCAGCATGCCCGAGACTTGGCGGCAATGCCTGGCCGGCGGCGGTCCCTTACCACTAGTGGGGGTCAACACGCTGTCCGACGCCTACTACCTGTTTTCCGACGGTAGCCTGGGCTCTAAAGTGACCGCTTTTTTCGGCAGCAAATCGGTACGCGGCCGCGTCACAGCCCTGGCATCGAGCGATTATCCCCCGTTATTCGCCAACCCGCAGTTTTCCGGCAGCGTCTATCAATTGCAGGATATGGTCATCGATACGCCCGCATTAGTTAACGCCTTGGCCGCCCCTTATCAGGCTCATATTTATCAGTGTCAGGCAGAACTCATCCGCTCATCAACCGGCGAGGTGACCGGCATTGATACCGGTCACGGCATCTTGACTGCTGACTGTTATATCCTAAGTGCCGGTGCCGGCAATGCCGCGCTGCTGGCTAACGACCATCAAACGTCGATTGCCATGCAGCGCCGACCGCTACAGCAGGTCATGGTTAAGGGCCAGCTGCCCGCAGCCTATGCCCACGGAGTGAGTCTGCGCACCGCCGCCAAACCACGGGTGACCATCACCACTCACCCTTGCGAAGACGGCGACAATGTCTGGTATCTCGGTGGCCAGTTAGCCGAAGACGGCGTAGATCGAAGCGAAGGCGCCCAGATCGACAAGGCTCGACGAGAACTTAACGACCTGTTTCCTTGGATCGATTTGGCCGCCACTGACTGGGCCACCTTAAGAGTCGACCGGGCAGAACCGGCCAACGACCTTCAGCGTCCTGATTCGCCCTTTTGCCAACGGTCCCACAACACGATCACCTGTTGGCCCATCAAACTAACCCTGACACCCATGCTGGCCGATCAGGTCTGTGCAGCCATCGACCTGAAACCCGCCGGTTGCGCCGCAGAACCCTTGTCATTATCCCCGGCGAAACCCGGCAAGACCCCCTGGGCGTTAGCATTTTGATGGGGTTTCAGCCTCAACAATGGCGCGCGCTCGGCGCCTGCGGCCTGAAGGTCTCGCCACTGGGTATTGGCACCGTAAAACTCGGGCGCAATACTGGCATCAAGTATCCCCAGGCCTTCGAGTTACCTGACGACGATCAAGTGTCGGTCCTGCTTGATACGGCGCGCGCCCTAGGCATTAACCTGATCGACACGGCCCCGGCTTACGGCATCAGCGAGCAACGTCTGGGTCAGTTGTTACCCGGCCCTCGGGGCGATTGGGTGATTTGCACTAAGGTTGGCGAACAATACCAAGGCCAGCAGTCGAGCCACGACTTCTCTGCCAAGGCAACCAGACTCAGTCTTGAGGCGAGTCTGCGCCAGCTGCGAACAGACTATCTGGATATCGTGCTGGTTCATTGCGCCGATGACGACCTAGATATTCTGCAGCACGCTGAGGTTTTAGCTGAACTGGATCGGTTTAAACGCCGGGGTTATATCAAGGCGATCGGCGCTTCCACCAAGTCTGTGGCCGCCGGCTTGTTGGCGGTCGAAGAGACCGATATCGTGATGCTAACCTATAATCTAGATGATCAAAGCCAGCTGCCAGTAATCGAGCGAGCCCAGGCCCTTAACAAGGGCGTCTTGCTAAAGAAGCTGTTTGCCTCCGGCCACCTTCAGGATAACGAGGCCGCCATCGACTTCGCCATGACCCAGCGGGCAGTGTCGAGCGCCATCATCGGCACCATTAATCCGACCCATCTCGACGCTAACGTCAGCGCGGCAGTCAAGGCCTTAAACACTGACTAAGGCCGCAGTCACATGGCTACAGGTTACGGATTTTCTCGACGATGGCTGTGGTTGAGCAGTCCTCTACCAGACTTAGTACCGCCACTTCGCCGCCGTAGGCGCGCACCATGTCACCTCCGACCACTTGCTCAATACCATAATCGCCGCCTTTGACGAGCACATCGGGGCGAAGCTTTTCAAGTAGCGCCAAGGGCGTGTCATGCTCAAACGTCACGACCCAGTCCACTGCGGACAGACCAGCAAGCATGGCCATGCGTCGATCGACAGTATTAATCGGTCGACCTTCACCCTTGAGTCGGTGGACACTTTCATCGCTATTGATGGCCACCACCAGACGGTCACCCCGTTGCCGTGCCTCGGCGAGATAGTCCACATGGCCCGCATGCAAGATGTCAAAACAACCGTTGGTAAACACGACGCGTTCGCCACGAGCCCGAGCCTCTAACGCTGCCAGCAATAACTGGTCTTCATTCATAATGCCCTTATCAAACCGCTGATCGCGGCTTAGTTCATGCCGCAGTTCAGGGCCGCTGACACTGACAATACCGGGCTTACTGACCGCGATGCCCGCCGCGACATTCGCCATATTGACGGCGTCAGGCAAGGTCTCGCCTGCGGCTAATGCCGCGCCCAGCGTCGCAATGACGGTATCTCCGGCGCCACTCAGGTCAAAGACTTCGCGCTTGCGAGCCGGCATATGAATCGCCGGTTGATTCTTCTGCACGAGCGTCAAACCATCGCTGTCTCGGGTCACCAGAATCGCCTCGAGACCCAGTTTTGCGATCATGGCATGACATTTAGCCACGAGTTCGGCTTCGTTCGCCCAGCCACCCACCGCCTTCATAAACTCAACGCGGTTGGGCTTGATCAATGTCGCGCCCGCATATAGGGAAAAATCTTTATATTTCGGATCCACCAGAATGGTCTTGTGCAAAGCACGGGCTTGTTGAATAAACGCCTGCGGATCACTGATCACGCCCTTGTCGTAGTCTGACAGAATCACTAGGTCGGTCTGTGCCAGCGCCGCTAGATAAACTGGCATCATGGGCGCCGCTTCAAGATCAACAATATGCTCGAAATCTGCCCGCACCATCTGCTGGCCATGGCTGACTATTCTGAGTTTGGTGACCGTCTGATAATCCTCGCGACCCAAGGTAGCGTCAACAATGCCAGCCGAATCCAGCTTGGCCTTGAGAATCTCTGCCGATTCATCGAGACCCAGAACCGCCACCAGGGTCGAGCTTGCACCCAGGGCCGCTACATTCAAGGCAACGTTCGCCGCACCACCTAATCGGTCTTCACGCTCTGTAATGTCCACTACGGGAACCGGCGCCTCAGCGGATATCCGCACGGTGTTGCCATGCCAGTAACGATCCAACATCGCATCCCCCAGGGTTAGGACACGGGCTTTATCAAATCGGGGTAATTTCATCGAACCTCCACTCGCTCAGGGTTCAATGATAACACAATCGGTACCGTGACTAGATGCTCCGACACCTGCCACCGGCATCTTGCTGGAGCGCGCGATCACATTCAGAGTAGAATGAGCTGTGACCAAAACAGCCCTCAATTCAGACCACCTGCCGCCGCTGCTGCGTCGCGAATTTCTCCACCCTCGTTATTGGCTAACCTGGCTTGGTTTTGGCCTTGCAGCCCTTGTGACCGCGCTACCCCATCGTGGGCAAATAGCCATCGGCGCAGGCATTGGCGCCCTCGGCGTTCGACTTGCCCAGCGCCGGCGGCATATTGTCGAAGTGAATATTGCTTTATGTTTCCCTGAACTGAGTCAAGTAGAACAACAAGCATTAGTCCGCAAGACCATGCGCTCCGTGGGTATCAGTCTGATCGAAACAGCAAGAGTATGGATCTGGAATCCCAGTGCTTTGCAGGCCCGTACCACGATCCACGGCATCGAGCATCTCCATGCGGCAGTGGCCCAAGGGCGGGGAGTGATATTACTGGGCATGCACTTGTCGACCTTAGATTTTTGTGGCGCGGCGCTCGGCAACTATATCGACATGGACGTCATGTATCGCGCTAATGCCAACCCTCTTCTGGAAACCATTATGACCCGCGGTCGGATGAGGAATTTCCCTCGAGCGATCGAGCGCAATGACGTCCGCGGCGTCCTGCAGAGCCTCAAACAGGGTCACGTTGTCTGGTACGGTGCTGATCAAGATTACGGCCGCAAGCACTCTGAGTTCGTGCCGTTCTTCGGCGTTCAGGCCGCGACCATTACAGCAACCAGTCGATTCGCCCAGTTGACCGGCGCACCCGTCGTGGTCTTTAGTCATTACCGGCGCCCCGGTGATGACCATTATGATGTCTATCTATCAGCGCCACTGACAGACTTTCCGTCTCAGGATGTGATCACGGATGCGACCCGGATTAACCAGATTGTCGAGACCGCCGTGCGCCTGCACCCAGAACAATACTGGTGGGTGCATCGACGGTTCAAGACCCGACCAGAGGGTCAATCACCGCCCTACTAAGTCGCCGCTATCTGCACCAATAATCGCTGCCAAACTTTGGCTGGGGTCGTGGTCCTGAAACAAGGTGGGTAGACCTGAGCAGCATCGGTATCCGAGTATTGGCAGTCTCTCTTCATGCAGGGTATACAGGCTAAGTCATCGGCCGCGATAGCAGATTGGCGTTGACCATAAGGCGCTGTCAGCAGGGGATTTGTCGGCCCAAATAAACTAACCATCGGCACGTCCATGGCTGCCGCCAGATGGCCCGGTCCGGTATCAACGCTCACCACACCCTTAACGCCGGCGAGGCAATCCGCCAGCGCCGTCAAACTCATTCTTGGCAATACCTGCGCATCGCTCGACGTCGCCCTGATCGCCTCGGCCCGCGCCAACTCTACGGCATTACCATGAGGCAACAGTACGCCATAGCCCGCCGCGTTCACTAGGCCAGCAAGCTGTTGCCAGAGCGCCACCGGCCAATGTTTGGTGCTCCAGGTAGTGCCATGAAAGAACAGGATGTTGCGCTTCGGCTGGCTAGCTGCTGCAACTTGGGCTGCCCGTAACCCAAAGTCCGCCGAGGCGCTCGGCATCGGGTAGGCCAGGGCACTGGCGAACAGTTGTCGAAGGCGGGTGACGGCATGTTGTTGTCTGGCAACCGTGTAACCCTGTGCATAGGTCAAACTGGCGAGGGGTTCACGGCTGGACTGTCGATCCAATCCTACGACTCGACCTTTAGCCAGACTACTGACGATCGCGCTCTTGATCAGGCCTTGCGCATCAATCACCAAGTCATAATCCGTCTCGCGGAGTGCCCGTAGCGCGGCGCGAATCTCTCTACGGCTCTGCCACCAGTTACGCCGCCAGCGCCTAATCGCCACGGGAATCACCCGCGACACGGCCGGATGTAGATTCGGAATCTCTTGAAAGGCCTCTTCGACCACCCAATCAATCTGGATCCCTGGCAGTGCCGCCGCCGCATCGCTTACTGCCGCTAAGGTATGGATGACATCCCCCAGCGAAGACAACTTGACCACCAGGATCTTGAGGGGCCTGTGCTCAGGCATACTGACTGACGATGGTCGATAACTGCTCAGGCAGCAATTGATTCAGACAATTTTTATGCCCGAGTGGACAGGTTCTTTTAAAACAGGGACTGCAGGGTAGCGGCTGGGACAGCGTGTGAACCTTGTCTGTCAGCGGCGGGGTGAAGGCCGGTGAGGTGGAACCGTAGACAACGGCGGTCGGGCAACCCACCGCTGCGGCTATATGCATCAAGCCGGAATCATTCGATAGCACCAGATGACACAGCGGCAACAAGTCAATCACATCTAGTAAAGAGGTCTTACCGGTCAGGTCCCGTATCTGCCCCGCGGAATGACCGGCAACGGCGGCGGTAATTTGTCGCGCAATAGCCTGGTCCCCCGGGCCCCCAAAGATCCAGACCTGCATACCCTGTTTGATGGCCATTTCGGCGACCCGCGCATAGTGCTCAGCCGGCCAGCGTTTGGCATCGCCAAACTCGGCGCCCGGGCATAGACCGAGAATATTACCGGGCTGCTGGAGTCCCAGCTTAGCGCGCAACTGCGCCTGATTCGCCACATCCACGCTTAATTCGGGATAAACAATCTGTGGCTGTGGCGCATTCACCGGCACCCCCAGAGCGACGAATCGATCGATCATGCGCGGCAGCCGCTTCTTGTCCAGCAATCGCATATCATTGATCAGCCCGAATCGATACTCGCCACGAAACCCAGTCCGCAGTGGGATGTCCGCCAACCAGGGCACTAAAGCTGATTTCAGGGAGTTGGGTAACACGATGGCCTGTTCGTAACCTGCAGATTTCAGGCGCCTGGCGCTGGCCTTACGATAGTCCCACTGTAATTGACCGTGCCCCACATTAAACTCAATCGCCTGGTCGACTTCTGGCATGCGCGTGACCAACGCCAGAGTCGCCGGTGGCGCCAGCACATCGATGGCCATCAACGGCCGACGTTGTTTCAGCAGCTTATACAGAGTCTGAGCCATCACCATATCGCCAACCCAAGCTGGGCTGACGACGAGTAACCGCGGATTCGTCTCTGACATAATGTACCCACGCTGTAGGCAGAGCGGCCGCGCTGCTGCGACCATCCCATTGATGAATCGGCCTCACCTCAGGGCGGTGCCGGTAAAAATTCTGTCATTCGCGAAGGGATCAGCCATTGCGCTTCGGTCCCGTCGGCTAATGTCCGTACCGGCCCCATTCTACACAGACTCTTCTGCCGGGACTATGCCAATGGAGCTATGCCAAATGGAGCTATGCCAAATGAGACTATGCCAACGAGATTAGTCAATGGCGACCACAGCGGATCAATGTTTAGACCATGGCTTGCGTCATACACCGTTGCCAGATATCGACGACACCATCTCGATACAGATTCAGCCGCTTGAAAGACGACATCTCACCGCCCAACCATTGATAATGCACCGCCGAACGGTAAGCCAGATAGGCCTCATGCAGTAGCTTTTGGTCAGCCACGCTAAATACGCCAATCACTTCGAGAGCCTCTAACAAACGCACCTTATCAGACCAGCGAGCCACCTCCGGATGCTCGTGAGAAAGGGCCAACACCCAAAACTGCACCATAAATTCAATATCAACGATGGCGCCAGCTCCGTGCTTCAAGTCAAATCCTGAGACAAGCACCGCATCACCGGATTCAGGTTCTGAGCCCCCTCGCCGCCCAGTGGCTTCTGTGGATTCACTGTCGAGATGAACTCGCATTTTCTCGCGCATACTCACGACATCATGGCGCAACGCTGCCCGATCTCGCGGACGCTGAAGGATCGTCGCACGAAGGTTATCGAACTTAGCCTGCAACGCTGGATGACCCGCAACAAACCGTGAGCGCACCAACGCTTGGTGCTCCCAGGTCCAGGCCACCTCGCCCAGGTAGCGCTCGTAGGCGCTAAAAGTACTCACCAGCGGCCCCTTATTACCTGACGGGCGCAAGCGCAGGTCGATTTCATAAACCGTACCGAAGCGGGTATAGCGCGTCAAAATATGGATAACTCGCTGTGCCAGGCGATGAAAGAATACGCCGTTATCAATGGTCTTTTCACCATTCGTCGCGCCTTGCTGATCCACATCTACCAGCATCACGAGGTCAAGATCGGAACCATAACCCAACTCAAAACCCCCTAACTTACCATAGGCGATAATGGCAAACCGGCAACCCTGCGGCACATTGTCGCTGTCACAGGGCTCACCAAAGCGCTCGAGCATATTCTGCCACGCCAGCTCAACAGCTTGGTCCAAAACGACTTCAGCAATCGCCGTCAATGCATCTGAGGCCTTCATCAACGGCAGCATGTCCGACAACTCCAGCACCGCGACTTTGAGTATTGCGCCCGTCTTGAATTGACGGAGCAAATCCATTTGCATCTCCAGATCATCCGACTCCGTCGTGGCAAGTTGCTCGCGAAGCTCAAGCGCCAGTTGCGCTTTATCAAAGACCGCCTCATGGGTCTGACGATCCGACAATTCGTACAGTAGTATCGGCATCGCCGCCAGATGATCAGCCACCCAAGAGCTCATACCGCATAGATTGGTCATGCGCCGGAGTGCATCCATGTTTTCCAACAAGTAGACAATGTAGGTGCTGCGACGAGCAATCTGTTCAATAATCGGCAACAGGCGCGCCAGAGTCCGGTCCGGATCCTTTTCTCGCGCCGCTAAACGCATCAATATAGGCATCAGTCGATCGAGACGCTCAATGCCAAGTTCCTGCATATCATGAACATTGATTCGTCGACTAAGGTCCTGCAAATTTCTGACCACTTCATGGGCGCGAAGAAATCCATACTCCGTTAAAATATCTAGCCCATCTTTCATTTCCGGCTCTCGCCAGATCTTCGCCCAGAACAAATGATCTGTCTTGGACGACTCTTCTTCGGCATTATTCGATGACATGAACCGCGAGAAAATCGAGATCACACTGTCCCTATAACCCGTCAGTGCCAAATAATACTCTGGGTAATTTGAATACCCCATAGCAATCGCCAAACGTTGCTGCGAGAGCGTGGCTGACGGCAATCTCTGCGTCTGACGATCTTTCTCTGCCTGAATGACGTGTTCACTATTACGCAAAAAACAATAGGCTTCACGCAATTGATGAACTTCCTCGGCAGGCAAAAAATCACCAGCGGCAATTAGCGTCATCGCCTTGAGTATTTGCCGCTCCTGCAATTGACTTTCACGCCCGCCCCAGATCAATTGCAAAGCCTGAATGATAAATTCAATCTCTCGAATTCCACCAGGCCCGAGTTTCACGTCATCTAACATATCTTTACTGGCGACTTGAGTGTCGATCATATGTTTCATTTCGCGCAATGAATCTACCGCGCCATAGTCTAAATGTTTGCGATACACGAATGGTTTAAGCCAGCTTAGAAACTGCTCGCCGAAGACCAGGTTACCCGCCGCAGCTCGGGCTTTTACAAAAGCATAGCGCTCCCAATCACGCCCCTGCTCATAAAAATACTTCTCCATAGCTGAGCGATTAAGAATCAGCGCCCCGCTTTCACCATAAGGGCGAAGACGCATATCAACTCGAAACACGAAGCCATTGGCAAGATTCGCATCTAAGGATCGAATAATGTCGCGACTGGTTCTAACAAAAAATTCCTGATTGGTGAGCTCGATCGTCGTCGAGGCGACCATCCCCGGCTCGTCGTAGACAAATATCAAATCAATATCAGATGACACGTTCAGCTCGCAGGCACCAAGCTTACCGAGCGCCAAAACCGTCATTTGCTGCACTTCACCGCTATCAGCGCCGATGGGAAAACCAAATCTTTGGCAATTTTTTGCGTAATGTACCCGCAGTGACGCCGCAATGCAGGCATCAGCCAGGCTAGATAGATCGGCCGTGGTTTCCTCGAGAGTAGCCCGCCGAGTCAGGTCTCGAAATATAATTCGAGTCATCGCCCGTTGCCGACATTGGCGCAATTCCGCATCAAGATCGTCTAAGGTCAAATTTTCGAGCTGACTCTGATAATATCTAGCGCTATAGGATTGTTCCAACTCGCCACTATTCATCAAGGCCTTGATCATGTCGATATCACGAACTAATTGCTGCCCAACATAATCACTCAGCGCGCAAACGCGACTCATTTCAATCCGCAGAGCTGCCGAACAATCTGGCAGCCATTGATCTACCTGGCCCTGAACCTCAGCGCATCGTGTTTCAAAGCTTTCCATGACCTTACTCCACACCGCTGAAAGGGGCGACGCGCATGACCTCAGCGATCGTCGTACGACCCGCCGCAATCTTCATAGCGCCGCTGAGACGCAGGGTCTTCATTCCCTCACGCATAGCAGATTTACGCAATTTACCAATGTCGGCCCCGGCAACGACAAGGGGCTTGATGGTATCGCTCAAGGGTAATAGCTCATAGATGCCTTCTCGACCAAGAAAGCCAGTCTCTCGACATTCAATACAACCCACCGGCTGATAGGAGACTGCTGGCGGATTCATTCTCCAGGGCGTTGTGAGCGCTCGCCAGCCATCAACATCGGTTTCCGCCGCGACCTTGCAGTGGGGACACAAAATTCGCACCAGACGTTGCGCCATCACCCCTAACAGGGTTGCCTTGATCAGATAGGGTGCAATGCCCAGCTCGAGCAAGCGGGTGATCGCCGAAGGGGCATCGTTAGTGTGCAGAGTCGAGATCACCAGGTGACCGGTTAATGCCGCTTGAACTGCCATTTCAGCGGTCTCCAGATCACGAATCTCACCCACCATGATAATATCCGGGTCTTGCCGCAGGAGCGCTCGAACACCGTCAGCGAAATGCAGATCAATATTTGCCTGAACCTGCATTTGATTAAACGCCGGCTCGACCATTTCAATAGGGTCCTCGATGGTACAGACGTTAACATCCTCTGTGGCCAAGCGTTTCAAACTAGAATACAAGGTCGTCGTCTTACCTGAGCCCGTGGGCCCTGTTACCAGAACAATACCATTAGAATTCGCTACCATCGACTCCCATCGATCAAAATCTTCGTTCGCCAGGCCGAGTTGTGCGAAGGATTTCAGAAGAATGTCTGGATCAAAAATCCGCAAGACCATCTTCTCACCAAAGGCCGTCGGCAACGTTGATAAGCGCAGCTCGACCTCATGCCCATCCTGAGTCTTGGTTTTCAGGCGGCCATCCTGGGGACGGCGCTTCTCTGCGACATCCATCCTGCCCAGCGTCTTCAGCCGACTGGTGACCGCGGTCATGACCGGACTGGGCAACTCGTAGACCAAATGCAATACACCATCAATTCGAAACCGAATTCGGCCCTTCTCCCGCCTTGGCTCTAAATGAATATCACTGGCACGCTGATTGAAGGCATAGCCCAGCAGCCAATCGACGATATTAACGATGTGAGTGTCGTTGGCCTCCATGGCATCGACATGACCCAACTCTAGCATTTGTTCCAGGTTGGTGAGGGCGCTGAGACCTTGCACGTTAGCCTGACTGACTGATTTTGCCATCTGGTAAAATTCAGTGGTGTAACGACGAATGTCGGCAGGATTAGCGATGACTCGAGTGAGCACTTTACCGGGTTGAGACTGGAGAATCGTTGCCTCCCAACCGGACACGTAGGGTTCGGCTGAGGCAACCACAATCTCGTCTTCAAGCACCGCAAGGGGCAGCACGCCATGGCGCTTGGCGAACTCTGCCGACATCAAGCGAGTGACAACACTCGAATCGATCTTCAGCGGGTCGATCCTTCTATACGTCTGTTTTGAGCGTTCGCAGAGCCACAGGGTGAGCGTTTCCAGATCAAGAATCTTGGCAGGGTTCTTTTGGTCAACAGGTTCTTCTTCGGCAATGAGCTCGAGGGGGTGCCAATTCAATTGGTGTTTGGCACGAGACTTCATGCTAATTTTTTCAGCCTCTGCTGCGGAGAGTCGGCCATCTGTCACTAGGTCGTTAAGCACACTCCGTACATTGAGGCTGATATCCGGTTGCTTAGCTCTGACATCCTTCACATTCACAAATGATGGCCTCTTAATTCAATCAAAGACGCGTCGCTGACGCCCGAGGCAATAGTTTACCATCTAATCAAATGGGTTTTGGGCGCCAAATCAGGTTTTCCCTACCGTCTGGGCAATCCGCGGATCGACGCAAAAGAGGGTTTCGCTAGCCCGCCAACTTGCTACACTGGGTCTCACGCTTTCAGACTAAATTGCTATGCCAAGCCTAAAGATACCAACGCTGAAATCCATGGTCGCTGAACTGATTGCTTTGCCTAGCGTCAGTAGCACGCTGCCACAATTTGACCAGAGTAACCTAGCGGTGATTCATACCTTGGCAAACTGGCTCGAGCCACTGGGTTTCGATATTCGTATCGTGCCTGTCAACGGCCATCCGGGGAAGTCCAACCTGATAGCCACCCGCGGTGTCGGCAGCGGCGGCTTGGTGTTATCCGGACACACGGACACGGTGCCCCTAGATGCGAATTTGTGGGCTAGCGACCCCTTCACCTTGACTGAAATCAATGATCGCTGGTACGGCCTCGGCACTTGCGATATGAAGAGCTTCTTTGCGCTGGCAATTGCCGCGCTCGAACCTCTGCTCGATCAAGAATTCACTCGCCCCTTGACCATCATTGGTACCGCCGATGAAGAATCGTCAATGAGCGGCGCGCGGGCGCTGACCGCAGCCGATATCTGTGGTGCGCGCTATGCGATTATCGGCGAACCAACGGAGCTGCAACCGGTTTATAAGCATAAAGGCATTATGATGCTGTCCCTGAAAATTCAGGGGTCTTCCGGCCACTCTTCAAACCCGGCCCTCGGCGCTAACGCTATTGATGGCAGTGGCATCGTCATTGAGCAACTGCTCAAGTTCCGCCAGGAGCTGGCCAATCGTTATCAAGATCCCGGCTTCACGGTGGCCTCGCCCACGCTCAATTTGGGCTGTATACACGGCGGCGATAACCCCAACAGAATTTGCGATCACGTAGACATGGCCTTCGACGTACGAGTCTTGCCCGGCATGAACAACACCAACATCATGAGCGAAATAGAGAGCCGCCTGACACCCTTACTCGCAGATCAAGGCCTGAGCATGAGCCTCGAACTGTTTCACGAACCGCTGCCACCTTTTCAGACGGAAGGTGACGAATTGCTCGCGGCAACTCGTGAATTGACGGGTTGCGAACCTAAAACCGTGGCCTTTGCTACTGAAGCGCCGTTTCTGTCGCAACTTGGCATGCAAACTGTTGTGCTCGGGCCCGGCTCTATTGACCAGGCCCATCAACCCAATGAATTTGTTGAACTCAGACAAATCGAGCCCACAATTGCTATACTACGCGGCCTGATTGCCAAGCACTGTTGTGGCGAGTAAGGCGCTGTTGACCAACGAATGCCGACAAGCATGACGGTTAATACTGATTTTTATCACGGTAACTGCTCAGAATGAACGACACACATCAACACGTAAAATGGTTCAGGGACTCATCGCCCTATATCAATGCGCACCGCGGAAAAACCTTTGTTCTGCACCTAGACGGTGAGGCAGTCGATCACCCTAATTTCAGTAACATTATTGGCGACATTGTTCTGCTGCACAGTCTCGGCGTAAAACTGGTTGTCGTGCACGGTGCAGCACCACAAATTGAACGGCAGTTGGCAGCTAACGGTGCGACCAGTGAATTTGTTAACAAGGTTCGAGTAACCACCCCCGAGATACTGCCGCTCGTACAGCAGGCAGTGGGAACTCTGCGCTTAGAGATCGAGGCCCGCTTATCCATGGGGTTGATCAACTCACCGCAGCATGGCGCCGAAATGTTGGTTATTTCCGGCAACTTTATCCGAGCCAAGCCTTTGGGTGTGATCGACGGGGTTGACTACCACAACACCGGCGTTGTCAGAAAGGTCAATACCAAGGCCATTCGCCAACAGCTAGACTCGGGCGCTACACTGCTGATTTCACCATTAGGCTTTTCTCTCTCAGGAGAAATATTCAACGCGAACTCGACCCAGGTCGCCACAGAAGTTGCGGCGGCATTGATGGCGGAGAAATTGATTTTCTTTACGGATCAAGGGCTACGGGACGCCGACGGCTCAGTTATCAGCGAATTACAACTCGATGACATCGATGAATCCACACTCGATACCTACTCGCCTTTACGGCTATCGAAGGTCGCCTGCTTGCGGGGCGTAGCCCGCTGTCATTTGATTAGCTACACCGAAGATGGAGCCGCCCTCGAGGAACTATTCACTCGAGACGGCACGGGCACACAAATTAGTCGTGTCAGCTATGAGCAAATTAGACCGGCAAGGCCGAATGATGTCGCGGGCATCATTGAGCTCATCGCCCCGCTGGAAGAACAAGGTATTCTGGTGCGCCGATCTCGAGAATTGCTGGAGTCTGAAGTAGATCATTTCACCGTTATCGAGCGCGATGGCATGATTGTCAGCTGCGCTGCATTATACCCGTTTGAGACCAAGGGTGAGCTTGCGTGCTTGGTGACCCATCCAGAATACCGAGACAACGACCGAGGTGAGTTACTGCTTGAGAAAATTCAGCAACTCGCGAAAACCCAGGGTCTGACCGCACTGTTTGTACTCACGACCCATACCACCCACTGGTTTGTTGAACGGGGTTTTCGCCCGGTCAACCTGCAGGACTTGCCACCTTCCAGGCAATCCCTTTACAACTACCAGCGAAATTCAAAATTACTGGAAAAACCGCTGCTTTAAACCGCCGCGACGAGGAGCTATACCCATGCCCATTTACAGATCCAAGACTTCAACCCATGGCCGCAACATGGCCGGTGCACGCGCCCTGTGGCGCGCGACGGGCATGACTGATGGCGATTTCGACAAGCCCATTATTGCCATCGCTAATTCCTTCACCCAGTTCGTACCTGGTCACGTGCACCTCAAGGACATGGGTCAATTGGTCGCTCGAGAAATCGAGAAAGCTGGCGGCGTTGCCAAGGAATTTAATACCATCGCCGTGGACGACGGCATTGCCATGGGCCACGACGGTATGCTCTATAGCCTGCCATCTCGGGATATTATCGCTGACTCCATCGAGTATATGGTCAATGCCCACTGCGCCGATGCCCTCGTCTGCATCTCTAACTGCGATAAGATCACACCGGGGATGCTCAATGCGGCGCTGCGCCTAAACATTCCCACCGTGTTTGTCTCTGGCGGTCCCATGGAGGCCGGTCGAACTAAACTGGCCAATCATCATACCAATCTGATTCATGCCATTGTGGTTGCCGCTGACGAGCAATTTACCGATAGCGAGGTAGACGAGTACGAACGCTCAGCCTGCCCGACCTGCGGTTCGTGCTCAGGCATGTTCACTGCGAATTCGATGAATTGCCTAACCGAAGCCTTGGGCCTGTCACTACCTGGCAACGGCTCTATGCTCGCCACCCACGCGGATCGTGAGCAACTGTTTCTGCAGGCAGGTCGCACGATAGTGGACATTGCTCGCCAGCATTACGAACATGACGATGACTCCGTGTTGCCACGACAGATTGCCAACCGCACGGCCTTTGAAAATGCCATGACGCTGGATATCGCCATGGGTGGCTCGACCAATACCATCCTGCATTTGCTGGCGGCCGCTCAAGAAGGTGAGATCGACTTCACCCTTGCTGATATAGACCGCTTGTCTCGACGAGTGCCGAACCTGTGCAAGGTGGCGCCGGCAATCGATACTTATCATATGGAAGACGTGCATCGTGCCGGCGGCGTCATGGCAATCCTGGGTGAGCTTGATCGTGGCGGCTTGCTCGACACTTCCGTCAAAAACGTTCATAGCGCCAGCCTCGCCGAGACTTTGAAAAAGTGGGATGTGGCCGTCAGTCAGTCACAGGAAGTGCAGACGTTCTATCGCGCCGGCCCAGCAGGCATACCAACCCAAACTGCCTTCAGCCAAGCGACGCGTTACGATACCTTGGACGTTGACCGGTCTAATGGCTGCGTTCGCGACATGGCTCATGCCTACAGCACCGAAGGTGGACTCGCCGTCTTGTTTGGCAATATCGCCGTCAACGGCTGCATCGTCAAAACCGCCGGCGTTGAGGAAAAGAATTGGGTGTTTGATGGACCGGCCAGGGTTTTCGAAAGCCAGGACTCTGCGGTGGCCGCGATTTTGGACGACGACATCAAAGAAGGCGATGTGGTGGTGATTCGGTACGAGGGACCCAAGGGTGGCCCGGGCATGCAAGAAATGCTCTACCCCACCAGTTACTTGAAATCCAAGGGCCTCGGCGCTGCCTGCGCCTTATTGACCGACGGCCGTTTTTCTGGCGGCACTTCGGGCTTATCGATCGGCCACGCATCGCCTGAAGCAGCCCAGGGTGGCGCCATCGCGCTGGTTGAAGAGGGCGATAATATTCAGATCGACATTCCGGCTCGACGAGTCCACTTGAATATCAGTGATGCGGAACTTGAGCAACGCCGTGTCGCCATGGATGGTCGCGGCAAACTCGCCTGGAAACCGGTAGAACACCGCACTCGCGTGGTCTCAGCGGCACTCAAGGCTTACGCGGCACTCACCACCAGCGCCGACAAAGGCGCGGTGAGAGATGTCGATCAGCTGGACTAGACCGGATACTGGTGGACGAAATCCACCAGTGCCTTGACGTTGTCGACGGGGGTTTCGGGAATAATACCGTGGCCCAGATTGAAGATATGGCCAGGCTTACCATCGACCTCGGCCAAGACTTCGCCCGCCTTACGCTCCACGGACGCGCGATCTGCGCACAGAATAATCGGGTCCATATTACCCTGAACCGCTTTGACCCCGGTGAGTTCCCAGGTCTCACGCAGTGGCGTGCGCCAGTCGAGGGCCAGCACGTCCCCGCCGGCCTTGGCCATCAAGGGTGCCAACGCCGGATTACCCGTGCCAAAATGGATGACCGGCACCTTGCCTGAGATAGCTGTCATCAAGCGCTCAGTATGAACATAAACATACTCGAGATAATCTACCGGTGAAAGACAACCCACCCAGCTGTCAAACAGCTGAACCGCCTGCACTCCACTATCAATCTGATAATTCATATAATCGATGACAGCATCCGTGATCTTCGTCATCAGCGTATGCCAGGCACCCGTGTCGCCGTACATCATCTGCTTTACGTGGACATAATTGCGCGAGCCTTTGCCTTCGATGGCATAGGAAGCCAACGTAAACGGCGCGCCACCGAAGCCAATGAGTGGAATATCAGCGGGCAATTCGGCCCGAATCAATTTAATCACTGCTTCGATATACGGCATGGTGTCTTTCGATGGGTCAATGCGCAAGGCATCGATGTCAGCATGGCTGCGAACGGGATTTTCAAACTGCGGCCCGACCCCCGGAATATAGTCCAGGACCAAACCCATCGGTTCGAGAATAGGCAGTAAATCTGCAAACATAATAGCCGCATCGACGCCGAGAATACGCTGCGCATCGCAGGTCACCTTGGCCGCTAGTGCCGGCGTCTTAAAAAAGTCCAGGCTCGGCGTATTACCCTTCACCTGATGGTATTCCGGCATATAGCGGCCGGCCTGACGATTCAGCCAGATAGGGGTGTAATCGGTTTTTTCACCGCGGCAAGCCTTGAGAAAGGCTGAGTTATAAAGTGCATCAGTCATGGATTTTTCGCCGAGTTATCTCAAACCTCAGAGTATACAGCAAGGTCGATAACTATGGATCAGCTTGGCGAGGATTACCTTACTAGGATCTTTAATCAGGAGCGAGTTATCCAATCAAAGGACCGATAACCTGATAGGCATCCATATCTCGCTGAATACCGCGTAATTTGATCTTAGCGACGGCCTTGCATTGCAAGTGGGTACCCACCAGCGCAAACGTTGCACCGGAAATCAGGATGCCATCGCGCTCGGCCTGGCCTTCGAGGCGACTGGCTATATTCACTGTACTACCGATTGCAGTGTAGTCCAGACGTTGGGCCGAGCCGAAATTACCCACCGCGCAGTCACCGGTATGAATCCCGATACGGCTATGAATATCACTATAGATCCCTTCCACGCGCCAACATCGACGTAATTCAGCCAGATTGTTGCGCATAGCCAGCGCCATCTCAACACAGGCTAGCGCATCACTTTGCCGCCCCCTCGACGTTGGGTCACCAAAAAATATCATGATGCCGTCGCCCATATACTTATCAATAGTACCGCCAAACTCGAGAGCGACCACGGCCATGGCATTCAGGTAGTCATTGAGCAACCGCGTCACCGTCTCTTCAGCCAGGCTATCCATTAATGCAGTAAAACCTTCGATATCCACAAAACACACGCTCAGACAACGGCGCCGCGTGACTTCAAGATCATCATTAATCATACCCTGGTAAATCTGCGGTGACACATACCGTTGCAGGCGCTTCGATAGACCCTCGACTTTAATCTGGGAAGCGGCCAGCTGTTTACGTCCTTGACCCAGATGGCGGCTCACTTTAAAACCCAGAGCAGCGGCAGTAGCGCTGTAAATGACAATGAACAGACCACTCAACCAGGTTCTGATCAAATTCTCATCAGCCCCAGAGGCCGCCATCACGTCAGCGCTAGTCAGGCCTAGCCACCAGTATCCAGCGACAGCGGTCCCAACCAGCAGGGTCAGGTTCAGCCACAAGCCGCGAATCGCCGCGATAAACAGAACGCTCATCACCAGGGCCGTCACAAAACTCACCGTCGCCAGAAAGTGAAATTGGTTGGCGACCACCAACATGCCCACCAGCACCGCATCGATCCGCAGCGACGCTTGCGCGCCCGAGGCCGAGTTGGCATAGCGGCAATTGAAAAAATAGGCT
>TARA_B110000503_G_scaffold20798_1_pt1 | contig 51260 bp, 45 predicted proteins | sample TARA_B110000503 | Tara Oceans TARA_B110000503 (sample SAMEA4397472) | marine metagenome | biome: Polar Biome; feature: [SRF] surface water layer (ENVO:00010504); material: water (ENVO:00002006), including particulate matter (ENVO:01000060) such as... | depth 5 m | reverse complement strand
CCAGGATCAGGGCCAGCAGCAGGATGAGGCTCCGCAGCAGGATCAGCCTCAAGATAGTGAGTCAGAAACGCCTCAAGGCGCAAACGAGCCTGAGGTAGGCGAAACGGATGAGACGCAACCGGCACAAATGACTGCAGACGCCGAGTCCGGCGACGAGGAAGAAGACCAGGCCATGCAACAATGGCTGCGCCGTGTGCCCGACGACCCCTCCGGGTTATTGCGACAAAAATTTCGCTACGAAAGCCAGCAGCGGCAGCAACAGGGAGTCGGGAGACAAGATGAAAGCTATTGGTAACAGTTGGGGCGCAGTGGGCGCAGTGGTCGTACTTATAGTCGCAATGGGCGCCAATGTCGCTCTGGGTGCGGTAACCGCAAGCGTAGACCGCAATCGGGTCACGCTGGGAGACACGCTGCGGCTAACGATTAGTGCCAACGATGGCGAGGACATCGATGAAGGCCAACTTGAAGCCCTGCAAACCGATTTTGACATCCTGCAGCGCGCTACCAGCAGCAATACCAGTATTATCAATGGTAGCATATCGCGTTCCCGTGAGATGAGCGTCGACCTCGCACCACGCCGGGTGGGCACCTTACAAATACCCTCGATGCAGTTCGAGCAGAGCACCACACCGAGTATCACGGTGTTAGTCGGCCCGGCTTCCGACACGCCCGCCGACGGACAAAGCGTGATATTTGAAGCTGACCTGAACCAGGACGAGATCTACGTGCAAGGGCAGGTGATACTGACGCTGCGAGTGCAGCAGGCCGTCATCCTCGAAGCGCGCAGTATCTCTCCACTAAAACTGGATAACGCCTTCATAAAACCACTGGAGCAACAATCCTTCCAGCGCATTATCGATGGGCGCCAGTGGTTGGTGGACGAGATACGCTATGCCATTTTCCCCGAACAGAGCGGCACATTGGAGATTCCCGCCCAGATCTTCTCCGGGCGTGTTGATCGTGGTCGCCGTGGCTTTTTTGATCTCGGTGGTGGCGGACAGCTGGTCCGTCGCACCACGCAGCCGATCACCATCAAGGTATTGCCAAAGCCCGCCAGCTATCCACCCAATGACTGGCTGCCAGCCGAGCAGCTGACACTGCAGGAGACCTGGTCCAGCCCACCGGAACAATTGCGCGTGGGAGAATCTGCTACCCGTACAATCCGTATTGTGGGCGAAGGATTACAGGGCGCCCAGTTGCCGCCTATCCTGTTTACGCCACCGGACGGATTAAAATACTACCCCGATCAACCCGGTATCAGCGAGCAGGAAATTAGCACGGGGCTTGAGGGTATTCGGGAGGACAGCGCAGCGGTCGTGCCGACTCGCGCCGGTAACTATACGATCCCCGAGATTCGCATTCCCTGGTGGAACACCACCATAGGGGAGTTGCAGTACGCCGTCGTGCCAGCGCGACAGATCACAGCAACCGGCACCGCGCCAGCTAAGGCCAGTAACCCACCTGAAGCTGACGATGAAACCAGCAGCGCTGCGGTACTCCCGGCACCCTCTTCCGCTATTGATCTCGGGCCCACGGCGACCCCGGGTACTGTTGCTGTGCCGCTGGTCGAATTGCGAAGCTGGCAGGTTGTGGCAGCTGTCAGCGCGCTTGGCTGGATGCTGACCTTGATCTACCTGTGGCGAAAACACTCACAGAAACCCCCTGCGCCAGAGGCTGCCGCCGACACCCTGTCGGAGAAAAAAGCCTTCAAGGATCTCCTCACTGCCTGTAACCAGGGCAGCCCTGGCGGCGCGCGCGGCGCAGTGATCGCCTGGGCGGCGAGTTTCTCACCCGGCACCCCGACCGTCTCCCTCGAGCAGGTTGCCCGGGAACTGGGGGATGAGGAATTCAAACAGCAAGTCGGCGAACTCGATGCCGCGCTCTACCGCTCGGGAGGTGCCAGCTGGAACGGAAGCGCGCTGGCCGCGTGTGCAGGCCGCGTGCGCGCCGAGCGCGCCCACGGGCGACGATCGCGCGGGGAAACTACGCTTCAGCTTTACCCCTCGACACGGTAACTGCTACAAAAAAGCAGCGGTAGCTAGAGGCCTCCGCTGCTTTGGTGTTTCAGAACGTCTTACTAGCCAGGAATAACGTTGTTGGCGCATGGACCTTTCTGGCCCTGACCAACTTCAAATTCGACAGCCTGACCATCGCTAAGAGTGGCATAACCGCCGCCACTTTTGATTTCTGAATGATGAACGAAAAGATCTTTTCCGCCGTCTACAGGCGTAATAAATCCATAGCCCTTGTCTGCGTTGAACCACTTAACCGTACCTTTACTCATATTACTTACTCAAAATGATTGGTGAATTATTGTAAGTTTCCAGTTTCGCATTCACCGGTACGAAACGGAAATTCCTGCAACGGGATTACTCCGCGTCTGCTACTGCCGTGGCTGGCGGACTGTCATCAGTCGCCACGTCATCCTGTTCAATACTGTCACTGTCTGCGGCTTTTCTCTGACGCTTTTCTTCTTTCTTCTTTTTCTTGGCCAGTTCTCTCTGTCGCTTTTCAAAGCCGTAATTGGGTTTAGCCATCAGAATCCTCTATACATATTAAGCAGTCGCCATGAGCGGCGAGACCGCTGGCGCTCTAATCTAACACATCCGCGGCGAAAATGCTGTCTGTCGTGAAACATGCCACGAGCAACTTCTCTCGGTCAGCTCAGCGATTTCGTGACGACTTCGAATACATCCGGCGACAGTGCCGGCTCAGCGGCAAGGCGTTCAAGCTCTGTGCGCATCAACACTGCTCTACCGGCATAATTGCGCCACTTAGTCAGTGGTGTCAACAGTCGCGCGGCCAGCTGTGGGTTCAGTCCATTTAACTGGATGACAATATCGCCAAGGAAGCGATAGCCTGAGCCATCGCGTCGATGAAAATTAACGGGGTTCTGATTCGCAAAACCGCCTATGAGGGCGCGCACCTTGTTGGGGTTGTGTATATCGAAGTCTGTATGATCCATCAGTGCCTGTACCCGCGACAATGCCAGTGCGTCGGGAATGGCGGCGTGAAGCTGCAACCACTGGTTAACCACTAACACTTCATCGCGCCAGTCCTGATGGAAGCCTGCCAGAGTACTGTCGCGCAAATCGCTGTCGGCGTAAAAGGCAATTTCCCTGAGCGCGGCTAAACGGTCTGTCATATTACTGGCCACCCGATACTGATCGACGGCCAGTTCCATATTTTTGGGATCGGCAGCGACAAGATAGGTGAGGCAAATGTTGCGCAGGCTGCGCGCGGCTATCTGCTCACCGTCCGGTGCATAAGGCGCCTCGTTTTGAAGCCGCTGATAACAGGCCAGCAGGGATTCAGCGAGCGCCGCGCCCAGTGCAAAACTCACGGTGTCACGGGCCCGGTGAATTGCATCCACATCGGCACCATCGCCGTGACTGGCCAGTTCGGCCAAATACCCCTCACTCGGCAGGCGCAGCATCTCCGCTACCAGCGCCGGATCCAGCGACTCGTCCTGCAATAAATCGCCAAAAGACTCGATCAGCGACCGATCCACTAACGGCAGCGCATTCGACGAGAGTTGCGTCTCCACCTCACCAATAATGCGAGTGGCCAATGCCTGGGCACTGTCCCAGCGTACAAAGCCGTCGCCGTCACGGCGTATCAGCGCGCAGAGATCGTCCTTACTGTAGTCGTAGTGCAGGCGCACAGGCGCAGAAAAACCGCGCAACAACGAGGGCACCGGGCGCTCGGCGACTCCCTCGAATACGTAGCTTTGCTCCGCCTGGTTCACGGTTAATACTGTGTGGGTGTTGTCACTGGTTTCTGGATCGGGCTCACGCCCCGCCAATCGCAGCGGAAGATTCCCCGCATCGCCCAGCAGGCCGATGGCCAGCGGGATCACAAATGGCAGCTTTTCTGCCTGGCCTGGCGTCGCCGGGCAGGATTGTGCGACGTGCAGCGAGTAGCGCTGTGCTGTAGCGTCGTACTCATCGCGTACCGTCAGCTGGGGGGTTCCCGCCTGCGAATACCAGTGGCGAAACTGACCCAAATCCACGCCACTGGCGTCTTCCATCGAACAGACAAAATCCTCACAGGTGACGGCCTGGCCATCGTGGCGCTCAAAGTACAGATCGGAACCGCGCCTGAACGACTCGGCGCCCAACAGTGTGTGTATCATACGCACGACCTCAGCGCCCTTCTCGTAGACCGTCAGTGTGTAGAAATTATTGATCTCCATATACGACTCGGGGCGAACCGGGTGCGCCATGGGGCCCGCGTCTTCAGCAAACTGGGCCGTCCGCAGCATACTGACTTCCCCCACACGATTAACGGTGGGCGAGCCCATATCCGCCGAAAACTGTGCGTCACGGAAAACCGTGAACCCCTCCTTGAGGCTGAGTTGAAACCAGTCACGACAGGTGACCCTATTGCCGCTCCAGTTGTGAAAATACTCGTGAGCCACAATCGACTGGACGCGCTGAAAGCCGGCATCCGTTGTGGTGTCCGGGCTGCACAACACACAGGATGTGTTAAAGATATTCAGGCTCTTGTTCTCCATAGCGCCCATATTGAAGTCGTCCACGGCGACGATATTGAAGATATCCAGATCATACTCACGCCCGTACCTTTCCTCATCCCAGCGCATAGACTGCTGCAGCGAAAGCATCGCATGGGCACACTTATCGAGATCCTTGTCCTCCACGTAAATACGCAGGGTGACGCGACGACCGCCCATGGTGGTAAAACTGTCCTCGATGTGGGATAGGCTGCCCGCGACCAGCGCGAACAGATAGGCGGGTTTGGGGAAGGGGTCATGCCATACGGCCTGGTGACGACCATCCGTGAGGTCGTTCGTATCGAATAGATTCCCATTACTGAGCAACACCGGATAGCGCTCGCGCTCGGCCTCTATTGTCACCGTAAACACCGACAGCACATCGGGCCGGTCGAGATAATAGGTGATCCTGCGAAAACCTTCCGCCTCGCACTGGGTACAAAACAGGGCCCGCGACTTGTACAGCCCCGACAAGGAGGTGTTCAGCTGGGGCTCAATGCGCGTCCGACAAGTGACTACGCACTGGCCGGGCACCACGTGAATCAGCAGCGAATTCTCGCTGACACAATAATCTACAGGCTCAAGCGCTACGCCATCGATTGCCAGCGACAGCAATTCCATGTCCTCGCCGTGCAATTCGAGCGATTCGTTCTCTACCACTGAGTCGTCACGCAGCAGGTGGAGGCGCGACGTCACAATCGCGCAATCCTCCTGCAGTTCAAAGTGCAGCTCGGTGCGCCCAATGAGGTACGCGGGGCGTTGATAGTCTTTGAGAAAGATGGATACTGGATCGGCGTCTCGCATAATTCTACCCGGTCGTTTGCAGGGACACGTGATAACCGCCGTATTTGCGCATATTGATCACACCGGTATCAAACATCAGGTACTGGCCCTTGATGCCCATTAGGGTGCCACCAATACCGGGTGTCTTGTCCAGGTTGAGGGATTTCACTTTGGTCGGATACTCCAACACGGGGTAACTGATATGGACATCTGGTTCATCGGGCAGCTCCGTGATGGCCTGTATACCATGCGTTTGTAGCAGTGCATTCAACTCGCCCGCGCAATCTACCATCAGGCGCTGGCGCACCGCTTCCAGATCAACAGGTTCGGCATCGCTTTTGAGCATCGCCTGCCAGTTGGTCTTGTCGGCTATATGCGACTTGAAAGCTGTCTCAACGAGGCCCGATTGCAGCCGATTGGACACACGGAAAATCGGCCGGGCCTGAGTAGCGCCCTGATCCATCCAGCGAGTTGGCACCTGCGAACCACGCGTAATACCCACTTTGGTACCCGAGGTGTTGGCGAGATAAACGATGTGATCGACCATGCAGTGCTGCTCGCCCCACTCGGGCTCTCTGCAGGTGCCCGCAGCGTAATGGCACTTTTCAGGACTGACGATACAGCTATCACACTGCGCCAAGCGCTTGAAGCAGGGATAACAGTACCCTTGATTAAAACTTTTACTGGTTTTGCGGTCACAGTGGATGCAGTTGATCGCCCCGTGAAACTGCAGTTGCAATTGCTGGCCCAGATACTGGTTCATCGGAATTGCATACTCACCTAGCAGCATCGTGTAAGACACCGGGTCAACAAGCTCGGTTTTCATCTTGCGTACGGCACCTGCCGCCACTAACTCAGACACCTAATCTCTCCATTTCAGGGGTGTTTGAGAAGACGTATCGCACTGCTCACCGGCTTTTTCTTTCTTCTGGATAAACCCGACGCGCTCGCGATCCGAGAGGTGCCTCTCGCCCCAGGCAATAATGGCCTGCATGGAGTGAGTGCGCTGCTCATCGGTTAAAAGCTTGCCATCGGGCCACTTACCGAGTTCGACCGCACGCAACAGGCGGTGGTAGATCTCGGGTGACATCGTTTCAATTGTTTGCTGATAGTCCATTGAGGTTTTCATGCTGTCAGGGATTGTGATTGTACTTGGAAAGCGCGCCAAACACAGCGCCCAACGCAGCGCCAGACAGCAGGCCACCGACGTGGGCGGCATTGGCGATGGCACCAAAGCCGAGCATTTCCACCATGCCCACCATACACGCGACCAACCAGCCGATCATCAGTATCATAATGCTTTTGGAGGGTTGAATTTGCCACGCCGGTTGCAGCAGCGGTGCCACCCAGCAAAAACCTAACATGCCATAAACGACGCCCGACATCCCGCCGAAAAGACTGGCGCCATCGAATATAAACTGGCTGACGTTGGACACCGCAGCGATCACGAGGAACAGCATAAACATATTGAAGTGACCGAGTACCCGCTCTACCCGCCCTCCCAGATCCCACAGCCAGAGACTGTTGAAAACAATATGTAACCAGCCAAAATGAATAAAAACCGGCGTGACCAGACGCCAATACTGGTGGCCAATGCTGTCGAATAACAGTTGATCGCCACTCATTCTAATCGGCGTAAACGTAAGGTAATTCAGCCAGCTAATTGGCGCATGGAGGTATACCAACATAAATCCGCAAAAACTCAGGAGAATCAGCACCAACGTCACCGGGGCCTGGCGCCACTGCATCGCGGTGGAAGCTGCAGGCGCCGCACGCTGCCGTGGCGACAATTCGATGCGCACTTCGCCAGCGCGCCACGCGCGGTAAAGCTCCTGTACTTGCCCGGTCTGATCAGCGCGCACCACCATCACCACCTGCTGTCCGCCTTTTTCAAAGATACGGTGCATCACACCGCGTTGCTGCAACAGTGTGCTCAGGGGTAACAGGTCTTCCTCAACAGCGACGCTGAGGGCCGGGTGAAAATCTACCATCAATTAACCAACGCATTGCTCCAGCGCAGCTTGTCTCTGCAACTGGCGTAAAAACTGTGTCCCAGCGGATGTAGCAAGGTCAACCGGTGCGGATACTTTACGATATGAACGGAATCACCGGGTCGCGCCTTCATATTGGCTCTCCCGTCGCAAGTTACAGGAGGATGAATCCGGTTTCTGGCGAGAATGTCCAGGCGAATTTCCGAATTCCCGTCAACCACAATAGGCCTGCTGCTCAGGGCGTGTGGAAACATCGGCACCAGCACTATCGCATCCAGCGCGGGATGCATAATAGGCCCGCCTCCGGACAGAGAGTACGCGGTGGAACCCGTCGGTGTTGACACAATCAAGCCATCCGCGCGTTGACGGTACACAAACGTATCGTTGACACACAATTCGAATTCGATCATCTGTGCAGAGGTCCCTGAATTGACCACCACATCGTTTAGCGCTTCGCCGCGCCCTATCACCGCGCCGTCTCGCCGCACTTCCGCATCCAGCAAAAAGCGGCTTTCGCGCTCGAAACCGCCATCGAGCACAGCGGGAATCTCCACGGAAATTTCATCCGGCGTAATATCGGTGAGAAAGCCGAGGCGACCCCGGTTGACCCCCAGTACCGGCGTATCATATTTCGCCAGCGTACGAGCCGCGCTGAGCAGGCTGCCGTCGCCACCGACCACGATCACCAGATCGGCCTCGGCCCCGATGGTATCCAGAGATGCCAGGCGCATCGCATGGTCGGGCAGGATGTCACCCAGCGAATCTTCCAGCAGCACATCCAGACCGCGCGCCTCCAGTAGCGTAATCAACTCTCTCAATACGCCCGTCTGTCCACGCTGACGACTACGGCCGGCCAAACCAATTTTTTTGAAAGATGCCTGCATCAGCCCTGCTGCTCTATCATAAAGGGGTGGTATTATAACCACGAACCCACACTGTAGTGCAGCGATCATCAATTATTCCTACCAGACTCAAACAGTGCGGGACCTCGCCTGGGCTTGCTTCGGCCCCCAAATGCTGCAAATAGAGCGCGTAGCGAGTGCGCGATCGAGGGTATCTGCTTGCACCTTCGCGCTCACACCAAAAAGAATACGGTGGCTGCAGGGCCTGGATCGCAACCCCACAGCACTGCTGGAGCACTTGTCGAGGCGCCCTACTCACCGTCTGGGCGTTTATTTCGAGCGACTCTGGCACTTCTTCCTACAGCAAGACCCGACCATCGAGTTAATCGCGCACAATCTCCCCGTGCACGATGGCGGCAGGACACTGGGCGAATTTGACTGTATTTACTACAGTAGAGAGCGCGCATGCCATATCCACCTGGAGTTGGCGGTGAAATACTTCTTGGGCGTACCGCGCAGTGGTGACACGATCACGCCGGCAAACGCGCATGAGTGGCTGGGACCAGACCAGCGCGATCGGCTTGAGACCAAGCTCGATCAACTCTTGCAGCGCCAAATTATGCTGGCAGACGCACCAGCGGCCAAACGGCAGCTGGAAGAAATCGGCATAGGCGAGATGGACAGGGAGATCGCCCTGAAGGGGTATCTATTCCAACCCCTCATAAATGCCCCGCCGCCACCACCGGGCTTCAACAGCGCGTTCACACTGAGCTACTGGGTGACCTATCAGCAGCTTGCAGCACACTGCGCGACCCTGGATGAAACGGCATTCGTGATATTGCCAAAGATGTACTGGCTGAGCCCCGCGCAAAGCACCACATCCGATGCATGGCTGACTCGAGAGGCGTTACTGGCCCAGCTGCCGCAGCAGTGGGAAGACGACCAGTACCCTGCGCTGGTCGCGGCACTGGATGCCAATGGCGCAGAAGCCAGCCGTTTCTTTGTTACGCCTGGAGCGTGGCCTGACGGCAGTAAACCGTGAGCGCAAACAGCGCGGGGCGGTACAATTGTCCATCCCGGCACTCTATACTGGCGGCGCAATCAGACAAATGAGCAGCATGCATGCATAGCCCTCAAGACGCCAAATGGCCTTTCCGCTGGGATCTTCTCCTGCGCTACCGCTTTATCGAGACCCTCGTTCTGTGGGAGGGCCGACTCACCACCCGCCACCTTTGTGACACCTTCGGTATCGGTCGCCAGCAGGCCAGCAAGGACATCAACAATTACATCCGGGAGGTCGGGCCGGGCAATCTCGAATACGACAAATACCTCAAGGGCTACAAGCCGACAGCCGTGTTCAAGCCACAGGTGACGCAGGGACTGGCCGACGAGTACCTGCACCTCATGGCACGCAATAATGAACTGATGAACGTGTTTGAATCACTGTCTCTGAATGTCGGGAATGTCGAAGTGCTGTCGCTGCCGGTGCGGGACGTCAAACCCGAGGTGTTACGCCCTATCATGCAGGCGGCACGCCAACAGCGACGGCTGGATGTTGATTATGTGTCGCTCAATCACCCCGACCGTGAGGGCCGCATTATCGTCCCCCACACACTGGTTTACAGTGGCTTGCGTTGGCATGTGCGCGCCTGGTGTGAGAAAAACAGTGCCTACCGGGACTTTGTGCTGAGTCGCTTTCGCGATATCCCCGAGATCATGGATGAATCCGCACACGGCGCAGACGAGGATACCGAGTGGCACACCCGGGTTGTCGTGCGCATTGCGCCCGACCCGCGTCTAAGTCCCGCGCAGCGAGAGGTGATTGAGGTAGACTACGGCATGACCGATGGCGCGCTTGAGATTGCTACCCGCGCCCGACTGGTGCCCTATGTGCTGCAATTGCTGCATATTGAGCCGGGCGAACCTGTCGACGACCCCACCGCACAACAAATCGTCGTGGAAAACCGCGATGAGCTGGCAGACTGGCTGTTTGGATAGAGGACTAAAGAGCATGAATACAGAGAATCAATTTGGGGTCGCTTATTCCGAGAATAGATTCTGGAGTAAGTTAAAACGGTATGCCAAAACGGCCGGAACGGAGGTCGTGGAAAAAGCGTTGCTGCTGTACTACGCTATGCAGGAAGAAAAAGCCCCCGCCTGGGCCAAGGGCACGATTGCCGCCGCGCTTGGTTACTTTATTGTTCCGGTGGATGCTATCACCGATCTGGTACCGGGTATTGGTTATGCTGACGATCTGGCTGTATTGGTACTGGCGATCGCGGCGGTCTCTCGCTATATCAATGACGATGTACGTGCGAAGACTGCGGATAAGATGCTCAGATCGGGCAGTAGTTCGTCTGCGGCGCGCCCGAACATATGTCGCAGCTCTGTTTCAAGATCTTCGTGATCCGGGTCGCCGCAGTAGTGACCATGGCGGGGCCTCCAGTGGAACGACAATGGGTGAAGCCAAAAATGAATTTCCCGCTCCAACGGTATCAACTACGTCAATCGAATAGCCGCAGTTATAGTAATTCCTATCGCCGACCTTAAGTAGCGCACCGTGGCGGCCATTTGTTACTTAAATAATTAGCGTAGTGGTTTTCTCTGAAATACGCTCGACATTCTGTTCCAGTGAGTTGTATCTCAAGATGACAATCTGGCTTTCTCAAATTGACATCAAACACACTGAATTTAACTACTTTTAACAGTTTCTTTAAGGTCATCAGCGAAACATCACTGCGCCCAACCAGGCTGCCAAAGACCAAAATATCAGAGGACTTTACCTGTCCGAGCAGCCCTGGGCTCAATGCAATATTGTGCCACGCGGTATCAGCGACAATATCGTATGAGGCTGAGCCTCGCTCATCCAGCGTCACTTCAACCGTGCTCGTTTTCTTTACTGGATCAACTGCAATAAAGTCGATACCGATATTCCGCTCCCTCAGGACCTCGCCAAAACAGCTTATGGCAATCACTGCCGATTTTCTGTTCTTTGCAAATAGACTTGGCATAAGCAGTCTCAGCTAAGAACATCGAAATTTATGCGCCGGAATACTGCTGCCTGCCCACAGTACAAACCGTTCCTGTCTACCAGATTCCAAACCGTCGCGTCTTCAATTCTGAATCGCTTGCCTGTTGCGGATATTCTCACACCTTGGTAGTCGTCTACAAAACCATGTTGTGTTACGCGGGCGAGAAGCCGCTCTCGCGCCACTCGATTCACCGGCTCTGCAGATTTTCTAGACGCCAGCTTGGTGAACTCAAACCAATCCCTCTCAAAGACGCTGAGCGCAGTTTGATTGCCATAGTTGAAGATTGGGTCCGCTTCGGAGTTGTGTGACACGACACCGTAAGGCGCTTCAAAGAGTGCTCTATAGCGCGCTTGCGCGGATAGCTCAGGATCCACTAAATCTCTACCCGTACAACGGTGGTAATTGGATATCAGCACTTCCGCGTGCGCAGCAAGATAACCGTTGTCTGGGGCTGGCTGATTCATTATCTGCATAAGGGGCTGCAGGTGCCATAGAGAAATAGATTTGCAGCCATTCTTCCTATTATTCTCACTCGTATCTCAGTGCAATTTTGATGCTGCTCGCGGTGGCAATACGATGACCAAAACAACTATAGCGAACAAAAGCGCACCCGCCGCGGTATACCGACTGAACTCCAGACCACCCGTTTCTACCAGGGTGGCGGCAAGAATTTTAATAATCCAGAACCCCAGCGTAACCTGAGGGACCTTGATAAGAACATCTTTCATTTCGGAATTCATTGTTACCCCGTGTTGTTGGCTTCGGCTTGTTCGCCTGCAGCTAGCTGCATGAAACTAACCGTCCTCCCGCCGCAACCAAACTAACGGAATTTTGCGCTGCGCCTTCTCCAGATACTCGCCCTGGTGCTTGTTGTTCGCCACAATGGTTTTCCACAGCGCTTCACGCTCCTCGTCAGGCACTTCCTCTGCGATAGCTCTGTAGTGGTCCCTACCCTTCTGCACCGTCACTGCCGAGTTGGCCTGCATATTCAGATACCACACCGGGTGGCTCTCCTTGCCGCTGTTGGACGCGGAGACAACAATGGAATTACGGTAGGGATAACAGGCAATCGGCACACAGCGCGGGAGGCCGCTCTTGCGGCCGATGGTTTCAACCAACGCCACATCAATCCAACCCATGCGGGCGCCGAGTCGGCCACCGCTCACGCGGTATAGCCACATGTGGGCCTTACCAAAATTTTTCCAGCTCAGCATTCTTTTTACCACCTTGTTATCGTATGTAACGCGAGGCGTGGTGCATTCAGGACCGCAATTTGTCCAGCAGATCAATGGGTACCGGAAATACCAGTGTCGAGCTTTTGTCGCCGGCAATCTCCACCAGGGTTTGCAGGTAGCGCAACTGTATCGCCTGGTCCTGACCGGAGAGTATTTTGGCAGCTTCTGCCAGTTTTCCAGCCGCTTCCGCCTCACCCATCGCGTGGATGACCTTGGCGCGGCGCTCGCGTTCGGCCTCGGCCTGTTTAGCCAGTGCCCGCACCATAGTTTCGTTCAGGTCGACGTGTTTGATTTCCACGTTCGCAACCTTGATGCCCCAGGCCGCCGTTTGTTTATCCAGTATGCTCTGGATATCGGCATTGAGGCGTTCACGCTCCGCCAGCATATCGTCCAGTTCATGTTGGCCCAGCACAGAACGCAGTGTGGTCTGGGACAGCTGGCTGGTGGCCTCCAGGTAATTCTCTACCTGTATAATTGCGCGCTCCGGGTCAACCACCTTGAAGTAAATGACGGCGTTCACTTGCACAGAAACGTTGTCACGGGAGATAACATCCTGGGTCGGCACATCCATCACGATGGTGCGCAAATCCACCTTCACCATTTGCTGTAACACGGGGATGATGATGATCAAGCCTGGACCTTTGATCTTGTAAAATCGCCCCAGCGTGAAAATGACACCGCGTTCGTATTCGCGCAGTACGCGAAACATAACAAACAGCAGTGCGAGTACCAGAAACAGCATGACGCCAATGACCGGAAAGCCCAGCATGATCTCTTACCTCTCTTTATCCTTACTGACGTGCAGCGTTAGACCATCGATAGATTCGACCGTCACTCTATCATGCGGTGCCAACGACTCGTCGCAGGCAACCGTCCACAATTCACCGTCAAGATTAACGCGGGCAACGCCCCCCGGCACAGCCTCCACTTCGGCCGTCGCGCCCAGCAGATGATTCAACCCCGTCACCACTGGCCGCCTGCGTGCGCGCATCATCATGCCCACGCCCAGTACTAACAGTAAGGCGCTGAACGTGGTAACACCCAGGATCATCGGCAGTGCAATCTGGTAGGCGGGTATTTCCGTATCCATCAGGAGTACCGAGCCCACCACAAAAGCCACCAGCCCCCCCAGACCCAGTAAGCCAAAACTGGGACTAAAAGCCTCGGCTGTCATCAACGCAATACCCAGCAAAATCAGCCCGAGCCCCGCATAGCTGACGGGCAGCGCCTGAAACGCATACAGCGCCAGCAGTAGGGAAATCGTCCCGATGATGCCAGCCAGCCCACCACCGGGATTGTAGAACTCAAGCAGCAGCCCACAGACCCCCACCAGCATCAGAATATAGGCGATATTCGGGTCGGTGATAACCCCCAGGAATTCGCTGCGCCAATCCACCGGATGCGTGTACACCGCCAACCCCGCCGTTTTCAGCACTACACGCCGCTCCCCTACGTCTACTTTGCGACCTTCCAGTTGCGCCATCAAGTCCGGTATCGAGGGCGCAATAATTTCAATCACGCCCCGTTTCAACGCGGCGTTCGCCGAGAGGCTGGCACCGTCGCGCACCGCTTGCTCTGCCCACTGGCTGTTGCGACCGTGCAGTTGTGCAAGGCTTTGTATGTAGGCCGCCGCATCGTTGACGATTTTGTGCTCCATGGGCGTCATCGCAGGCTCGTCCTGCCTCTCGTCTTTGCCAAACTGCGCGAGCTCAGGCTTGCCGATCTGCACCGGTGTCGCCGCGCCCAGGTTGGTACCTGGGGCCATAGCAGCCACACTGGCGGCGTACAGGAGGTAGGTGCCGGCACTCGCAGCACGGGCGCCACCGGGTGCGACGTAGGCGATCACCGGGAGCGGCGCGGCGAGGATGGCCTTGATCATCTCGCGCATCGCGATATCCAGCCCCCCCGGGGTGTCAATACGCATGATCACAAACTCGGCATTCGCCACCTCAGCCCGTTCCAGCCCGCGCACAAAATGGTCAGCCATGGACGGGCCGATGGCGCCGTCCACCTCAATCAGCCACGCATCAGCGCGGGCATTAGCGCTCAGAGCCAAAACAGAAAGCAGTATCAAACCGTACTTGAAAAGCGTCGTGGTCATATCGTGTGCACCCTACGCGGAGTATAGAACACCTTACACAGATCAGGACAATCGTATCAACGGGGTGACGTTACCCGCCGCCGAATAATCGCCAGAAACAAAGCGGTGGAAATACCTGAAGCAGCAAAAATCATACACATCACCACAATCTGGTAGCGCGCCGCAATCAGCGGAGACACACCCGAGAGGATTTGCCCTGTCATCATACCGGGCAGTGAGACCAAGCCGACCGCGAACAGGGAATTGATGACGGGAATCATCGCAGCCTGGTAGGCAGTCAATCGCGCCGACTCCCACGGCGCGCCGTAGGCCAATTCAGCGTACAGTCGCTCCGCGGCCAGGCTCACTGCCGTCATCGCATTGGCAAACACCATGCCCGCCAAAGGGATCATGTGGTTCGGCAGGTACCAGGGCTCTATTTGCAGCACCACCTGGGTGATCAATGCCAGCGTGAGTCCACCGCCCACGCTAATAGACACCACCGACGCACCCAAGAGTGCGCGCCGCTGCGCAGGCACGGTACCCAGAGCGATCCAACTGGAGGCGAGTAACATAATCAACAGCACTAGCAGAATCAAAACGCCATTGCCCGCGCCGAAAATCCACGCCAGCACATAGCCTATCAGGAGCAACTGGGCCAACATCCGCGTCAACGCGTAGACGGCACGCCCCAAGTCATAGGACCACTTGAACAAAATAGCCAGCGTAATCGCCACTGGCACGAAGGCCAGTGCCAGTTGCCACAATGCGAGGTGAATGATGGGATTAACCATGCCTGACTCTAGCCGAGAAACGCCGCGCCAGTACGCTTAATTCTGCGCGCTGGATACGGGTGAAGGCAACAGTACCTCAGCGCTGTGGCCCTGCAGTTCCAGTATGCCCCGACGCAGATCGACACCCCAGGTCGCAAAAACCCCATTGAACGCAGGGTCCTCACCCGTGATTTCGTTGAACGCCCAAATATCCTCGCTCTCGCGGGTATCCACTGAACGCAGCAGTACCAAACCGCTGGCGGCATCCGCCACAGCAACACTCACCGTGATGGAGCCGCCGGTATTGAGGTCCTTCGCAAGGCTAGCGCGCGTCTCGTTGGGGTGCACCGCAACAACGGCCGTGTTGACGATCAGTTGTGCCTGCTGCGGACTGCTCACGATAGTGAAATCGGACTGCGCGGTGAGCGCGATTGAAAATTCAAACGCAATTGTCCGCTGCAGTACGGCGCCCTCCTCATCCGTTACCCACCACTCGGGATTCGCGGGCGTACCCTCGGGCTGAATAACCTGCATATTGGCCAGATTAGCGGGCGCGATGTAGATATTACGAAAACTTGCAATGTCTGCGGGTGCGGAAGGCGTGACATAGAGCTTATTCACCTGCTCAGTCGTCACGGTTGGCGTAGCGGGGGCATTGAGGCTTGAGCTCCAGGCTTCAAACTCTGCGCAACCGCCAAGCAACAATACAGCGCAAAATAGCGCTATCGCGGGTTTTATCAACATGCCGACGTCCTTTGATCAACAGTGAGCCGGCCAGGAGAGTCCTATCCTGACCAGCGGGCGCTTTGGATCGCAGAAGTATACCCAAATTTTCAGAGCCGCCTAGCACCACGATACAGCCGTTGGGCTGCCGCACCAAATCCGCTACACTCTCGCTTCATTTTAGCACCGGTCTATGCCATGTCCGTACCAACAACACGGTCAATCAGCACGCTTGCGCTGGCCAGCCTGTTGGCCATTGCCCTTCCCGGACGCACGGCGCCGGTGCAGGAGGATGTGCTGGTCACGGCCAGCCGGGTGCAGGAGGACGCACTCAAGCTGCCACTGTCCTGGTCTACCGTGAACAAGGAGACGCTGGAGCTGGTTGACCCGGTACATATCAATGAGATCATGCAACGCGTGCCGGGCGCCTGGATCAGTCGTGGCAATGGTCAGGAGAGCATCATCGCACTGCGCTCACCCGTCCTCACTGGCAGTGGCAGTTGCGGCGCATTCTTTTCAGCCGCCGATGGCATCAGCTTGCGCGCACCGGGTTTTTGCAACGTCAACCAGCTGTTTGACTCCAACTTTGAACAGGCCGGTCGTATCGAGGTGTTACGCGGTCCGGCTACTGCGCTCTACGGCTCCAGTGCGATGCACGGCGTCATCAACGTGATTAGCGCCGCGCCCACCGAACAACTGGACAGCTTGCTGTCAGTGGAGGGGGGGCCCTACGATTACTACCGCACCAAGTACCGCTACAGCGACACCGTCGGCCGCAATGGTATCAGCGTCAGCGCCAACGCCACCACCGACGGTGGCTACCAGGACGACTCTGGATACGACCAGCAAAAGGCTATCGTGCGCCACGACTACAGCGGCCAGAACTGGGATTTTCGCACCGTGCTGGATACCGCTAACCTGAGGCAGGATACCGCCGGCTACATCGCGAGCTACAAAGCCTACCGTGATGGCGACCGCAGTAAAACCAACCCCAATCCGGACGCCTACCGGGATGCCTGGTCCGTGCGGCTTTACAGCGAGGCGAGTGTGCCGCTGAATAACAACAGCACACTCACCCTCACGCCCTACCTGCGCGCGAATGATATGGAGTTTCTGCAACACTTCCTGGCCTGGCAGCCGGTGGAGAAAAACGCCCACGACAGCCTGGGACTGCGCGCCACCGTGAACACCGATACTGGTGCATTGCGCTGGGTAAGCGGCATTGAGCTGGAATACACTGACGCAACGCTGAAAGAAACCCAGGATGAGCCATTTGGCCCCAACCAACCCGCCGGCGTGCACTACGATTACCGGGTACATGCTGGCGTCGCGGCGCTGTACAGCCAGGTGCGCACCCAGCTTAACTCGCCCTGGGAGCTCGACGCCGGGGTCCGTTTTGAGTACACCAACTACGACTATAATAACCGTACCGACGATGGCGCGCCCTGCGCGCCCGATGCTAGCGCCTGTCGCTTCTACCGCCCGGTAGACCGCGATGACGATTTCGCCGACTGGTCGCTTAACACCGGGGTGAGCTACAGCCTGAGCGAGGACCATATTGTTTATCTGCGCTATGCGCACGGTTTCCGCGCGCCGCAGGCGAGCGAGCTGTACCGCCTGCAAGCGGGACAAAAGAGTGCCGATCTGGATTCGGAAAAGATCGACAATGTGGAACTGGGCCTGCGCGGTTACTGGCAACGCAACACCCGTTATGACATTGCCGTCTACTACATGAACAAGGACGACGTGATCTTCCAGGATGCCGACCGACAAAATGTCAGCGGTGCCCAGACCAACCACTACGGCGCAGAGATGAGCGTTGATTTTCTGCTCAGCGACAGCTGGTCCGTGGGCATTGATGCCAACTACGCCTCTCACAGCTACGATAATCACATAGAGCTGCTGGGTAGCAATAACGACATCAAAGGCAACGACATTGACACCGCGCCCAAGGCCTTTGGCAGTGCCCGCCTCAGCTGGGATTTTTCCGCGTTGGCCCAACGCCCCAGCCGTGCCGAACTGGAATGGGTGTACATGGATTCCTATTTCCTTGAGCCTGAAAATGAACACCAGTACAACGGCCACTCTCTGCTCAACCTGCGCATCACCAGTGATCTGACACCGCGCTGGTCAGCGGGTTTACGCCTGACCAATCTGTTGGACGAAGAATATGCCGAGCGGGCAGATTACGGCTTCGGTGAATACCGGTATTTTGTGGGGCAGCCACGCGGTGCCTATCTGCAAATCAGCTACCAGTTTGGGGCAATTTAGCAGTCCCAGTCCAAACGATTAACCGCTTCCTGCACAGCAGCCTGTGGCATCACTGCGGTGCGCCGGCGCACCAGAATCTTGCACTCTCGTCGCCCCGCCACGCCGCCCATCGCAACACATGCAATAACTACTTAGCTTTACTGCAACATAATTGACACGAACACTCTGTACTCTACAGCTGGCCGGATTCTTGCATTCACAGATAATGCCACCACCCGCCGTATTGAGAGAAGACATACAATGACAGCGCTTGACGTTCAACTCCAAACCATAGCAACCACGAGCAGCCCGCAATCCACCATCGCATTTTTTGACCTCGACCGAACCCTGATTGCGGGTTACTCGATACTGGCGGTCGCCCGGGAAGCCGCCGAACAGGGCGCTCGACGGGGCAGGTTGCGACAGGCGGGGAAGGTTGTGCAGGACATCGTCAAACACAAAGTCTACAGTTCCGGCACAAATTACCATCGCCTGGTCAAACGTACGGCGAAGGCGCTCACCGGGGTCTCCGAATCCTCACTGCATGAGATCGGGGCGCAGGCCTATCGTAAGCACATCGCCAAAACGCTCTATCGGGAAGCGGTGGCACTGGTGGAGGCGCACCGCGCGGCGGGACACAAACTGGTGATCATCACCTCTGCCAGTCGCTATCAGGTCGAACCGGTGGCGCGCGTGCTGGGCATTGAGGACATCCACTGTACGCGTCTGGAAGTTGCAGATGGTCGCTTCACCGGCAACGTTATCTCGCCCATGTGTTTTGGCGAAGGCAAACTACTGGCAGCGCAGCGCAGCGCTCGCCAATACAAGGCCACACTGAAAAGTTGCTGGTTCTACTCCGACTCCAGTGACGATCTGCCCCTGCTGCGCAAGGTGGGTCATCCGGTGGCCGTTAACCCATCTGACAAACTGGGCGTCCACGCTCGTACCAAGCAGTGGCCGCAGCTGTCATTTTCGACACGTGGCCTACCCAGCCTGGAAAGTGTCGCGCGCACCGTACTCACAGCACAAACTATTATCGGCACGACGGCGTTCGGGATGCTGAGCAAACGGCTGGGGCGCTCCCCCTATCGCTCCGCGAATCAGCTGACCCGCCTGTTCGGCGATATAGGCAGCGCTTTTGCCGGGCTGGATTTCGAAATCGAGGGGCTGTGCAACCTGCGCCGGGAACGCCCCGCTATTTTTGTGTTCAATCACCAGAGCTTGCTGGACTCCATGGTACTGGCGCATTTACTGCGCGAGGACGTGGTCGCGATGTGCAAGAAGGAAATGGCGGACACACCGATAGTAGGGCATTTACTGCGTCAAACCGACACCATTTTCGTAGACCGCGAGAAGTCCGACCAACGCGAGGTCCTGCAGCGCGCTCTGGAAGTCCTGAAAAGCGGACGCTCATTAGTCATTGCACCAGAAGGTAGCCGCAGCACCTTGGGCGACATACAGCCGTTCAAACACGGGGCGTTCTTCCTGGCGCGCAAGGCGGGCGTGCACATCGTTCCCATCGTCCTGCACAACGTGAAGGATGCCCTACCCAACGGCGGCTGGCTCATTCGACCCGCCACCATACGGGTGACTGTATTACCCCCCATACAGGGTGACTCTATCCGCAATATTCGCACGGCTTGTCACGCTCTGGAAAGCACCTACGCGCAGTTGTTGGGTAAATCTGCACTGGCGTCACTGCCCTACTCGCTCAACGCTGTCGCATGACACACGTATAGCGTAAAGCTCACGAGAGCCCCGGCGAGCAGCAGGGGATCATGCTGGCGCAGATATCAAAACCTTGAACAGCGAAAAAGCACTAACCTCGCAGGAAATTGAAGACGGTGCCAGCTCTATCATTCCCACCGGAGCAGTCGCCCACTTATTCGGTGGCAGCGCATCAACCAGCTTCGAAATCGGCACTGGTGAGTACAACAAAAAGCTGGATACGAGGATCAGTCAAATCAAGTTAGAGTGCAATACTAAATAAACAATCGTAAAGACGTTCACTTCATCCAGGGGTAGCCACGGCGCCCCTGTAAACCTCCAGTATGAATCGCCAGTACGGGCGCCTCCGGGTCCCACTCTCCCCGCTTACGCAGCTGATGGATCGCAAACAGCATCTTACCGGTGTAGACAGGGTCAAGCTCAACACCCTGAATCGCCTCAAACGCCAGCATAAAATCTCGCAGCGCAGCATCGACACGGGCAAAACCGCCACAGTGAAATTCATGGCAAATAGACCAGCGAACCTCACAGTCCAATTGCAACGCCTGCAACACATCAGCAACCTTTTGCTCCAGATCAAACGCCCCTTTTAGTGCGGATATCCCATGGAGCTCACAGCGTATATCCAGGGTGCTCGCCAAACCGGCAAGCGTCGTCCCGGTACCCACCGGCACAACAATGCTTCTGGCCTGTGGCGCCCTGCGCCGGATTATCTCGCCAATATCTGCACAGCCGCGCACACCGATAAGCGACGCACCCCCTTCTGGAATCAGCAGGCAGGGCGCAAAACGCGCGCTGAGCTCTTGCTGATACTCAACATCATTGCGCCGCCGATACTCTGTGCGACTGACGTGAAGTATCCCCATACCCCAGCGAGCGGCATCCGCCAGCATTGCTGAATTTCCCTCTGTCGCCTCTTTGCGGACGATACCCACGGTTTCTATCCCGTGCTGATATCCCAGTGCGGCCAGCGCGTGTAAATGGTTAGACCAAGCGCCGCCAAACGACACCAGGCGCTCAGCACCTGCTTGTTTGGCCTGCGTTAAGTATTGGCACAACTTAAAAGATTTATTTCCTGGTGCGAGGCCACCGGTCTGGTCCAGGCGCAACAGACTCACATTGCGCAATGACACCCCAAGCACAGGGGTATCAAGGAGGCCTTGTATCACTGGATCGTTAGGATGATCTATGACAGACCCACATTGTTTTTGGCCAACACCTGTTCAGCGCGGTAACTGGATCGCACAAAAACACCAGAGACCACTTCCAGAAAGCCCTTTTCAAGACCCCACTGACGGAACTGCTCAAACTCGGCGGGTGGGACATAGCGGTCGATAGGGTAATGGTTGAGCGTAGGCTGTAAGTATTGGCCGAGGGTGAGAATGTCGACACTGGCCGTGCGAAGATCATCCATACACGCCTTGATTTCTGCTTCGGTTTCGCCCAAGCCCAACATCAGGCTGGTTTTGGTCAGCACCTCGGGGCGGTAAGTCTTGGCATGGGACAACACATCGAGTGTCTGTTGATAGCCGGCGCGAGGATCGCGAACGGGGTGCGTCAGGCGTCGCACCGTCTCAATGTTCTGCGCGAACACCACGATGCCAGAATCCAACACGGTTTCGACATCCTTCAACGCCCCTAAAAAGTCCGGCGTAAGCGCCTCTACCGCGGTGTCAGGGTTATCTGCTATAACTTGCTTTACGCACGCAGCGTAATGTGCGGCCCCGCCATCCGGAAGATCATCCCGATTAACCGAAGTCAGCACCACGTATTTGAGGTTCATCAACTGTACGGAGCGTGCCGTGTTCTGAGGTTCCTGTAAGTCCAGCCACCCCTTGGGGTTTCCAGTGTTGACGGCGCAGAAGCGACAGGCGCGGGTGCACACATCACCCATCAACATGATGGTGGCGGTACCAGCGCTCCAACACTCGCTCATATTGGGACATTTGGCCTCTTCACAGACCGTAGCCAGTTTGTGTTCGTGGACAATACCCTGCACTTTCTCGAAGGTCGCGCCGCCGCGCACTCGAACCCTCAACCAGTCGGGCTTACTCGCACGTACACCGGCGGTTGCCGTAGACTTGATCCCGTCCTTGATGGCGGTAATACCCCGGTCGTTAACGAACTTGTCGCCGCTACCGACCTGTACGGCGGGAATGCGGTCATGATCTGACATACGCTACAGCCCTGACTTTGCCCATATGCAAAACGCGCATTATAGCGGATCGGCAGCGCACAACACACCTGCCTATCGCGCCGATACTTGAGGCAGGACAAGGTATGCCCTGCGCAGCAACTCCCACCACCCACAAAGTGTCCCGCAGTTACAAACGTTTGAGCTAAAAGAAACGGATACCATCTCGCCATTCATCGCCTGAACGAAGTTCGCCAGACTCCGGAACCATCGCTGCAGTTCGATTTCGTGCGCCGTGCGGGCATCTGCGGCGGCTGTATTGCGGCCTGCGGTAGCGCCCGGATGCGCGAGGACTTTGTCGACGCCGTTGGATTAAACCAGATTACCCGTTTTCAACTGGACCCCAGAGACCTGCCGCTGTCCGCACAGGTTGCCTGCCTGCGTCGGCGCATGGTGGCAGCCGCCGGTTAATCCAGAAGTTTGTTCACTGCTTTTGAAACGGCGATCTTACCCTCTTCAAAATAGGCCTCGTGATTCTCCTCGATTTTCGGCAGATCGTATAAGTAATTCACCATGATACCAGCCGACTGATCGCGTCCTTTGTGTGACAGGTCTGCACCGCCATGAATGCCGTACAATAACGCACCATTGCCCAAATGAAAGCGAGCGACTACATCGCGGGGCAAGCGGCCTGACTTCTCGCGCAACAGGTAGTGCGCGCAGAGTTTCAGCTGCGCTTCATAGACCGCTGTATCCACCACAGCACCCACAGGGCCCTTGACCCGGTCGATCAACTGCTCTGGCACCAAGCCTTCGAGGTCGCTGTCGAGCAGCCATTTTCGAAAGCCCGGTACCGGCGATAATGTGACAAAGCTCTTGAGCGTGGGGATTTCCTTTTTCATCTCCTCAACCACACTTTTTATCAGGAAGTTGCCAAAGGTAATACCAGCCAATCCGGCGTGACAGTTGCTTATAGAATAGAACACAACCGTATTCACGCGCTCGCCCGGCGACACCTGCCGTTCCTGCAGTAACAGCGGGGATAGTGCGTTGGGAATACTGTCAGTCAACGCAACTTCCACGAACACCAAAGGATCGTTATCCAGTGCGGGGTGAAAGAACGCAAAGCAGCGCCTGTCCTCTTCGCGTAAACGGCTGCGCAGTTCTTCCCACCCGTTAATTTCGTGCACCGCCTCATAGTGGATAATCTTCTCCAGCACACTCGCTGGCGATGACCAGTCAATACGACGCAATTCCAGAAAGCCCTTGTTGAACCAGGAAATAAACAAGTGCTTGAGATCAGAATCAACACCTCTCAGCTGAGGATTGGATCGCAGCATTGCCAGTAAATGCCCGCGCATTACCACGAGTGTGCGGGTACCCTCCGGTGCCATATTAATTCTGCGAAACAGTTTCTGGCGAGGGGCTTCTGTCGCGTGATTCATGGCCCACAGGTTTTCGATACGATCGTCCCGACGATAATTCTCCATTGCCTCCAGAATCGCCGCGGCATCGACCTCAAAGTCGATCGCCAGACCAGCGAAAAAATCCTGCCGCTCTACAACCGGCAGCCGCTGATAGGCCGTCGCAACTTCACTGGCTAATGCCAGACCAGATGCCTCCCCGCGGTGTTCCAACAGATCCTGGCAGAGCGCAATCAGATTATCGACTGCTGACAGCGGCGCAGGTTGGGAGGCGCGACGTCTGGCCAGCAGTTCCCGGCCGACATCCATTACGGAACTCAGCGTTCGCCCCAATGAAGTAAAGGTTCTAGCGGGAAAGTCCGAATAGGACCGCTCCACTAATTCTGTGGAAACCTCGCCGTTGATCTGTTCTTCTGGCATGTTGAAAGTCCTTGTTGACGCCAATGCCACAAACGCGCCGAGCATTGGAAAAATCAATGGCGCCATCGGATTACGCACGTATCCGACATGAATACACCACCGCCACTATAAGACATAGGCGACCGTGGTGTTACCCTCTTACAAGACCACTGGCGCTAGAAAACCGAAAAATTGTGCAGCGGATAACACTTCCAACGTCGGCGACAGCTGGTTTCACGCTGAGGACACACCAAAAAGCGCTAACTCCTGCATGGCGACACCGCTGTTAATGTCCTATTCTATGCCCTCACCCGCTACCTTGGAAAACACACTATGAATCGATCGGTCGCACTTACCGCTCTAGTGCTCTGCGCCAGTCTATTGGGCGGATGCGCCCAATTTGAAAGCAGGCGTGGCGTGGAGGTCAACTGGCAGTCAACGGTTACGGAACAGTTGGTCAATGGTCAGAGTACACGGCGTGAAGTACTCGCAATGCTAGGGCCACCTTCGCAAGTCATTGCGCTCGATGGCGAATCAGCCTTGTACTACCTGTTCGAGCACTCTGAGGGCGAAGGCCTGATTCTGCTGGTGTACAACCGGATGCGTATTGATACCCGCTATGACCGAGCCATATTCTTCTTTGATCAAGACGATGTACTGACTGAATTTGCCACGCGCTTGTACACTACCGATGAGGGTTAGCGCGATAAAAGCGCTCGGTATCCTGCTGGCCTGCGGGCTGTTAACCGCCTGCTCGCAGTGGCGTTATGATCTGGGCACCCCGCTCGCGGAAGACATTGCCATTCCCGCACAACACACACCGCTGGCAGAGGCACTGGCGGTGCTCGGGCCGCCACTGCGAATGTCTGCTACCGACACCGGGTTTGTGCTCGCCTGGGAACACTGGCATATCCGTGAAAACTCTGTCGGCCTAAGACTGGGCATGCTGGGTGCAGATTTTATGTCGGCAGACTGGGGCGAAATGCGTATCAAGGGTGAGTTTTTACTGCTGACTTTTGACAAGCAGCACCTTTTAACCGGCGCAGCACGCTCCAACTGGGACAGCAACGGTGGCGGTGGCAAGTCGATTCAGCCCCTTTTTGGCTTTGTCTCTGTCGTGGATGTGGAGGACCTCACCGATATAATGCCGCAACACCACTGGGGAAGCTCACTACTTGAGCCGCTTCCTGGCACATTAAATTCCAGTTCCAATCTGGACACCGGGCAGAGCGGCCTACAGCAGCGGGGCACCCCTACCGCAGCGGGGCAGCAGTCTTTGGAAATGAACTGAAGGAAGCCTCATTAACATTAGGGCCACCCGGCTCCGGCTGCATCAACTGCGACGACTTCAATCTTCCCGGTTGTTTCAGCCGCAGCATGCGCGCCATGGGATGAGGCCGCTGTGACAGCAAAGAGCGTTTTTCCGTCACTGCCTCCCAGCATACAGGCGTAGCAGTTCTGGCTGGTGGCAATTCGATTGACGATCTCCCCGCCTTCGGCCACCAGAAGCACTTCGCAACCCAAAGCATTGGCTACCCACACCTGCTGGTTTTCGTTCAAGCAGATACCGTCGGGGGCGACCCCGGGGAGTGACGCCCAGATGCGGCGATTGGTGAGTGACTGGTCATCGGCAATAGTAAATGCAGTAAGACAACTGGCAAAGGTTTCGGCCACAATCAGGGTTTTGCCATCGGGCGTGATCACGCTGCCATTGGGAAAGTGCATATCTCCCGCTGCCAGATGCACCGAGCCGTCAGCATCGACACGCACCAGATTCGTCACCGGATGATTGTGAAAAACCTCCTCACCGCGCGCGTCCAGTTCTGCATCGAGGTCAAAGCCAAAGTTTCCGATCCACGCGGTACCCCACGCATTCACGACCATATCGTTGCACAAAAAGGCGGTGAGATGGCTGATATCGGCGTGCACCACCAACTTGCCAGCATCAAGACGCTTGACCACGCGCTCCTTCATGGACACCACTAGCAGGCGACCATCCGGAAGCCAACCGAGCCCGGAGGGCTGGTCATCCAAGTCAATCTCAGTGCGCACAGTACCTGACTCGTCCACCGATTTTACCGCGTGTGCGTAAAAGTCACTGAACCATAAACGCCCGTCGTGCCAGCGTGGCCCCTCACCGAAGTACAGCCCCGCTGCCAAAACCCTGGTATCACTCATGCGGTTTTCACCCTAAAGGGCAACTCATCAAAGTGATCCGTGAGCAGACAGTCATAGCGTCGCGCGTCGTAAGCGGCGATGGCAGTCGCCTCATCCTCGGTGATAACACCCTTGTTGGCAGCTTCCTGTAATGCGCCGGCCAGATCCAGCGAGGACAATTCACCCTGGCTGCGCGCACGAGCGAAGACCTGCCACGCTTCATCTACCTCGAGCAGCATCTGGTAAGTAGTTTCCAGTCGCCCAACGGCATCGTCGGGGTCACTGCTAACGTACACCATACAGGCCAATGCGTGGCGCACCGGGTTGGGCTCAAGAATCAGATCACCCAGGGAGCGGATCGCATCGTCATCCGGCGCATGCACAGCACTGCCGGGCGGCAGGCAAGTGAGCTGCAAGCCCAGGCCCAACCAGCGCACCGGGAAATTTCGGCAGAAGGCAGCGAGCGCATACTGCGCTGCTGACAGGGATTGTCGCAGCGCATATTCGGCGTGTTGCGCAGCGGCGGCGCTCTGCGCATTCGAGTCATGGTATTTCAAAATACTACAGGCAATAAATAGCTCGCTATGCAGGTCACCGAGGCGCGCTGACAGCAGTTCACGCCGCTTCAGATCACCCCCTAGCACGCCCAGTGCCACATCCGCACACATAGCCAGTGCTGCGCTCAATTGATTGATACGCTGGTACCAGCGCTTGCTAAAATTACTGGCGCCCGCAGGCGCAGGACTGAGGTGAGAACCGGTGAAGCCGTACCGCAGCAGTCGGGAAAAATTGCTGCCTACGTGACCGAGATGCCGCAGGAACAAGGGCTCGAATTCCTCTACTGCGGTCGCTTCATCATCGTGCTGAAGCGACCGCATTTCATCAAATAAATACGGGTGACAGCGCAGCGCGCCCTGCCCGAATATCATCAGGGACCGAGTGAGAATATTGGCCCCCTCAACGGTGATCGCCACCGGCAGGGCGTGATATGCCGATGCCATAAAATTGCGCGGCCCGAGTTGAATGGCACGACCGCTCACCACATCCATACCGTGGTTAACCAGCTTTCGCATACGCTCAGTGGCATGGAACTTGGCCATCGCCGTGAGAACAGAGGGTGCGCCCTCATCCAGACCCCGCGTCACCAACTGGCGCATCGCTTCCAACGCGTAAGCGCCCGCCGCGATATCCGCCGTGGCTTCCTGCACCCCCTCGAATTTGCCGACTTCAATATTGAACTGGCGACGAATACGGGCGAAGGCACCCACTGTCAGATAACACATTTCACCACTGGACGTGGCCAGTGCAGGCAGCGATATACCGCGCCCGGCAGCCAGGCATTCGATCAGCATACGCCAGCCTTTACCCGCCATTTGGGCACCACCGATAATCCAGTCGACCGGAATAAAAACATTGTCACCCTTGATAGGGCCATTCATAAAGGGCACGCCCGGATTGTGGCGCTTGCCAATCTCGATGCCAGGATGGGTAGCGGGCAACAGCGCACAGGTAATACCGTAGTCCACCGTGTCGGGATCTCCCAACAGCCCATCGGGATCGCGCAACTGAAAGGCCAGGCCGACAACCGTGGCAACCGGTGCCAGGGTGATCCAGCGTTTGCTGAAAGTGAGATTCAGGCCAAGCACTTCCTCGCCCTCAAATTCACCTTTGCAGACTGTGCCAATGTCGGGAATCGCACCGGCGTCAGAACCTGCCTCAGGCCCTGTCAGGCCAAAACAGGGCAACTCCGAGCCGTCTGCCAATCCGGGCAACCAACGCTGTTTTTGTTCGTCGGTGCCGTACTTGACCAATAATTCGCCTGGCCCCAGGGAGTTTGGCACCATAGCGGTCACTGCGGCAGTGATAGAGCGGCTGGCTATTTTACTCATCACCCGGCTCTGGGCATAGGGACTGAAGGCCTTGCCACCAAACTCCTTGGGAATAATCAGACCGAAAAAACCGTGCTCGCGCAGGTACGTCCAGGTCTCCGGCGAAAGGTCTTGTCGCTGCTGCACATCCCAGTCATCGATCAACTTGCACAGGGTCTCCACTTCAACATCGATGAAGGTCTGCTCAGCCTCACTCAACTGTGGCAATGCGATACCGTCAAATTTTTCCCAGTCCGGGCTACCACTGAATAAATCTTTCTCCCACCAGGTGGTCCCGGCTTCCAGCGCTTCTCTTTCTGTACTGCTCATGGTTGGCTGTGATTCGCGCAGCTGCCGGTACACGGGCTCCGTCAAAAACTGGCGCCGCAATGCTTCGACATTCATCAGCGTCGCTACTACCACTGCCAAAACGAGCAGTATCCAGGCGCTGCCAGTCAGCACCGTCAGTACCGCTGCACCCGCCACCATGATGACCGAGCCTGCAGCAAGGGATGGCCGGTAATAGAACACAACGGCGAGCAGAATCAGGAATAATACAATGGATAACAACATACGGACTCCTCAGCACCAAAATTGGAGCGCTATCAACATCGCGCCCTGTTAAGAGTAGTCGACAACCTGCACGCCGTAAAATTCAACCCGCGACGCAAATCTAACGCAAAAGCCGGCACGACTGAACCTGGCGTACCAATCACCTCAACAGTGTTACGCTGCCCGGGATCGGTGTATCTATCCTCACCGCTGCGATGCGCAAAGGCCACTTGGTGAGTGGGACATTGCTGCCGGCAAACTCACGCTGCCGTAGAAATCACAGCCGCTAACCTGGAGTAGGCTGACATAGCCTTGCGAGAAACACGCGTATCGGGCCTCTGGCATCCGCCGGAGCACAGCAGTCAGGTGCGAAGGGCAAAGAGACGTCGGCTTCGAGTAAGGTGATCTCGACAGTACGTATCATGTTATTCAGCCTTGCTACGACATGCATAAAGCGAGAAATCGTACTGCTCCAGTGCGTTAGTGCATCCAACAACAACGAATTTATCAAGGGACACATTATGAAAATGGGTGGAATTCTCGGCGTTGTCTTTCTTGTCCTCGACATTTAAGTAATCTTTCAGGTGATCGGACCCAGCGCCTCCACGGGGGCAAAAGTCCCGTGGTCGCTGCCAATCATTATCCTGCCCGTCATTGGTCTTCTTGTAGGGTATCTGGCGGACCCAAAATAGGTACCGCACCCCGGTCACATCAGATGCCGTAAGCCAAATGCCTACCAGTCATTGCGCAGCTCGCGCAGTTTCAGGAACACCATACGAGGATCGGGCTCAGCTGGCAGATCGGGAAAGGATTCACGCAGCCTCGCAATCACAGCGGGACTGTCCAGGCGCATAAAGGTATTGATTTCACATTCCAGCGCCATAGTGGTGACCAGCGCTTTGTTGAGATCCTGATCCTTTACCTGCTCAAGCAGTGTCGCCGCGCGCTCGTTATCTGGTTCGCGGTCCAGCGTAAACGCGAGGTTATTGGCGAGATAATCGTGCCCGGGGTAGACCAGAGTCGCCTCTGGCAGGCGCGCCAGTTGTTCCGCAAACGTATTGTAGAGCTCTGGCGGGTGACCGCCGTGGTGACAATTACCCGCCCCGGCATTGAACAATGTATCGCCGGAAAATAGGGCGGCAGTATCGCCGTGCGACAACAAGCAAATGTGACACATCGTGTGTCCCGGTGTATCCAGCGCTTCCAGTTCGACGGTCTTGCCAATCTTTATCACATCACCGGCCAGTAACCCGCGGTCTATGCCAGGGATTGAGTCCCGCGCGTTCGCATGCGCCAACAGGCGCGCACCCGTAGCGATGATAACATCCGTATTGCCCCCTGTATGATCGGGATGTTCATGCGTATTGAGCACCTGAGTGATCTCCCAGCCAAGCTCCTTCGCCCGTGTCAGACACTTTTGGTGATCCAGTGGATCAATTGCCATGGCCTCGCCGGTTTCACCACAGGCTACCAGGTAATTGAAATTGCGATACGCGTTGCCTGTCCATATCTGCTCGACGATCATACTGCGACTCCTTCCGGTTAGTTCACCGTGGAGAATAGTAGCAGCGCTAGCCAGTCACCTCCATGGTTGATGCCATCAACACGATGGCAGAACGCCTTGTCGTGCGCCGCAAAAGTTGACAAGATGAGATCGACGTCAGGCAAACGCGACATTCACCAATATAACTTCCACTGTAAATTGACCGCTGTAGCGCGATATTGCCGTTATGAAACACCCTTCCAGAGAATAAGGAGAAGAGCCCATGCAAACAGGTACTGTCCTGAGAGTAGCAGCTCTCATCGCGACAATCGCATTTTCCGCCGCTACCACGGCGCAGAATACCTCGAGCAACAGTGATATCGAGGCCATCGGACAGGAGGCCTTCCTCTATGGCTTACCGATGGTGATGCTATACAGCATCATGAACGAATACGCCATCGACGAGAGCTCTGACCAGTTCAAAGCGCCCTTCAACACCATTGCCAATGTACCGCGGGTATACACGCCAGCTGACACAGCGGTCGTGACGCCCAACAGTGACACGCCCTATTCCTTCCTATGGATGGATCTGCGATCAGAACCGATGGTGCTCTGCGTCCCCGAGATAGAACCAGACCGCTACTACTCGGTCATGCTGACATCGCTATACACCTTTAACTTCGGTTACATCGGCACTCGTGCAACCGGCAACGGCGCCGGGTGTTACGGCGTGGTTGGTCCATCATGGACGGGGGACATGCCCGCCAGTATCGACACCGTCTTCACCTCTGAAACAGAATTTGCCCTCGCCACCTACCGCACACAACTCTTCGATCCGAGCGACATTGGCAACGTCAAGGCCATTCAGGACAAGTACGAGGCCAGGACTTTGTCGGTCTTCCTCGGCAGCCCCAAACCCAAACCAACGCCAGCGGTGAACTGGCCCAAAATCGACAAGAGCATGGAAAAATCCGAACTGTTTGACTACCTCGCTTTTCTGCTCGAATTCGCCCCACCCACCGGTCCGGCTGCTGTAGAGATTCCACTGAGAGAAAGATTTTCCTCAATTGGTATCAGAGCCGGCAGATCATTTCCCAGCACCTCATTGTCTGCTGCGAATAAGGCAGCACTGGCAGCAGTCGCGCAACCCGCAGAAGCGGTGATCGAGGAAAAGCTTGAGACCCTTGGTACGCCCGTCGAAGGCTGGCAGTGGATCGTCTCGGGGATTGGCGATCGCGCAGTGTATGACGGCGACTGGGCGCAGCGCGCTGCGGTAGCCGTGGGCGGCATACTGGCCAACGATCCGGCTGAGGCTGTCTATGCAATAACCCGCCACGAAAAGGATGGTCAGCCTCTTGACGGCGCCAACGCAAATTACACACTGACCTTTGCCGAGGGCCAGCTGCCACCAGTGAACGCCTTTTGGTCAGTTACAATGTACGATGGCAACACCCAGCTGTTAGTCAAAAACTCAAGCAATCGTTACCTGATCAACTCGCCCATGCTGCCCGAGCTGCGAAAGAATACCGACGGCTCGCTAACCTTGCACATCCAGAAAGACGAACCGACGAAACCCGCCCAGAAGGCTAACTGGCTGCCAGCGCCAAATGGCCCGATCTACCTGGTGCTGCGACTCTACTGGCCGAAAGAGGAAGCGCTTGACGGCAGCTGGCTGCCACCCGGACTGCAAAGAGCCCAGTGAATTTATCAGACGGACTAAGCAATAAGGGGGTCACGCTGTGAATAACAATACCGCTGCGTCGCCATCCAACGCAGTTCAGGCCGCGCCTGTAGCATCGCGAAATCTGGCGTTCATGATTCTCATGGCGGTGGTGGTCGGTGGGGTTGCAGGCGTCGGTGCCTGGGCGTTTCGCATGTTGATCGGCCTGATTCACAACACCTTGTTCCTCGGCCAGTTCAGCGTTGACTATGACGCCAATGTTTTTACACCAGCCAGCCCCTGGGGACTGGGCGTGGTGCTGGTGCCCGTGGCGGGCGCACTGGTGGTCGCCTGGCTGGTGAAGAATTTTGCGCCTGAAGCAAAAGGACACGGCGTACCAGAAGTGATGGATGCGATTTACTACAACGAGGGCAGGATTCGGCCGCGTGTCGCGCTGGTAAAATCACTGGCCTCGGCCATCTCCATCGGAAGCGGCGCCTCGGTCGGGCGCGAGGGCCCTATTGTTCAGATCGGCTCAGCCTTTGGCTCTACCCTGGGAGCGCTGTTTCCCATGTCGATCAGCGATCGCGTCACATTGATCGCAGCCGGCGCCGGGGCCGGCATTGCCGCAACGTTTAACGCGCCACTGGGCGGCATTGTCTTTGCCGTTGAACTGCTGCTGGTATCAATCAATGCCCGCAACATAATGCTGCTGACAACGGCGACGGTGGTCGCGACGCAAATAGGTCACTACCTGCTGGGCACTGCGCCCTCCTTCTACATACCGAGTCTGGAAATCCCCGACTTTCAGTTGCTTCACAACTGGGGCCTTCCCGTATTTGCCACACTGGGCGCGCTGATAGGCTTGCTCTCCGTCGCATTTATACGCGGGCTTTACGCGATCGAGGACGTCTTCGATGCCCTCCCGGGAGGTTACTATTTCCACCATTCACTGGGCATGCTCTGCGTCGGCGTGATGATGTATCTCATGCTGCAGCAGAGCGGCCAGTATTATGTCGAGGGTGTAGGGTACGCGACAATAATGGCGGTGCTACAAGGCACACTGAGCGACCCGTGGTTTCTGCTCCTGCTCACCGCGCTCAAGCTGCTGGCGACCTGCTTGTCGCTGGGATCCGGCGCATCGGGTGGAGTCTTTTCACCCGCGCTGTTCATGGGTGCAACCGGCGGCGCGGCATTCGGCCATTTCTGCCTGATGCTGATACCCGGTCTCGACATTGACATTGCAGTGTTTGCGATTGCCGGCATGGCAGCCGCAGTTGCGGGTTCAACTGGCGCGGTATTTACCGCAGTGATCATGCTGACAGAAATGACCATGGATTCCTCTATCACACTGGGGCTGGTTCTCACTTGTGCTGCCGCCTATGTGGTGCGCAAATCCATCATGCAGGACAGCATATACAGCATGAAGCTGCGCGCGCGGGGCCATACCGTACCGGAAGGATTACACTCGGCGGTACTGACCTCGCAACACATGCGGGATTTGATGAGCACCGATTTTGCCCTGGTGGCCGCTGGCGACGATATCCCCAACGATGCTGCCGTTGCCGTGCATACTCGCAATGGTGAGATAACAGGCGTTTCACGCTACCCTCATACGGCGCAGGGCACGGCTGGCAGCAGCCCGACTGAAGAGACTGTGCGTTACCTACTGCTGGCTGAACAGGCCACCCCACTTGCTGCGGTTAGCGAGTTGTGGAACTCGGAGTCGCAGCTGGTACTCGTCTCGCGCAACCCCGGCCGACACCGCGCAGAAGATATTGTGGGCGTGGTGGATGCCAGGGTGGTGGCACGCCTGCTCGACGTGAACAAGACGCTCTCGTGAGCAACAGATTACGTGTTTAAGCAGGCTTGGCAGCGGCTGCGCTCTCAGACGCCTCTGACTCAACTTTTTCAGCTTCCAGCTGCTCCGGGGAAACCAGCGAGAGCAACGTCCAACCGGGCTTCACCTCGGGCTGATGTTCGTCTGTAAACGCGCGCAGGTGGCCATTCTTATCCAGTGCAAACAAGGGAATATGACTACTCCCCCTGGCTTTCTGGTAGTCGGCCAGGGCAAAGTTCTCCGTCAACAGGGTCGCCTTGATTTCTCCGCCCTGGGCGATCAGGCTGGCCAACTTTTGCTGCGTAACACCCTCCCCGAACAAACGGGGTGCACGGTAGCTCTGCGCCACACGGCGCTTCTCGTATGCATCCTTTTCCTGAGATGTCCGCAAGGTGAATACCCTGTTGCGTCCAAACTCGCGCTTGAACTTTATTGTGGACAGCGTGTTGAGGGCGGGGCGTCGGGACATCGCAAACAGTCGCCCTATTCCCTCGAGTTCCAGATGGCGATCAGCATGTGCCGATACTGGGTCGCCATAATACGTATCCAGGCCGTCCATACGCGCAGTTTGCAGTTCAGACCAGGTGGTGTCGGTCAGCTTTACCCGAAATCCCTGCTGCAATAATGCCCTGCCGATGGCTCTTGCGACGGGGTTGGCACCAACGATTAAAATACCCCGGGGCTCCTCCTCCACCAGCCCCAATATGCGCGCGACCCCACGGGCGGTAAAGCTTTGCACGACGACAGTGACGATGATGATCAGAAACGTGTAGGACACCAGCAAATCGGCCTCAGGATAGCCGAACTCCTGTAGGCGCAATGCGAAAAGCGACGATACTGCAGCGGCAACGATGCCGCGTGGCGCAACCCAGGACACCAGCGCGCGTTCGCGCCAGCTATAGTTCCCGCCCACGGTACAGGCCCAGACGACGATAGGCCTTGCCAGCAACACCACCACTAATACGCCTACACCGGCCCAACCGGTTGCGAGAATATCTGACAGGTTAATCCGCGCGCCCAACACAATGAACAGCATGGAAATAATCAGTATCGACAGGCTCTCCTTGAAGCTCAGCACCTCAGACATGTCGACGCCGCGTGTATTGGCCAGCCACACGCCCATAATTGTCACCGCCAGCAACCCGGATTCGTGTGCCAGAGCGTTGCTGGCAGCAAACGCCAGCACCACCCAGGCAAGGGCAACCACATTGAGCAGGTATTCCGGTATCCAATGCCTGCGGATCAGAAAGGCCAGGGTCAGTGCCGCCACGGCACCTGCCACTATGCCGACAGCAATACTCTCCAAAAACAGGAAATACGACTCTGTCCCGGCGATAATAAACTGGAATACCAGAACAGCCAGTAGTGCGCCCACCGGATCAATCAGGATGCCTTCCCAGCGCAGCAGTTGGCTGACCTCTGGCTTGGCGCGCATCGTGCGCAGCAACGGATTGATCACGGTGGGGCCTGTCACAATCACCAGCGCGGCAAACAGCAAGGCCATCTCGACGGAGAAACCTGCCAGCACCCAACACCCGGCGGCTATCAACACCCAATTGAGCAACGCCCCCCAGCTAACAAGATTGCTCACCGCAGCGCCATGACCACGCAAGTCGCTGAACCTCAGGGTCAACCCGCCCTCGAACAACACCAGTGCAACGCCGAGTGAAACCATCGGAAACAGGATGTCGCCAAACATTTCATCTGGCCGCAACAGCCCCGTCACCGGGCCGGCGGCTATTCCGATCACCAGCAGGGCGAGAATAGACGGTAATTTCAAGCGCCAGGATAACCACTGGGCAAATATACCCAGCACGATGACGGCCGAGATGACATATAGCAGGGTGTCGTGCATCAAACACTACTCATTCCAAGTGGAGAAGCGCAAGGTGCGTGAGGTGCAGTGAAATGTCAATTAATAGGCGATCTGATGTTTATTCGACAAGCTGACAGCGCTTGGTATGCGAGCTATTCTCTGATCCACACCGGCCACCCCGCAACCGCAACGCAACAGACGAGGACACATCCAGGTAGTTATAACAGGGTTTTACGCAGGGCTGCAGCAGTCTCAACGACGGTGGTGTCAAATCAGGTAACTGTGACTCATCGAAATGCCCAGTTCTTTTGCGGTTCTGTGCCCGCATCGTATTCGATCACCTGGATATCAAACCAGATAGGCAGCAGGTAGTGAACATAGAACGCGTGGGTCACCGTGGGGCTGATAACAAGATCATCGTATTCCTTGAGTCGCAAGCGCTCATCCTTCTGCTGCCACTGCTTGCACAGGGCCAACTTCTCATCCACTTCTTCCCGACTTTCAAGCAGGAAACCGAGGTGGTCGTAACCGGGAGACTGCAGATGCTCCTCCTGTTCCATCAACAACAGGAACTGACTGGTCTCGGGATCCGTTCGCAGCAACAATCCCGAAGTGTCAAAGAGCGGCACATCAATCGCGTCAAAACCAAATACCTCGCCGTAGAATGAAATAATCGCTTCCCTGTCGCGCGCCAGAGTGCCAACTGGCAGCGTCAGTTCCATATGGTTAAATCGAAGTGCGGACATGTGAGTCTCCTCAAAATGACTGGCAGGGGAAATGGAAGGTCAGATTACTATAAACAGACAGACGCGATAAGAGCAGCAGCTCACAACAGAATCGCGTTGAGCCCATTCAACCCAGGACACCGGGGTCTAGCCCTTGGAAATTTTCAACACCTGGCCAACTTGCAGGACATCGCTGGACTTGCCGTTCACCCTGCGCAACTGTTTCACGCTGGTACCGTAACGGTTCGCGATCTGCCACAAAGTATCACCACGACTGACGCGATAGGTCGTTTCGTAGGCTGCGACCACTTCAGCACCGTTGGCATTTGGAGACCCTGAGGGTATGCGCAGTTTCTGGCCAACATTGATCAAATTTCCGCGCAAGGTATTCACAGCGCGCAATTGCGCCACCTGAATACCATTGCGCTGGGCAATTTCAGACAACGTGTCGCCCTTGCGAACCTTATACCGTTGATACGAGCCCGCGTACGAGATGGGCTGCGAATCAGCGCCGGCGCTTCTGCTCCCGGACTTGGACCCGCTAAGCGTTGCCACTCTGGTCTCGTAGTGCTCGGCATACACGGCAACATGGTAATGCGGCGGGTAACGCTCGCGAGTGACATCTACAACGTTTTCTCGCTCTAGCGACAACAAGGTGTTTTCAAGCCAGGAACGACACTTTTGCGATTTTGGTATACGCAGATCAACCGCCATCCCTGTCGGATGTACCGAGTGCGCCACTGAATTGGCTGGCTGGCGATCTCTGGGGCGCAACAGACTGGTCACCGTGAGTTTTTCCTTGCACATACTGTAATACTGCGAGCTGAGCCGAGACAGGAATAACCGGGTGCCGGGCACCGCATACGGATAGGAGACATCGTGCAGATCCATGTAGCGATCGGGAGATACTCGAATCAACTGATTGGCGCCGATCGCCGACTTTAATCCGCTGGAGCTCTGTACAAAAGTAAAACCGTAAGAGATTGCAGTGCGATACTGTTTGTCGACTGAGGTGCGCGACCCTTTCAGAGTCTGTGCCTGCACCAAAGTGCTGCACAGCGATAGAATCACTATAAACTGAATTTTTATTAGGTTTTTCAAGTCGTTCCCCCGCGTAAAACCTGTTTGGAGATTGTTGTATCAGACGTTTACGACGCGCTTGAGCCGTGATTGCTCAATATATTCTCGTAAATTATCATGATAGTCCAGTACCTTATTGAATTTGTTAGTAATATTTTTTCATACTTCTCTATAAACCGGTACCCGGGCGGCCGCAAAGCTCCGTTTCAGCGCAAATTATACTGTCGTTAAGCCCCTTCAACCCCCTATTTTCCGCGGTCGGGGCCCTCAACCCGCATCGCGCTGTTAACTGAGTCGGGCGTCTGCTAGATTAGGTCGCCCTAGAGTGGCGGGCGAACAAACACACTCGATTTCATCTTCGAGCATTGCCCCCCGGCCTGCATTCGCCCGACTGGGCAAGCTTACAGCTCACTAGCAACCACGGAGGTTAGCCCATGGCTACTTACAAAGCGTTTTATATTCAGGCAAACGACGACGGCAGCATGCAGCGGTCTATCGTTCAACGCGACACCAATGACTTGCCCGCGAACGACGTGCTGATCAAAGTGCAATACTCCTCACTCAACTTCAAGGATGCCATGTCAGCACACGGCAATAAAGGTGTCACACGCGAATTTCCCCATCAGGGTGGTATCGATGCCGCCGGTGTCATCGAAGAATGTTCAAGCGGCGAATTCCAACCGGGTGACAAGGTGATCGTAACGGGCTATGACCTCGGGATGAATACCGCGGGCGGCCTGGCCCAGTACATCTGTGTTCCAGCGGCCTGGGTATTGCGCTGTCCCCGCGGACTAAACCCAAAACACAGTATGCAGTTTGGCACAGCCGGTCTCACCGCCCAATTATGTATCAACAAATTACAGCAGATGGGGGTCACGCCGGATAGAGGCCCGGTACTCGTCACGGGCGCCACCGGAGGTGTCGGCAGTATCGCTGTAGCGCTGTTAAGCAGCATGGGCTACACGGTTGTCGCCAGCTCCGGTAAGGCCGACCAAACCCGGATGCTCAAGGAGATTGGTGCCAGCGAGGTAATAGACCGCGCGGAGTTTGGCGAGGCAGACAAACGTCCCATGTTAAGAGAACGCTTCGCCGGTGCTGTTGATGTTGTCGGGGGTGATACTCTGAGCAATGTGATCAAATCATTGCAAGCGGGCGGCAGTGTCGCCTGCTGTGGCCTGGTCCAGTCCCCCGCCTTCGAGGCGACAGTCCTGCCCTTCATTCTGCGTGGCGTTAATCTACTGGGTGTGGATTCAGTACAAATTTCACTGGCGGGAAAACAAGCGGCCTGGAAGCAACTGGCACGCAGTGCGAAGTTACCTGCGATCGAACGTCTGAATAAGGAAATTTCACTGACGCAAGTTCCCGTCGCACTGGAGGGTTTGTTCACGGGCGGCATGATTGGCCACACACTCGTGAAAATGGGTCGCTAGGAGTGCGGCACCAGGGCAGTTGAGTCAGCGGCTTTTTGCACAGCGGCCAAAGCCTGCTCCCGCAGCTGCTGTGCTGCTGCCATTAACTGCCGGTTTACCGCCGTCATTCGACCTGCCTGCAGTTGCTCCTGCGCCACTGTCAGATAGGAGAGCGCTTCTTCCCCACGCCCTTCGAGTAGTAACAATTCCGCAACGTCCAATTGCCATTGTGGCGTCGCGCGCAGTTTTTCATCCAGCATTCCCATGCGTTCAATGGCCGCCGTATAGTTGCCTCGATTCCTTTCCAGTTCAATGGCATAGCGCTGCAGACTGGCTATCGACCCCCGCCGCGCCGCGCGCGCATCCAGCAGAGCCAGTGCTTCATCGACGCCACGTCCCGGCTCGTTCGCCATTAAACGGGCAGCTGCCACATAATAACCGGGATTCAATGCAGCATTCAGGCGTATCAACGATTCATAATCAGCCAGCGCCAGGCGGTTCTCGCCGATATCGCGCAGCAGCCGCGCGCGGTATCCTAGCGCGCTCCACTGCTCCGGATAGGATTTCAGGTAGCGGTCAAAGTAGGGCCGAGCCGCAGCATAATCACCCTGCCGATACAGCAGTACGCCGTGGGTATAGGCAGCCGCCACCGGATCGCCCAGCGATTCGGCCCGCTTAATATCGTGCATTGCCTGTTCGAACTGGTTGAACTCCAGATAGACCCACGCGCGCCGCAGGCGCAGCGTTGCATCTTCAGGACTTTGATCAACTTTTTGCGTGAGCGCCTGAATCCGTTGAGCGACTCCAGCGTCAGCCATGAGCGGATTCACTCGCAAAAGGACAAGCGTGAGAACCAGCATCACAGATAACTTCATAATGGAAAACCGTAGCGGATGCCAGACTCTGACATCCGGTGAGGGAATGCGCTTAGCGGGTCATAACAAAAGAATCCAGCACGGCACCGTTTACATCCACAAAACTGGCCTCAAGCTGGTCAGCATTCAGATCAATCACGACAGAACCCAACTCCAGCTGGCTGAAAAAGTTAGCGGGGTGAGGATAGCCCTCGGTGGTGTACGTCACCTTGCCGCCGTTGCCCGCAACAGTGTAGACAACTTTGTCATCCATGCCATCACGAGCGATCTGGGTGTAGGCCTCATCCCCCTGACCGTTTGCCGGCATATTCATATCATTCAATTCAGCCATTGTCGCAGCATCAAAGGTAGTCGACAGCCCGGTATTACCATTGATGTAATACGATCGCTCGTAAATATGACTGTGGCCGGCATAGGCCAGGTCGACGCCATACTGCTCAAAAATTGGCGTGAAATCCTCACGGATGGCGAATATCGGTTGATCAATGCCGCCAAGCTCTTTGTCCGAATCGTGACTGCCTTTGGTGTAGGGCGGGTGGTGGTAAATCACAATCGTCCAATCCTGATTGTTGGACATCAGGTCATCTTTCAGCCACTGCATCATCGCAGCGCGATTGTCAGCGTCGCGGATAGACAATTGTGAATCGAGGCTCACAATATGCACATTGGCATAGTCAAACGAGTAATACTGCTCCGTACCCGAGGGCAGGCCACCCACCTCACCGTCTGTGGGCAGGGTGAATATATTCAGGTATGGCATAGGGCTATCAGGCGCCGGATCGGGCCCACCGTTCGCGCCATCACCCAGAATCGCATAATCGTTGGGGCTGTTGCTGGTAGAGACACCCAGGCTTCCCATCTCGTGGTTGCCGATTGTGGGCCACATGGGCGTAGTGGCCAAAATGTCAGTGTACACATCAAACACCGCTCCCTGATGTTCCATGTCTGTGCCCTGGTTGTAGGCGTTGTCGCCCAGCATCACGAACAGATCAGCGGGCTCATCGCCGTTGTTTTTAGCAAAGGTCATGAAGCCATCACGCACATAACCGGATTCTGGATCACCGGTGCCACCGACACCAGAGTCACCAACAATCCATATCCGTGTATTGCCGTCGGAGGGCAATTCGCCGGTAACGGGCGCGGTACGAAACTGATGCGCTTCGTCAGCAGCGCCTGCACCACCCACGGAGTAGTAGTACGCTGTTCCTGGCTCTAGCCCACTGAGCAACACCTCGCTATGCCCGGTCGCTGTAACAGTCGCGGCGGTCTTGCTGGAAGCCGGCAATGCCGCCATGTCCGTGCCAAAGCAAACATTGGTCGCCTCTGGGCCGTCATCGGCGTTGCCACGCCATTTAACGATAACTCGGTCAGAGCCCAACTGCTGCAAGAACAGCCGCACCGGGTTTACCTGCGTGCCGGAGCACGTGACAGCGGCACCATTCTCGTCATTGTTATTGTCATTGCCGTCGCTACAACCCAACAATGCCAAGCTGACGCCAACCAAAACAGGGATTACAGGCTTGATCATTTGAAAACCTCTTGGCGTGGTTTATTATTAAAAAAAGTCAAAATAGCATAAGTGATGACGACAGCTGAATGCAATATCTAAAGGCAATTGACACAATGGCGCATCATCGGCACGACGTCCCCGTTAGTCCCCGTACAAAACGTCACAAGCACGGTCATCAACGACAATCTCAGCAGCGCGGTAGGGCAACTCCATCCCTGAAGGACGTTGCGCAGTTTTCATCGCCTTCGTGTCAGAACTGCGCTTAAAAATCCTCAACACGCGCGACCGGAAGGAAGAATCCGTGGGCGGTTTTTTGTACTCGATTACCCGAGTGAAATACCAGTGCACTTCCCACTCCGCCACCCCCCTTTCAATCAAGACATTAGCCAGCGCAATGACTAACAAGCCGAGGTAACCAACGGCATACACCTGCCTAGCTGACTTTCAGAAAATAGAAATAATTTATCGCCAGGCCAAGGGCATAAACACCGGGGAATGCCCAATGGACGGCCCTGTCGATACGTTCGGCCCGCTCGTGCAGGCCACGCTTCCACAGACTGTAGACCAAGAGACTCTCGTAAATACACAGACACATGATCACAAACGAATAGAGCAGCACCGCATCGGTAAATGTGAAGTAAGAGATACGTGGCATGTTGCCATCAAGCAGGAACTGATAAGCCACAATCGTCAGGATACCAATAAAGGCGACGTTAAGACGGTCAGCCAGGTTTTCAATATCCATCCAGAATACGGCCCACATAAGCGACACTAACAAAATCAGCGGGAACATGATTTTCCAGAGCGTATTGGAAGATTTGCGTTCAAGCGTAATAGTCATGGCGATCTCCGAGAATTCCTGCTTCGTCCCGTAATAGCGAAAATCAGACACTCCCGCCACAAGATCCAGATTGAGAAAATCCCACTGCGCGATGTTCACCTTCTGGTTGACCTCGGCATACTCCTCGGTAGCGCCGAGCACATTCTCGTCTACCACCAGTTTCACCTGATCGCTGTAGTCCCCAAACGATATAATCGAGGCCTGCAGTGTTTGCACGTCAAAGGGGAAACTCTGCAGCGCCATAGGCGTCTCCAGTGTCACACTGCGCTGATCCTTATACCGCACCGTGCCGTCAGATTGAACGGTGATACGCAGCGCATTGACATCCCCGGAGCCAATTTCGTTGACGATGAGCAATTGTGGCCACCATCCTGCAAACAGCTCATTAAACTGGAACGCACCCTGGAAGAGTTTGTAGTCGCGGCCCTCTGCCTGCGCGTCGAACGCCAATCGCGGGTCCTTCCACTCGGCTATCAGGATGATTTCAGCCTGAAAGGACTCTTCGACCTCGTCCATATCAATGATATCTGCGAGAAATATACCCAACTTGACCACCGTGGGTGAACTGGGTGGATTCGGCATACCCGCATCCGTGGCATGCGCCACGTTCGCGCACCACAGGGCAAAAAAACAGATGGCTAAAAACGAATAGTGTGAACGCAGATGTGTCATAAGGTGCTGTGCCATATTACTTCCAGAGTATTGATGATCAGGTTGCGTGGTCGCTGGTGAAGGATTATCGCCCAAATTTGGATTCACTGCTGCCCTTTGTGTCCACTTTTCAAATTCGGTCGACCCACATCACTATCTGCCCATCCCGCTACTGTGATAGGTTTAGAGCGGTTTATTGCAAAAAGTCAGGGCTTTAATCAGTAGTGAAGACGAAAAAATACATTGTGCCTGTCTGTTTGATGGTCTTCTACCTGCGGCTGTGGCGCCACACCGTATAACGGTGCAGTAGAGTAACTACAGCAGGAACTGTGAGAAACATACCCAGAGAATCCTCCCCCGAACTTTGTACTTTGGTTAATTCTTACCCTAGAATACCGACCAGATCGACTAATCACTGAGATATAAATTTGTGGCAAATCACATCAAGAAAGTTCGCGGCCTTAAAATCCTGACCAAGAAACACCCCGCTATTCAGGCTTTAATGAATGAAAAACATGCGCCTAAAATTCATGGCGACAAAGTGTGGGCGTCCAGCTATTTCATTATGGATTTCCTGGACGACAACCCGCCCGCGGACAATTCCTCAATTCTTGAGATTGGCTGTGGCTGGGGAGTGCTGAGTCTGTATTGCGCCAAAAAGTATGCCGCGAGAGTATTGGCCACCGATGCCGACAAAAATGTATTCCCCTTCCTGAAGCTACATGCGCAGGAAAATGACGTAAAAATAAAAACCAAAATCAGTCGCTATGAAAAAATCAGCGATGCGGTACTTGCCAAGCAAGACATCGTCGTCGGCGGTGATATTTGTTTTTGGGACGAACAGGTAGACGCGTTATATGACACCATCAAGCGTGGACTGGCCAACGGTGTGAAAACGATTATTATCGCTGATCCAGGTCGCCCTACATTCCACGACCTGGCACAGCGTTGTAAAAAAGATTTTAGGGCTTTTCTAATCACCTATGGAGTCTCAGACCCCGCTAATTATGACGGCTATTTGTTAGTCATCAGCAATTAGCAGGGAATTCTGCGCCCAACCCGCTCAGCTGGCGCGTCGGTTGCCGCCACCGGAGTGGGCACGGCCCCTGTCGGAACGAGCCCCAAAACCGCCGGGCTTGGCACCACCAGCACCGGCACCACGACCATTGCCACGAGATCCATTGCCATTGCTGGTGCCGCGACCGCCGGAGTTGTTGCGACCGCCACCACCGCCACGACCATTCACAATGGGTTCAGCCTTGATACTGGGATCCACGTCATAGCCCGGCAGATTGACCTTCTCAATCTGTGCACCCAGAAGCTTCTCAATATCGCGAAGTAGTTTTAACTCGTCCACGCATACCAGCGACACCGCATTTCCTTCCCGGCCTGCGCGCGCTGTACGCCCGATTCGGTGGACATAATCCTCGGGGATATTGGGCAGTTCAAAATTCACCACATGGGGCAGTTTATCGATGTCGATACCGCGCGCCGCAATATCTGTGGCAACCAGCACTCTGACAGCACCGGCTTTAAAATCAGCCAGTGCTTTGGTGCGTGCGCCCTGCGACTTGTTACCGTGAATCGCAGACGAGGTGATACCGTCCTTGCCAAGCTGCTCTGCCAGTTTGTTAGCGCCATGCTTGGTTCGTGTAAACACCAGTACTTGCTGCCACTGTTCCTCACCAATCTTTTGCGACAGCAATTCGCGTTTGCGGTGCTTGTCCACGGGGTAGACAGTTTGGCTAACCAGATCAACAGCGGTGTTTTCTGGTGTGACCTGGATCAGGGTGGGTTGATTCATAAACTCCGCTGACAGTGCCTTGATCTCTCGTGAGAACGTCGCCGAGAACAACAGAGTTTGACGCTGCTTGGGTATGACGTTTAGCACCTTGCGGATGTCACGGATAAAGCCCATGTCGAGCATCCGGTCAGCTTCGTCCAGGATGAGAATCTCAATCTTGGACAGGTCAATACTGCGCTGCTGCACATGGTCAAGCAGGCGCCCGGGCGTGGCCACGACGATATCGACGCCTTTGATAAGCTTCTGCTTTTGAGGGTTTATGCTGACACCGCCGAAAATGACCGCAGAACGAAACGGCAAGTACTGTCCATAATCCCGGACGCTTTCATGCACCTGGGCTGCCAGTTCACGGGTTGGGGTGAGTACCAGCACGCGAGGGTGACGTTTTTGACTTTCATTGTGGTTCTGTTGCAGGCGCTGCAGCACTGGCAGTGTAAAACCCGCGGTTTTGCCTGTGCCTGTCTGAGCGCCAGCTAACAAATCCTTACCCTTCAGTACGATGGGTATGGCTTGCTCCTGAATTGGTGTTGCTTTTGAGTAGCCCTGTTTTTCGACCGCACGCAGCAGTTCAGCGCAAAGGCCGAGATCTTTAAATAACATGTATGTTTTACTCCTGAATCTCTCGTTATGAGAGCGCCTGACCAGAAAGCGCAGTAGCAAAAGTACTCGCGAATGGTTCGGTCCAGGCTTGAAAATGCTTAATGGAATCGACCGTCACAGGGTGTGTGGCCGATGCGAGGCGCAGACCGAAGTGCACCAGAACGCGGGCACTATACCAGAGACGGCGGCAAAAGATAGGGCTGACGTCAACGAGGTATATTCGCGAGTCGTATTCTACGGCTGCTGTAAGAACGCCGTAGTGGCATCAACGAAACACGCACTGCCCACCCTACTCAGTACCAGTCGAATACGCGCAGCAGCGGCTCCAGATCGTGGGCCACAGGCGCGTGATCCGGCGTACGGATATCCTCCATCAACTGTTGTACCGATAGCGGCGGCGCAACCGTCACTTGCGAAACCACAAACGCGACCCGCACGCCCTTCATATGAGCAATCACATAGGTCACCGAGCAAATGATCAGACAGACGGCGGCAGTAGACATACCATTGAGCACCGGGTGGACCCCACCGCCGGCTACATAAAAACCTTTGGTGGAGGACGCCCGCGTCCAGAATGCAATACCGATGTAAAGTACGAAGCTTGCCCCTACTTCGAGATAAGCCAGTGTGCGTAGATCCATCTCGCCATCCCCTACTCGTCGTCCACGGCGAACTCATGGTTCAGCGCAGCCATTTTCTTCGCGTAGTAAAAAATCAGAATAACGAATACGTAAATAGATCCTTGCTGTTCAAACCAAAAACCCAGTTTATATCCGCCAATCTGGATCTCACTCAGAACGTCGACCAGCAATATGCCACAGCCAAAACTTACGATGAACCAAACTGTTAACAGCTTTATTACCAGGGAAATATTTCGGCGCGTGTATTCCCTGGCGCGCTCTTTTGACAGGCGTGACACTCTATTCTCCTGCGGTTTCTTATTGTCGTCGATACTACAAGTGTATTCCCTACACGATGCATCCCAACAAAAAAAAGGGATAGCAAAACAACCGCACGCTTTTTCGCGTCATAAATGCGCAATAATGTGGGCAAAGATTCATTGAATACTCTTACTTTTGTTGCTATTTTATTTTTCAACGGGGGTATTGCGCCCTCTGCCACGGGAGAGTACGTAAATGGTTACAGCAAAAAACAAGTCACCTGCGAAGAAAAAGATCGCAGCAAAGAAAGCACCCGCAAAGAAAAAGGCCGCAGTAAAGCGACCTGCCACCCCCGCTAAAAAAGTAGCAGAAAAAAAATCACCGGTTAAAAAAGCCGCTGCAAAGCAGCCTGAAAAAGGCAACTTCCTCAGTAACGCGTTTAAAGAAGCGTGGGACCAATTGGACGAGTGGGTAGATACCGCCAAGCTAAAAGCAAAGGAATTGGCAGCCGAAGAGCAATTGATGGAGAAAAAAGCACAGCTCGCTGTTAAAGCCGAAGTTGATCACGCCAAGCATCTGGCAGACCAGGCTAAAAAATGGATGCGTGCGCGCGTCAAATCTGACACCAAAAAAGTGGAAGCATACGAAAGAAAGTTAAGGAGACAGCTCCGTGATGCTGAGAAGAAATTGAAAGCTAAGGCAACTGCCGCAGAGAAACGGGCCAACAAGAAAAGTAAAGCACTGCAAAAAAGAATTCAAAGTGCTGCCAAGAAAGTAGCGGCCAAGGCTAAAGCGGCGACCCCCAAGGCTAAAGCGGCGACCCCCAAGGAGAAAGCTGCACCCAAGAAGAAAGCCACTCCTAACAAGAAAGCCGCCCCCAAAAGAAAAGCCAAGGCTAGCGTAGCGAAGTAAGTCTGGCGTGTAGGTATGAAAAAGCCCGGCGGAAGTAATTCCGCCGGGCTTTTTTTATGCGCTCAGGACTTACGTTGACGATCCGCTAGAACTGTACTCTCTTGGTAAAACCACCATCAACCACCAGATTGGCGCCGGTGATAAACGCTGCGGCTGGACTGGCGAGAAACACTATCGCATTGGCGACTTCTTCGGGGGTACCCAGCCGCCCCACGGGAGACGATGCGAGCGTTGTGTCGTAGATATCGGGGGCGTGATTTTTAATCATGTCCCAGCTACCGCCATCAACAAATGTAGGCCCTGGTGATACCGTGTTCACACGAATGCCAGCAGCGGCCAATGACTGGCTTAGCTGTGACCCGTAAGTAATCAACGCGGCTTTGAGCGCATTGTAGGGCTGCGCCACGAGGAAGTTTTCAACCGCGGCAGTAGAGCTCATCAGGATGATTGAGGCGGCATCCGATTTTTCCAGAAAAGGTATGGCCGCCTCGATACCGCGCGTAGTGCCCAGAATATCGGTCTCGAAATTAGCGCGCCAACCTTCTTCACCCATCACCCCGCCACCGGCGCTGGCCATGCCTATAAAGATGTCAATACCACCCAATTCCTCGCCGACCGCAGCGATCCATGCGCGATAGACAGCGTCGTCGGTAACATCCACAACCGCTCCGGCTGCCTTTATGTCTTTTGCTGCAAGCGAGGCGACCGCTTCATCGACATGTTTCTGGTTGCGTGCACAAATGGCAACGTTGGCACCTTCCGACGCCAACATTTCAGCCGAAGCCCGGCCAATACCTCTGGCCCCGCCGACTATAACCGCGTTCTTACCCTTCAGATTGAGATCCATGATTCTCTCTCGCTGTGTTATGTACGCCAATTGGCTAGGACAAACGATAGTAACTGAACGAGTTAAAAAAACAATCAGGTTGGCTTTTATTATTTGACTTGCGACTGCGTGAGTCGTCCACAGATACCTGTTACTTACCAAAAAGGTGTGCCACCGCAGTATAGGCTGGCGGTATCCAGCGGAGCAGCGCGTCCTGTTCTGGCTGCGCCACCGGCGTTCACGGGTTCCGCAGCCGTTTTCGTATGTGGGCAGCGTAAACCACCGACTGCCCTCGCCAGGTTGCCGAACACGCCTTGGCACACCCGTTGCCGGATGCGGTCGAACGTACCTGTTAGCGTGGTTCGCAGTTCACCTAACGTACCCCTTTAATGGCCGAGTTGACCGTGCACTGTGCTAAGGTGCCAACTAATGATTATTAGGCTACCGCCCTGCTCTACTCACCACACGCACTAACCCTAAGATCACGGTAATGTTGCGCTCCAAGCAAGTGCCTTCCCAGGTTGAATAAATTGCTAATCGCAGCATGGGCACCCAAGACCCTCTGTGCCTGGCCAACTGATTTGAACTTACGCATCCCTCGCTCCCTGACTGTGGTCGCTTCATAAAATTGCACGGCCCGGTTATTCTCATACTGTTCAGTGCTGTGGATTGTCTGGGGAATCAACTCGCGATGTGCTACCCCATAACTGCGCAATTTACTGGTCACAATCTTTCTGGATTCGCCGCCATGAACTCCTTTGGCAAGGCGAGCTGCACTATCTCTAGCGAACAGCAATCAACTCGACCTCAAATACCAGTGTTGTATTGCCCGGAATCGGTCCTGAGCCATTTGCTCCGTAGCCAAGCTCGGGAGTTACAGTAAGTCGCCACTTGTCACCCTCCTTCATCATTTGCAGGGCTTCCGTCCATCCAGCGATAACGCCGTTCACCGGCAAATCGATGGGCTGGCCACGTTCGACAGAACTATCGAAGACGCGGCCATCCTCAAATGTCCCATGGTAATGTGCACTCACGGTATCGGTTGGTCCAGGGGTTGCCCCACTGCCGCTCTTCAGGATTTCATACTTCAAACCTGAAGCAGTAGTAATAACATCGCTCATACAGTTTACATCCAGCGTCAAAATAAAGAGAATCGTAGCATAACATAACAGCCCATATTTAAAGAGCTGCAATGACTGCTAATCTTCCGAGTCGCTTTTCCCAGTCAAACTCTCGTCCATTCGTCGCTGTGTTTGAGGGCGGTAAGGGGACCTCTGGATGATGTTAGCGTGCGGGGACGCTTTAGCAATTTCTTTATTACCGACAATCCCTCGCACGTATCTCTGGGAAATACAGTTTTACTGGTATTGATCGGCCTTGAATTTATTCGAGGGCAACAGCGCTAAGCGTTAGCGCTTATTACTGAACGCTGCCAGCACATAATTTCGTCTAAGACAACTACTTGTTGATCTCTTCGCGTTTGCTATCTCGCCATTTTCGATGCACTGCTGCCAGTAAGGACATGGCCAAAAGTACCTCGAAGGCTTTAAACGGAACCGCGTATCGGGGCTCAGGCGTGAGTGCAGAGTGCAGCACTGTTGCGTAGATGAAAAGTAGCGTGACAAGTAACAAAGGGAAATCGTTATCTTGGACGTTACGCCGCAGCGCCTTGTTGGCAAAGATCAGGACAAAGCCGACTGCGGCTAGTAGTAGCGGAAGGTTCAGGGCATAACACAGTGAGGAAATAGCTCGAAATGTCGTGCTCGTGTAAAAGGGTGACTGCAGCACGGGATAAACATAGATATCGCCATCACCGTGGATAATAGACCACTGCCAATACCTGAGCGGTTTTTGCCACAGATACCACTTGACGTAAAATACAGGCTGTTCAGCTATACGCTTTGTGATCAGTTCAATAGCCAGCATGGGGCTGTGGTTAAAGGCAGCCTGCCCCTCATTGATCCTTTTTCTGGCAGCTATAATTTCTGGTGTTTGGCCATAGTCAAAATCCGGCTCCATTCCCGTAAACACGTTGTCCACCAACCGACTACTGGATGATCTTCCAGACTCTTCCAGCATGACCCCTCGTAAACTCCATGCTAGCGGTATTACTAACGCGCACAGTAAGAAAATCAGAGCATTCCTGCGCTGTGAGAAAAGCAGTACGCCGGCCGTTAATACTGGAAATATCAGGATGACTGGATTGATCAATGCGGCGTAGGAAAAAGTGAATCCGGCAAACGTATACCCAAGCCATTTTTGTGTGCTGTGAGCACGACACAACAGATAGATGCCCACTAGCAGACTAAAACCGAAGAATGTTTCCGTTAAAATATATCCTGCTAAAGTCACTGTATGCGGCCAGATTGCCATAAGAGCGCCGGCTGCGATCGCGAACCCCATCCCCATCCAATATCGCGCGATTGCTATTGTTACTGCAACTGAGAGTGCGCCCACTACCGCTTGCATGAATAAAAGATTGCGGTAGAAATTATCTTCACCACCCGTAGCAATGACCAAGGCTACCAGTAGCGGATAGCCTGGGCCGCGGTAACTATCGGGCGTGGGGGTTTTAGCATCGGGTCTAGCCACAGACACAACACCGTGGTTTACGATATTAAAGGCTATACTGAAGTACTGTCCGGCATCAGCGCGATATGGTTCGCTGACAATTGTGTTGGCGTTATATTCCATCCGAAACCATAGTGCGAATGCAACAACCATAGCTGCGCACAAGAGGCCGCCCCACTTCTGGTCAAGCATTATTCCTTTCCTGTGCCGCTAGTGAGTCAAGATATTATTTAAGTATAAGCGCGGTGAGTGTCAAGCTAGTTGGCAGACTTCTAGTAAAAAAATTATGCCGCCTGTTACACCTCTTGGGTCTCTGGTTTATTGCTCTGAAGACTAAGCGATACAGATTGTACTGACAACCAGTTTCTCGTTTGTCCAGACCATCGCTCAGGATGACGCCTTTTCGTGGCTTCATAGACGCTCGTCCGTTTCTTGAAGATGGCGACGTCTTCACCGCTGTGCCTTTGTCCAGGTGTCACAGACTGGATTTCACAATGGCGGTGTTCCTCGTTGTACCAGCGAACGAAGTTCGCCACCCAGTTCCACGTTTCCTGCAAAGAGCTGAAGGCGTACGCAAGCAGCCTCGAGGTAAATCACAAGCTACCGTTTTAGGCGATAATCGTCTGAGGTGAAACCGGACGGCTGTCGCCACTTTGTCGTTGTTTTATTCTGCGGCAAATACCTGCGGGTTTACTGTGGCGCTAACACTTGAAACCCGTCAGCAGCGCTGCTGGATGCATTATGCCAACTTCCGTATTATGCCGACTTTCCGCCTCGAGTCCGCTTCACCGGCGGCGATCGTGTGTGGGCTGGCTTGGCGCTGACGTAGCAGACGATCAGTGAAAAAAAGCCTGGAGGATTGGGGCGAGTGCGCTCATAAGTCACCTCCAAGATAGCGTTCAAGGCGACGGCCCGCTGCGGCGAGCAACTCTGGAGAAGCCGATAGGTACCAGTATGTCATCGCCAGATACCGAACCGTGTGCGACGGTCACAGGGTGCCATGTGTGAACAGATCGCACAAATGCTCTGTGAAACAGCTCGAATACAATGCCCCAACCGATAGCCTTGCTGACTAAAGCACATCGTCATTGTGGCCCATTTAACATCTTGTAAGAAATTGGGTTTTCGGGGCATTCACCAGGGCCGCATTCCAAAAATGCAGAGATGGCGTTACCCAAAGTTGTTAAAAGCGTGATGCCAATCGCTAACTTGCAGAACCACTGTTGATATTTGAAGGACACATATGAGCCCTTTGAGTACTGGATACTAAACGCGCTGATAACGGCCGTACC
>TARA_B110000503_G_scaffold20846_2_pt1 | contig 51621 bp, 40 predicted proteins | sample TARA_B110000503 | Tara Oceans TARA_B110000503 (sample SAMEA4397472) | marine metagenome | biome: Polar Biome; feature: [SRF] surface water layer (ENVO:00010504); material: water (ENVO:00002006), including particulate matter (ENVO:01000060) such as... | depth 5 m | reverse complement strand
CACCTTGGCAAGGTGATGCTCTACCCCTGAGCTACTTTCGCAAATTGTAATTGTAAAGAACGTGCATTATAATTAATGCGATGGCAAATTTAAGACTTTTATCTAAAAGTCAAAGTAAATCAACATAAAAAATTAAAAAAACATCTGTTGTTTTAGCCCTTGCATTTAAAGGGTCTGAGCCTTAGTGAGATGCATCTTTACCGCCTAGTAATTTTTTTATCTCTTCTAGCTTTAATAGGGCTGCAACAGGGGTGAGCGCGTTAATGTCTAGGTCTAAAATCTCATCTCTAATACTTTCTAACACCGGGTCATCTAATTTAAATATGCTGAGCTGCATGTCTGAAGGAATCTCTTTAAGTTTTCCAGTGAGTTGTTCACTGCTGTGGCTTTTTTCTAGTTTTTTTAGAATGCTGTTGGCTCTTGTTAGCACTTCCTTGGGCATTCCAGCCATTTTAGCTACGTGAATACCAAAACTGTGAGCGCTCCCACCTGGGGTGAGGGTTCTAATAAAAATAACGCGGTCTTTTAATTCTTTAACTGCTACATTGTAATTTTTAATACGTTCAAAACTGGCACTCATTTCATTGAGCTCGTGGTAGTGGGTGGCAAATAGTGTTTTGGCTTTGGTGGGGTGATGGTGAAGGTACTCGGTGATGGCCCAAGCAATAGAAATACCGTCATAGGTACTGGTACCTCTGCCAATTTCATCGAGCAGCACCAAGCTGCGCTCAGAGAGATTATTTAGAATACTAGCCGTTTCATTCATTTCTACCATAAAAGTAGAGGCCCCTTGAGAAATATTGTCTGAGGCGCCTACGCGGGTAAAAATTTTGTCTACCATACCAATATGGGCACTGGCTGCTGGAACAAAAGAACCCATTTGGGCTAAGAGCACCACCAGAGCAGTTTGTCTAAGCAAGGCAGATTTACCACTCATATTGGGCCCAGTAATCATGATTATTTGCTGTTTTTCACGGTCTAAAAATAGGTCGTTGGCCACATAAACATCTTCTACAGATAGTTGCTTTTCAATGACAGGGTGTCTAGCGGCTTTTAAATCTAGAATGGTTCCCATATCTAAGTGAGGTTGGCAGTAATTGTTTAGGTTGGCCAAACTAGTAAAACCACATAAGCAGTCTAGCTGTGCTATTTCATGGGCATTTTTTTGAACCGTTAAAATATGTTGTTGGGCACTGCTAACCAAGGCTTCAAAAATTTCTTGTTCTAAGGAAAGCATTTTGTCTTGTGCGCCAAGTATTTTAGCCTCGTATTCTTTGAGTTCTTCTGTAATATAGCGTTCTGCATTGACCAAAGTTTGTTTTCTGATCCATTCTGCTGGCACCTTGTCTTTATGGGTGTTTCTCACTTCTATATAGTATCCAAATACATTATTAGCATCTATTTTAAGACTGCTAATTCCTGTGCGCGCTGTTTCGCGCTCCAACATTTGGTTTAGATATTTTTTACCTGAAGCTGCTAAATCTCTTAGCTCATCTAAGTCTTGGTGAAAACCAGGGGCAATAGTGGTTCCTTTTCCAATTACAACGGGTGCTTCTTCTGCAAGTGTGGCTTTAATTTGCGTTACAAAATCTGCTAAAGGATCTATGGCTGCCCCCAAATCTTGTAAGGCCTTTTGGTTTGAATGGACTGCCAGCGATTTAATGGGAGCTAGGGCCAGTAAAGTGTTTTTAAGCTGCACCATTTCTCTAGGACTAATTTTAGCTGTGGCTACCTTAGAAATGAGTCTTTCTAGATCTCCAATGCCTTTAAGACCGCTTATAAATTGAGTGTGTAATTCTTTTTGAGTTTGCAGTTGGGCTACAATAGCATGCCTAGCCTGAATAGCGCTTAGTTCTTTAAGCGGCAAGGCCAACCAGCGTTTTAGAAGCCGCCCGCCCATAGGGGTAGTGGTTTTATCTATTACTTCTAAAAGACTTACACCGTCTGGAGCAGCAGATTGAAAGAGCTCTAAATTTTTTATGGTAAAGCGGTCCATCCACACATAGGCGTCTTCTGCAATGCGGTTTAGACGGTTTATATGACTTAGTTTGTTGTGTCTGGTTTCATTTAAATAGTGCAGGGCCACTCCGGCTGCTACAATTCCTAGTTGTAGGTGTCCTACCCCAAAACCAGCAAGGGTTTTGGTATTAAAATGCTGGGTGAGGGTTTCTAAGGCATAGTCCTCTTGAAACACCCAATCTTCCATATAAAAGTAGTGCCAAGAAGGGCCAAAACTTGCTTGTATGTTTTTACGCTCAGGTTTGGAAATTAATACCTCAGAGGGAGAGAAGTTTTGTAAAAGTTTGTCTATGTATTCTTCTGAACCTTGTGCACAAAGGAATTCACCGGTACTTACGTCTAAAAATGCCACCCCAAAGCCTTTTGGGGTTTTGTGGAGGGCAGCTAAGAAGTTATTGGATTTGGCATTTAGAATGTCGTCATTAAAGGCTACTCCGGGGGTAATGAGTTCAGTGACCCCTCTCTTAACAATAGTTTTGGTTAGTTTAGGGTCTTCTAATTGGTCACAAATGGCCACTCTTTCGCCAGCCTTCACTAGTTTGGGTAGGTAAGTGTTTAAGGAGTGGTGGGGAAAACCAGCCAGCTCTGTTCTGTCTCCTCCATTGTTTCTGTGGGTCAAAACAATTCCAAGAATTCCAGCAGCCTTTACGGCGTCTGCACCAAAGGTTTCATAAAAATCTCCTACCCTAAAAAGCAAGAGTGCGTCTGGATATTTAGTTTTAATGCCATTGTATTGTTTCATCAATGGGCTTACTTTCTTTGCAGGTTCTGTAGGTTTCAAAAGCAATTTAATTAGTGTATTTTTGAAGACTTAAATAATACAGCAATGTACTATTTTCCCATCCTTTAGAAAAGATTTGTTCATATCTAAGGGGAATTGTAGAAAAAACAATCACTGACCATGCAGAAAACTCCTAATGAAGCTCTAGACCGTTTGGATATAGCGGGCTTTAAGGCAGCCTCAAAAACACCTCTCATTCTAATTTTAGACAATATTAGAAGCTTAAATAATATTGGATCTATTTTTAGAACCGCCGATGCTTTTTTGGTACAAAAAATTTACCTCTGTGGCATTACTGCCACCCCCCCACATAAAGATATTCATAAAACTGCTTTGGGTGCTACAGAAACCGTAGCATGGGAATACAGAACAAGCACTTTAAAGCTGCTTAAAGAGCTACAAGAAGCAGGAACAGAGGTGTGGTCTGTAGAGCAGGCTGCCGGTGCCACTTATTTAGATCAGATGGCTGTTAGCCCAAAAACTACTTATGCCCTTATTTTTGGGAATGAGGTTCAGGGCGTGGCCCAAGAGGTGGTCACTGCCAGTGATGGGGTGGTAGAAATTCCACAATTTGGCACCAAACATTCCCTTAATATTTCTGTGAGCGCAGGTATTGCAGTATGGGACTTTTGGAAAAAATTAAGTTGTTTTTAAAAAACCAAAGAGGGCTATTTTATTTAATATCCATTGGTAGTCTTCTGGATTGTTTACAAAATCTCTGTCTGAGATATCTAAAATAAGATGCTGGTTTTGATGGTGCGTTTTAATAAAATCCAAATAACCCTGGTTAATTTTCTCCAGGTATGCAGCGTCAATATTTTTTTCATAGTCCCGTCCTCTTTTGGCAATATTCTCAAGCAAACGGTCTGTATTCTGGTATAAGTAAATATAGGCATCTGGTATTTTGGCATCCTTATACATAAAACCAAATAGTTTTCTGTAAAGGGTGTACTCTTCTGTACTTAAGGTGATTTGAGCAAAAATAAGTGATTTATAAATATCATAATCACTCACCATAAAGTTTTTAAAGAGGTCTAATTGAGAAGTGCTCTCTGAGTATTGCTGGTAACGCTCAGCCAAGAAGGACATTTCTAAAGGAAAGGCATAGCGGGCTTTGTCTTCATAAAATTTTGGTAAAAATGGATTGTCTGCAAAGCCTTCTAAAATAAGTTTGGCATTGAAAGTGTTAGAAATCATACTAGAAAGGGTGGTTTTTCCAGCGCCAATATTTCCTTCTATGGCAATAAAACCAAGCCCACTATCTAAGAGGTGAACGGCTAGTTTTAACTCAATATTAGTTTCTTTTAAAGCAGTGGTATCTTTACATGCGTCTAAGAGACTGGACACGGTAAGTCCAGAAATAGGGTGGGGGATTTGTGCTGCTATATCGGCCAGAGGCCTCAGGACAAAAGCTCTTTTTTCTATGTGCTGGTGTGGGACTCTGAGAGTTGGCTCTTCAATGACTAGTGCGCCGTATAGCAGTAAATCAATGTCTATGCTTCTGGCTTCATAACCAGTATTCAGTTGTCTTTTTCTACCCAAAAAACTTTCAATTTCTACTATGCAATCCATTAACTCTAAAGGAGCTAGTGTTGTTTCTATAGACAGACAACAGTTTAGAAAATCTTCAGATTCAAAGCCCCAAGCTGCGGCCTGGTAAACCTTTGAAATAGCCGTGATGGCCCCCATGCGGTCTGCCATAAGAAAGAGGGCTTTTTGAAGCATGAGCGCCCTGTCTCCAAGATTACTTCCCAAAGAAAAATATGCTTTATAAGTTTGTTTTTTCATGCGAAAACAAAGTAACAAAAGAATTTAAGAATGGGTATCTTTGTAGTTATAAAAAATTGTATTATGACTTTTTTGAGAAACTTTTTTGCATCTTGTTTGGGAACCTTAGTGGCCTTTGGAATTGCTTTTTTTATGATTTTTGTACTCATAAGTGCGCTCAGTGATATAGAGTCCTCTACTACTATTGGTGATAAGGTAGTGTTAGAGCTAGATTTCCAGGGATATGTAAAAGACAGGGTGGCAGACGCCGCTCAGGATCCTTTTTCTGCCTTTGCAGACCCTAGTATGGGTTTAGACCAAATGCTATTAGCTATTAAAGTGGCTAAGGAAGACAGTAGGGTAAGAGGCATTAGTATTAGAAACCCCTATTTTATGGGTGGTTTTTCACAAATTCATAGTATTAGAGAAGCCTTAAGTGACTTTAAAACCTCTGGAAAGAAAATATTTTCTTATTCGGATATATATGACCAAAAAGATTACTTCTTGGCGTCAGTAGCAGATTCTGTTTTTTTAAGTCCTACTGGTATTTTAGAATTTAAGGGCCTCAGTACTGAGGTTTTGTATTTAAAAGATTTTCAAGACAAGTCTGGATTAAAAATGGAAGTGATTAGGCACGGTAAATACAAAAGTGCAGTAGAACCTTATTTGGCTAACGAAATGAGCGATGCCCAAAAGACCCAGCTTTCAGAGTTGTTAGGAGGTATATGGAATGAAATAGCAGTAGAGATGGCAGAAAGCCGTCATATGACTTTAGAAAAATTAAACGAATTAGTCACTGAAATGGGAGGTAGAACCGCTTCTTTAGCCCTAAAGAATGGACTTATAGACGGTTTGTTGTATGTAGATGACTATGAGCTGGTACTTAAAAAAGCTTTTGATTTACCCCTTCCAACCAAACCAAAAACGGTTTCTTTAAGGGATTACATGGACTATGCTACCACAAAACGCCCATATAGTAGCAAGGAAAATATTGCGGTGGTCTACGCCCAGGGAGAGATTTTATACGGTAAAGGCAACGCAGATTATATAGGACAAGAGCTCACTATTGAGGGAATAGAGGCTGCAGCTTCTAACAGCAGCGTGAAGGCCATTGTACTGAGAGTGAACTCTCCAGGGGGGAGCGCTTTGGTGTCTGATCTTATTTGGAACGCTATAGAAAATGCAAAAAAAATGAAGCCTGTGGTTGTTTCTATGGGAGATGTGGCCGCCTCTGGCGGATACTATATTGCGGCTGGGGCAAATAAAATATTTGCCACTCCAACTACCATTACCGGTTCAATTGGGGTTTTTGGAATCCTACCTAATGTGTCTGGTTTGGCCTCAGAATGGGGCGTAAATGCGCAGCAGATTAGCACCCATGACAACGGCGCTAACTACTCTGTATTTATTCCCATGACAGAAAAATTTAGGGCCCTCACCACTGAGAGTATAGAAGATACTTATCAGACTTTTTTAAGTAGAGTAAGCGCTGGCCGTGGTATTTCTATGGCTGCCGCAGATTCCTTAGCCCAAGGGAGGGTTTGGACTGCCAAAGCAGCACTAGCAGGTGGGCTTATAGATGGAATTGGAGACTTAGATATTGCCATTGCTGCGGCAGCTGAGTTGGGTAATACTACTGAGTACGGAATTAGAAATTATCCTAAATATAAGTCTCCTTTAGAGCAATTTATAGAGGACTTTGCAGGGGTTAGCACGCGTGTAAATGCCTTTTTAAGCACGCCAAATCCTACCTATGACGCAGCTGGCTTTATGAGGCATATGACACAAAAAATGAGCAGAGAGGGCATACAAGCTAGAATGCCTTTTGTTCTAGAGGTTCAATAGTAATACTTAATTATTCAATTACTTGGTAAGCAGCACAAAACAATTAGAAGGACTAGACAAGGCTTTGGCTCAAAAAATATACCTCTTATTAGGGGCTTTATTTATGACCTCTTTGGTGGTTTCAAATTTAATCTTCCAAAAATTTTTTTCTTGGCAGCCCTTTGGTGATATCTCCATTTTTGGAGTACCTCTTTTTCAGGTATCTGTGGGTATTTTGCCTTATCCAATCACCTTTCTAATTACAGATCTCATTTCAGAAATATATGGTGTAAAAAAAGCCAATGCTATTGTGAGCGCTGGAATATTCGCTTCTCTCTTTTCAATGGGGATTATTTTGTTAGCCAACGCAGTTCCGGCTATGGAGAATTCTTCAGTGGGAGACCTTGTTTTTGATAAGGTATTTGCCTTGTCTCCTGTAGCAGTTTTAGCATCTATGTTGGCCTATTTGGCTGCTCAATATATTGATATTAGTCTCTATCACTTTTGGAAGCACTTAACTAAAGGAAAACACCTTTGGGTTAGGAACAATTTTTCTACTTTTTTATCTCAGTTTGCCGATACTTTTTTAGTGGTTTTATTGCTGTGTACATTTGGCGTATTGCCTTGGTCTTTATTTTTAGGATTAGTAGCCAGTGGATTTATTTTTAAAGTGATATTAGCTGTTTTAGACACCCCTTTTTTATACGGATTTGTATGGTGGTTTAGAAAGAGATTTAGATTGTCTGAAGGGCAAGAGATAGATTGGTAACACTAGTCTATGAGAATGGACACTACAAAACCCTCATGACTCCTCACATTAAAAACGCACTGGTCTTTAAAAAGTAAATACTGTCCTTTTATTCCGCTTAGCTTTCCTGTAAAAGTGGGTGTTTTTTTAAGGCTTATACTCTGTACTTTTTCAGGATAGACTGTCACTGGAAAATGTATGGCTATTTCTGCTGTCTTGTCTAAATAATAGGGAAGTGCCTCTGATGGAATATGTACTTTTAAACGATCTCTCATGGCAGCTAAATCTTCATCTTGGGTCTGGTTGGTGAGCATTTTGCGCCAGTTAGTTTTGTCTGACACAAAATCTTTTAAGGCCACCTCTGTAATACCTGCTAAATATCTATTGGGTGCTTCTAGTATTTCTATTGCTCCATGCGCACCTTGGTCTATCCATCTGGTGGGAACCTGTGTTTTTCTGGTCACTCCTACTTTTAAATGACTTGAATTTGCTAAGTACACAATGTGTGGTTGTAATTGCACTTTTTTTTCATACTCCAAATCTCTGTCTTCTATATTTAAATGCGCCTTGCTTAGTTCTGGTCTCATAATCCAGTCTCCTGCCTGAGCACTATCAAAAAAACAACTTTTGCAAAACCCCTGTCTAAATATTTCCTTAGGCTCATGACATTGCAAGCACTCATAGCCATCCATAATTAAGGTGATTTCTTTTCCAATAAGGGTATTGAGGTGAAGGAAATCTTCTTTAAAAACTAGATAGTATTCTATGGGGTCTCCGTATTGGGTTTGCATTTTTGTTAGAACGCCTTGGTATGTCATGGGAGCTGAAATCTTCTTTTGTGGTTTGCTAGGACCAAATTAAAACCTATTTTTAAGCAAGCTACAAAATATACACTGAATGCCCATCACCTTAATTAATTCGGTAGCCTCTTGGCTTCTAAAAAAGCGCCTACACCAGATAGAGCTTTTCATTAAATACCCTGCAGAGGTACAACAGGAATTACTCTTGGGTCTTGTAGATTATGCAAAAGACACCTATATAGGGTGCAGCTATGATTTTAAGAGCATTAAAAATTATAAAGATTTTTCTGAGCGTGTACCCATAGTAAATTACGAAGGCATGGAGCCGCTCATTAGCAGAGCCAGAAAAGGAGAGTCTGATCTCTTCTGGCCAACTCCTATTAAACTGTTTGCTAAAAGCAGCGGCACTACCAATGCTAAGAGTAAATTTATTCCTGTAAGCCAAGAGTCTTTGGAAGATTGTCATTACAAATCTAGTAAAGATTTACTCTCTATTTATTTAAACAATAATGAAAATTCACAGCTTTTCATTGGAAAGAGTTTAAGGCTGGGAGGAAGTAAAGAACTCTATGAATCTCATGGAAGTACATATGGAGATCTCTCTGCCATTTTAATAGACAATATGCCTTTTTGGGCAGAATTTAGCTCCACACCTAGTAATAGGGTATCCTTAATGTCTGACTGGAATAACAAGTTGGCAGCCATTATTCAAGAATCTTCTGTAGAAAATGTAACCAGTATGGCTGGAGTACCCTCTTGGATGTTGGTGCTCTTAAATGAGCTGTTAGATACCACTGGCAATGAGCAATTATTTCAAGTTTGGGATCAGTTAGAAGTATATTTTCATGGTGGTGTTAGTTTTAGTCCCTATAAGGAGCAGTTTAAGAAATTACTTCCTAGAAAATCTTTTAACTATTATGAAATATACAATGCCTCTGAGGGGTTTTTTGCCATACAAGACCGCAACAAAGGAGAGGACTTATTGCTTATGTTGGACTACGGAATTTTCTATGAATTTATACCGATGGACAGCTATGAAAAAGAGTCTGAAAATGCCATTCCCCTTTCAGAGGTAAAACTTCATGAAAATTACGCCATTGTGATTACAACCAATGCGGGTCTATGGCGTTATAAGGTTGGAGACACCGTACGCTTCACCTCCTTAAGCCCTCATAGAATTAAAGTGACGGGAAGGACTAAGCACCATATTAATGTGTTTGGAGAGGAACTTATTATTGAAAATGCAGAAGAGGCACTCAGGATAGTGAGCAAAAAAACTCAAACTGACATTATAGAGTACACAGCTGCCCCTATTTTTATGAAAGACAAGGAAAAGGGTGGTCATGAATGGCTTATTGAGTTCAGAACCCCACCTAAAGACATAAGGCATTTTATAGAGCTCTTAGACAATGCTTTAAAATCTCTAAACTCTGACTATGAAGCCAAGAGGTATAACAATATTACCCTAAATAGGCCCGTACTTCACCTTGGTAAAAAAGGTGTTTTTCACAAATGGCTGGCTTCTAAAGACAAACTAGGAGGTCAGCACAAAATCCCTAGACTTTCTAACTCTAGGCAGTATTTAGAAGCGCTATTACTACTTAATGATTGAGACTGTTTTTAGGAAACTGCTTTTAGTTTTTTTTCTGTTTCAAAAGAAAGCATTTTTTTGGCATAGCTAAGGTCTACTTTGAATTCTTTTTCTTCACCACTTGGCATGCTAAACATGGCTTCTGTAAAGACAGACTCACAAAGAGATCTAAGCCCTCTAGCGCCAAGTTTGTATTCCAATGCTTTTTCCACTAAAAAATCTAAAGCCCCATTAGTGACTTCTAGCGCAATTCCATCCATCTCAAACAACTTTTCATATTGTTTGATAATGGCATTTTTAGGCTGCGTTAAAATAGCTCTAAGGGTTTTTTTGTCAAGTGGGTTCATGTGGGTGAGTACTGGCAGACGTCCAATAATCTCGGGTATAAGTCCAAAGTCTTTTAGGTCTTTTGGAATGATATATTGCAGTAGGTTTTCTTGGTCTAGTACATCATCTGCTTTAGAAGCACTGTAGCCAACTGCTTGCATATTAAGTCTATTACTAATTTTTTTCTCTATTCCGTCAAAAGCACCTCCAGCAATAAAAAGAATATTTTCTGTATTGACTTCAATAAATTTTTGGTCTGGGTGCTTTCTGCCTCCTTTTGGTGGTACATTTACAACGGTACCTTCTAAAAGCTTTAAAAGCCCTTGCTGCACACCTTCTCCGGAGACGTCTCTGGTAATAGAAGGATTGTCGCTCTTGCGAGCTATTTTATCAATCTCGTCTATAAATACAATACCGCGTTCTGCTTTTTCTAAATCGTAATCTGCAGCTTGTAGTAAGCGAGTTAATATACTTTCTACATCTTCTCCTACATATCCTGCTTCTGTAAGCACAGTAGCGTCTACGATAGCTAGTGGCACATTGAGCATTTTGGCAATGGTCTTAGCCATTAGGGTTTTTCCAGTTCCGGTTTGTCCTACCATAATGATGTTGGATTTCTGAATCTCAACATCGTCATGAGTATTTTTTTGTAAAAGTCTTTTGTAGTGATTGTAAACTGCTACGGAAAGGACCTTTTTAGTGCGGTCCTGACCAATGACAAACTGGTCTAAAAAGTCTTTTATTTCTATAGGTTTTTTAAGAATTAAAGCGTCAGATAATTTTTGTGTATTTGCTCCCTTAGACTCTTCTGCAACAATGCCATTGGCTTGTAAAATGCAACGGTCACAGATGTGAGCATCTATGCCTGCTATAAGCAAATTAGTTTCTGGTTTTTTTCTTCCGCAAAAAGAACACTCAAGATTTTCCTTGGCCATATTTTCTTATTTTTTCTCTCTCACTAGTATTTCATCTATCATTCCGTACTCTTTGGCTTGTCCTGCTTTCATCCAGTAGTCACGGTCAGAGTCTTGGTACACTTTGTCAAAAGCTTGTCCAGAATGATTGGCTATAATAGTGTATAATTCATCTTTGATCTTCAATACTTCTTTGGCAGCAATTTCTATATCACTAGCCTGCCCCTGCGCTCCAGATAAGGGTTGGTGAATCATAACCCTAGAATGTGTAAGTCCAGATCTTTTTCCTTTTTCTCCAGCACACAATAACACAGCAGCCATAGAAGCAGCAATCCCTGTGCAAATAGTGGCTACATCGGGTTTAATAAACTGCATGGTGTCATAAATGCCTAAACCAGCATATACGCTTCCTCCTGGAGAATTTATATAAATTTGAATATCTTTAGAAGCATCTGCGCTTTCTAAAAACAACAATTGGGCTTGAACAATGTTGGCTACCTGGTCATTAATGCCGGTTCCTAAAAAAATAATCCGATCCATCATGAGTCTAGAGAACACATCCATAGCAATGGCATTGAGTTGTCTTTCTTCAATAATATTTGGAGTCATGCCAACTGGGTACATGCTAGACATAATGGTATCGTAATAATTTCCATTAATACCTTGGTCCTTGATAGCAAAGTTTTTAAATTCTTGTGCGTAATTCATAAGGGATGTTTTTATATAAATAGGTTGCTAGCATTGGGTTACTAGCTATGTAAAGATACTTAATTATTAATAAGCCAACCCCAACAATGGAGCTAATTATGCTCCATAAACCTCTTTTACAAAAGCGTCATAAGAGAGACTTTTCTCTTTGAGGTTTGCTTTTTCTTTATAAAGTGTAATTAGTTTTTGGCTCATCATTTGCTCAGAAAGACGCTTCACTTCTTCTTGGTTAGAGAGGACTCTAGCGGCAATTCCATCTAATTCCTCCTCCTTAGGGTCTAATTGCCCGTACTGAGCCATTTGTGTTTTAATGAGTTCTTTTGCAAAGCTTTTTAAGTCTTCAAAACTTACCTGTAATTTATTGTCTTCAATAATCTTAGCTTCTATAAGTTGATATCTCAGACCTTGCTCAGATTTTTCGTATTCTATTTTTGCTTCTTCAGCTGTCAGAGGTTTCTCTCCACTAGATTGAATCCATTTTGTTAAAAATGCAGCAGGTAGGTCAAATGAATTGTGAGCTATTAATGCCTCAGTCACATCATTTAATAATTTTTGATCTGCTTGCTGTTCAAACTGTTTTTCTGCGTCTTCTTTAATTTTTTGAGCCAGCTCTTTTTCAGTTTTTACTACACCTTCTCCAAATAATTTGTCAAACAAATCTTTATCTAAGGCTGCAGGTGTGCGCTCGTTTATTTCTTGAATGGTAAAGCTCACTTCTCCCTTTAAATCACTAGCGGTTGTGGCTTCCAATCCAAAAGCGCTTGCAGCCGTGGTGTCTTCTTTAAAGAGCCCTTTGGTTTCTAGCTGTACCGTTGTACCAACCGCAGCGTCTTCTATAGCATTTTTTGCTTTTTTAGACTTTAGTTGATCTAAAGTAATTGTAGTTTTTTTATCTATTCCAACGGCATCGTCTTTAAATAAACCAGTGATTTCTGAAGTGGCAGTCACTTGTTTGGTTGGTGTAATTTTACCGTATTGATTGCGGATCGATAAAATTTGATCATTGACCATTTTTTTATCTGCTTCTAACTTATAGCTAGTCACCGCTTTTTTAGTTTTCAAAGACACTTCAAACTCTGGAGATAGCCCTATTTCAAATGCAAAAGATAGGCTGGCAGCGTTCCAGTCAAAACTTTCTGTCAAAACTTTTGGCAAAGGATTTCCAAGAACAGATAACTTCTCTTCAGTTAAATAGGTATTTAGATGGCCTTGAAGGAGTTTGTTTATTTCTTCAACTAATACAGATTTCCCGTATTGTTTTTTGATCATGCCCATAGGTACTTGCCCTTTTCTAAAACCTGGGATGTTGGCTTTTTTCTTATAATCCAACAAAATGGAGTCCACCTTAGGTTGGAAATCTGCTTGATCTAGTGTGATGTTAATTTCTGCGTTTAACGGATCTAACTGTGTTTTGCTGATATTCATTCTCTAACTGCTTTTTTTAAAGGCTATTATTGGGGTGCAAAAGTAGTACTTTTTATGATGTACCACAATTTTTGTAGGGGGTTTCTTAGGGTATCGGCGCGTAGCGCCTTGTAAAAAGAGCGCAGCTTTAGGTAATATTTTACAAGAAGCTACGTTTCTAAAAAGCGCATGGTTTTTTTAAAGAAATCTATAGGGTTTTCTGCGTGTAGCCAGTGTCCTGCCTTTGCAATAGTTTCTATTTGCGCTGCGGGAAACTGATGTAAAATGGAGAGATGATCCTGTGTCAAAATATACCCAGAGTGTTCGCCAGCTAAAAACAGCGTAGGGGCTTCAAATTTAAAATTTTCTGGAAGCGCTTCACCCACCGCTTCCACGGTACTAAAGAGCACAGGAATATTAGCCCTAAAGCTCAATTTTTCTGGTGTTTCCCAGTAGAGATTTTTAAGTAAAAACTGTCTCACTCCTGGCTCTTTAAGCCTTTGCTCTAGTGCCTCTTCTGCCTCTAATCTACTGCTGAGGTTCATTTGGTGAAGGTCTAGCATGGCTTTTAAAATTTCAGAGTGATGGGGAGGGTAGGATTTTGGTCCGATATCTGCCACTAGGAGCTTTCGTGTCATAGAAGGCTGTGTGGCGGCAAAATACATGGCTGTTTTACCACCCATAGAATGTCCTAAAATAGATGCATTTTTTATGTGATTGGCGTCCATGTAAACTTTTAAATCTTCTGCCATAAGGGCGTATGAAAATGCTGGATCATGAAAACTTTTTCCATGATTTCTCTGGTCTAATAAATGCACCTTATAGCCTTTATTAGCATAAGCTTTTCCTAAACTTTTCCAATTGTCACTCATGCCTAGGAAGCCGTGAAGAATGATGAGATCTTCTCCTTCTCCTAAAACATTGGCGTGTAGCAACGGCATTATGTCAGGGCTTTTAAGTACATAGGAATTACGTTTTCAAGGCCCATATACAAAGATTCACAAATAAGGGCGTGCCCTATGGATACCTCATCTAGAAAAGGCATGGCATTTTTAAAAAATGCAATATTTTCTAAAGACAAGTCATGGCCCGCATTAATTCCCAAGCCTAATTCTTTGGCCAAAATGGCCGATGCCCTGTACGGCGCAACCGCCTCTTCACCCTTTCCATTGGCAAAACCAACAGCATATGCCTCTGTGTAGAGCTCTATTCTGTGGGTGCCAGTAGTAGCTGCTGCCTTAATTTGTGCTGCCACAGGATCTATAAAAATAGCAGTCCTAATACCTGCCTCATTAAAGGTTTTGATTATTTTTTTTAAAAATTCTTGGTGGCTAATGGCATCCCATCCTGCATTAGAAGTAATGGCGTCATTTGCGTCTGGGACCAAAGTGACTTGGGTGGGTTTTACGGCCAAAACTAAGTCTATAAAGCTTTGTGTTGGGTTGCCTTCTATGTTGTATTCTGTAGTCACAATATTTTTTAAATCTCTAGCATCTTGGTATCTAATATGCCTCTGGTCTGGTCTTGGATGAATAGTAATTCCCTCTGCGCCAAAACGTTCAATGTCTGAGGCTGCTATTAGTAGGTTGGGAACGTTACCGCCTCTGGCATTCCTTAAGGTGGCTAATTTATTGATGTTAACACTTAGTTTTGTCATGAATTTTATATCCTTTTAAGAGTGTAAAAATACAAATAAGGCAAGTGTAATCTGTTTTTTAATTAGTAATTTGCAAAAAAACTAAATAGTCACTATGTCTATGACACCACCCCTATTAAGCCCTATTAGATTTTTGAGTCTTCAAGACTCAAAATCTCAAGTAGCTAAATTATTCTCTGAAACTGGATTTCAGTCTTTGGCTGTATTGGAGGAAGGTTTGTTTTTGGGAATCTTGTCTAAAGAAACCATAGAAGAAACCCCCTTTGAGCTTCTGTCTTCGGTGGCTTATAAGATTTCTCCTGATCGGGTTTCAGACCAAATACATTGGTTAAATTACGGAATTTATTTTAAAAGATTTAACTGTACAGAATTGGCTGTGGTCAACACAGACCAACAATTTTTAGGGTATGTAACCCAAGACCATTTTTTACAAGCACTCACTCACATGCCTATGGTTAATGAAGAGGGAGTTGTTTTGGAGCTTCAGCGGGCTTCGTCTCAATTTTCTCTAGCTGTTTTGGTTCAAATATTTGAACAATCTAATTTAAGTGTTTTTGGAATTTCTATTGAGGAAGATTCAGAAATGACTTATGTAACAGCTAAACTAGGTTCAGGTGCTATTGGATCCTGTTTGGCCAGCCTTAGGCGCTATGAGTTTGAGGTTGTTTTTGTTGAAGGAGAAGATGACTATGAAAAGGTTTTAGCCACTCACGCTGCTTATTTAAACACTTATTTAAATATTTAAATATGGGACATTTTAGTGTAGCCCTCTTTGGATATATGCCCTCAGAAATTACAAAGCAGGCTGTTTTGAGTATTTTAGAGGCTATTAAAGAGGCCCAAGGGGATGTTTGTATTGAAAAAAATTTTCTAAGTGCTTTAGGTTCTATTTCACAGGATATGAAAACCTTTGAGCAGGCTACAGACCTGTCTCCAAAAACCTCTCTTTTTGTTAGTTTTGGAGGAGATGGTACTATGTTAAAAGCCATTACTTATATCAAGGACTCTGGAATTCCGCTAGTAGGGGTAAATACAGGAAGATTGGGATTTCTGTCTACTATAGACGTGACCCAGGTTCAAAAGGTTATTAAAGACTTTATAGCTGGCGCCTATACCCTGGAGGAAAGGAGCATGGTGGCTATTTCATCTAATCCACCTATTCCAGAGTTTGAAGGAATTTCTGTAGCTCTGAATGAAATTACGGTCAGTAGAAAAGATACCACCGCAATGATTTCGGTGGCTACTTATTTAGACGGAGAGTATTTAACCTCTTATTGGGCAGACGGATTAATTATTGCTACGCCTACGGGTTCCACAGGATACTCTCTTTCCTGTGGGGGTCCAGTGATGGCTCCTGGCACTAATTCATTTATTTTAACCCCTATAGCCCCTCACAACTTAAACGCTAGGCCTTTAATTATTGCAGATCACACGGAAATTAGACTTAGGGTCTCTGGCAGAGAACCGCAACATTTAGTATCATTAGATTCTAGAATAGCCAGTTTAGATAACGGACGTGAATTAATTATTAAAAAAGCGCCCTACTCACTTAGAATGGTAGCCTACACCTCTGAGAGCTTCCTAAAAACATTGAGAAATAAATTACTTTGGGGAGCAGATAAAAGAAACTAATACGCAATAAACAGTCATTTTATTTGTTTTAAAACGAACCAACACTCCATTGTAAAGCCCTTTTGTAAAGTGCCTCACTTATGTTAAATAAATCTTTACTTTTTTTATGCTTGATACCTACTTTGTTTTGGGGTCAAACCTATGAAGTGGGTGCTTTTTTAGGAGGCGCCAATGCTATGACAGATATTGGGGCCCAGGAGTATATAAATCCAAGGAGTTTGGTGGTAGGAGGTATTTTTAAATGGAATAAAAGCCAGAGGTATGCTTGGAGAGCACAGTTAAATTACGCCCTTCTAAATTTTGATGACAAGCAGAGTAAAGACCCCTCTAGGGTACTTAGAGATTACAAGTCAGACAATTCTATTTTAGAGCTTTCTGCTGGCTTAGAAGTTAATTTTATTCCCTACAACCTGCACAAATTTGGTCCAGCGTTTAGTCCCTATTTATATTCTGGTGTAACAGTTTTTAGTTATGATTATTTACATTTTGACAATGGAATTCCGGAAAATGATAATAAAAAGACCTCTTTTGCCCTTCCACTAATATTTGGAGCTAAGGCTAGGGTGGGTTCTAGCACTATTTTAGGAGCAGAAATAGGAGTCAGGTACACATTTACAGATAATTTAGATGGTAGTAACCCAATAAATTCTAATTTTGCGGCCAATAGTTTTGGAGATATAAATAACAATGATTGGTATGTGTTTTCTGGGATCACTATTACCTATACTTTTACAAGAAAGCCCTGTCAAGATTGTTTTGACTAATGAATAACAAAGAGACTTTAGCATATAAAGACAAATTACCTAAGCACCTAGCCATTATTATGGACGGGAACGGGCGCTGGGCAAAAGCCAAAGGAAAGCCTAGGGCTTTTGGTCATGAACAAGGCGTTAAAACAGTAAAGTCTACGGTAGAAAACTGTGTGGCTGTGGGAATTGAATTCCTGACCCTTTATACTTTTTCTACAGAAAACTGGAATAGGCCCAAATTTGAGGTAGATCTACTTATGAAATTGCTCATTAGTTCTCTCAAAAAAGAGTTAAACACCTTTCACAAGCACCAAATTAGATTTAATGCTATTGGAGATCTTTCTGCCCTACCCAAAAAGGCAGTAAAAGAACTTGAAGAGGTGATTGAAAAAACCAGAAACAATAGTGGAATGACCCTCAGCTTGGCACTTAGTTATGGAAGTAGGGAAGAGCTCATTCAGGCGATAAAAGCCATTAGTGTCAAAGTTAAAAATAATATAATTTCACCCGAAAACATTGATGAAGCCATAATAAATACCCATCTTTACACGCATAATTTACCAGAGGTAGATTTGTTGATTAGAACCAGTGGTGAACACAGAATAAGTAATTTTCTGCTTTGGCAAATTGCCTATGCAGAATTGTATTTTATATCAGACTTTTGGCCTGACTTCAGTAAAGAACATTTAGAAGCTGCCCTTGTGAATTATCAGAATAGAGAAAGAAGATTTGGAAAAACTAGCGAACAACTCAGTGAATAAATTAATTTCTAAAGCATTCATCAAGTCCTTATTGGTCTTTGGTGTTTTTTTCACCTCATATCTTGTGAAGGCTCAAGACGGGGGTTATGACGATGGAAAAAAGTATGTTTTAGCTGGCCTAGAGGTCAAAGGCCTTCAGAGCTATAACGCTCAAACTGTAAAGACTTTTACAGGCCTAAGAGAGGGACAGCCCATTACGTTACCAGGAGAAGAAATAGGGGCTGTAATTAGTAAGCTTTGGGATCTAGAACTCTTTAGTGATATTAATTTTTACATAACAGATATTCAAGGAGACAAAGTGTTTCTTGAGCTGGAAATTATTGAGAGACCCACCTTGTCTAACATTACTGTTTACGGAGTTAAGAGTAGAAAAGTAGCAGACATTCTTACAGACACAGATTTAAAAAAGGGAAAAAAAATCACGGAGAGTTTAATTGCAAACACAAAAAACTACCTGCAAAATAAATATAAAAAAGAAGGCTATTTAAACACCAAAGTAACTATAGCAACAGCTTTAGACACTACAGAGACCAATGCTCAGAAAATGGTAGTCAATATTAATAAAGGATCTAAGGTGAAGATTTCTGAAATTGTTTTTGAGGGTAATGATGAACTCTCAAATTCAAGGCTTAAAAAATCATTAAAAAAGACCAAAGAAAAAGCTTTTTATAGGTTTTGGAAAAAATCGAAATATATTCCAGAAGATTATCAGACAGATTTACAGAATTTAAAAGATACCTATGCAGAGAATGGATTTAGAGACGCTAGAATCCTCTTAGATACTTTCACTAAAATAGACAATAGTAATATTTCTCTAAAAATCAAATTAGAAGAAGGTAAAAAATATTACTTTGGAGATATTAACTTCGTGGGAAATACAGTATATACGGACAGAGGTCTCGCTCAGATTTTAGGAATAAAACAGGGTGATACTTACAATGGTGTTTTGTTGAGAAAGAGAATTGCAGACAACACCAAGCCAGATGCAGAAGATATTACAAATTTATATCAAAACAACGGCTACCTTTTTTCTAGTATTAACCCAGTAGAGATTTCTGCAGCCAATGATACCATTGACTTTGAAATTAGGATTATAGAAGGTAAAGAAACTTTTTTAGATCACGTAAGTGTCAATGGAAATGATAAAACAAATGACCACGTTATTTTTAGAGAACTCAGAACACGTCCAGGCCAAAAATACAGTAAGGACAATATTATTAGGAGTATTAGAGAATTAGGGCAGCTTGGCTTCTTTGACGCTGAACAAATCTCACCAGATGTGCAAAATGCAAATCCTAATACAGGTACGGTAGATTTAGATTACAGTTTAGTGGAATCGGGTTCTAGCCAAATTGAATTACAAGGCGGTTATGGAGGTGGAGGTTTTATAGGAACCTTAGGGCTCTCATTTAGTAATTTTTCTCTGCAGAATATATTTAAGAAGGAGGCCTATAAACCTGTTCCTATGGGTGACGGACAAACTTTTGCACTAAGGCTTCAGGCAAGCAGAACCTTTAAAGTGTACAGCTTAAATTTTTCTGAACCTTGGTTGGGAGGTAAAAAACCAGTAAGGTTCAATGTCTCTTTATCTAAAACACAGCAATTTTCTTTTGATTTTATAGCTAGAGATGTAGATAAAAACAGGCAGTTTTCTATCACTGGACTTTCCTTAGGGATTGCTAAAAGATTACAATGGCCAGATGATTTCTTCACTATTTCTCATGCATTAGGCTACCAGCAATACAACTTTAAAAACTACAATATTGGTCTTTTTAATTTTGGTAATGGAAGTTCTAATTCGCTCACCTATACTTTTGGTTTGTCTAGAAAATCTTCTGGACCTAATCCAATATTTCCTACAGGAGGGTCTAGCTTTGAATTCACAGGTAAGTTTGCGCCTCCATTTTCTTTGTTAGGTACTAAAGACTTTGCAGCTATTAAGGCAGAGAGTGATGAAATTATTGGCCTTAGGTCTTCTGGTGAAGCTTCTGCTAGCCAATTGAGTAGGCTAGAAGTGCTGGAAGAATCTAGGTTTAAATGGTTGGAATTTTATAAGTTAAATTTTAAAGGAGATTGGTATAGTAGAATTGCTGGAAAATTAGTTTTGAGAACCAACACTGAATTTGCCTTTTTAGGAAATTACAACCCAGATATTGGAAATGTTCCTTTTGAGAGATTCTTTGTTGGGGGAGACGGCTTGGGTAACTTTACCTTAGACGGTCGTGAAGTGGTACAGTTACGTGGGTATGAAAACCAATCATTAACACCTATAGATCCCACTACTGGACAACAAGAGGGGGGCGTTGTGTATAACAAATTTTCTGCCGAACTAAGGTATCCTATTACATTAAAACCGTCTGCTTCTATTTACGGTTTGGCCTTTTTAGAAGGGGGTAATGCTTTTAACTCTATTCAAGAATTTAACCCATTTGACATTAAGAGGTCTGCCGGTGTTGGGGTTAGGATATTTATGCCTGCCTTTGGACTTTTAGGAATAGATTTTGGGTACGGGTTTGACTCTGACAACCAACCAAATTCAGTAGGTCCCTCTGGTTGGCAAACACATTTTATTATTGGACAAAGATTTTAATTATTTGATATATTGTGATTCATAAGTTATTTCCATATCTGCTATTAATGATATTTCTGCTTCACATTCCTGTGAATGCTCAGAGACAGGCGAGGGTAGGTTATATAGATATGGATTATATTTTATCAAAATTACCATCCTACATACAAGCAGAAAACAATTTAGAAGATAGGGTACGTGGCTGGCAAATGGAGATTGCTGCAAGAAAATTAGCTATTGATAGCCAGGAGACTTCTTTGGCTACTGAGAAAGTCTTATTGACCCCTTCACTCATAGAAGAAAAACAATTGGAAATCCAGGCAGCAAAGTTGGCATTGGTCACTTATCAGCAACAGAGATTTGGAGTACAAGGAGATTTACAGACCTTTAGACAATCTATTTTAAAGCCTATTCAAGATTTGGTTTTTAGCGAGGTTCAACGCCTTGGTAATGAAAAGGGATACGACCTTATTTTAGACAAATCTGACAGGAGTACCACCATTCTTTTTGCCAATAAAAGATATGACTTAAGTGACTTAATTATTAGGGCATTAAGCAGGCAAGAAATGAGTGCTAATATGGGACTTACAGATGAGGAAATTAATTCTAGCTCAGAAGAGGAAGTGGTTGTTAATGAGGCTTTAATATCTAAAGAAGAAGAACAATCTAATAAACAAGCACTTAAAATTAAAGCACAAGAAGACAAGAAAATCTTGCAGCAGAAGGCCCGTGAAGCTCGTCTTGAAGACTACGAATTGCGTAAGCAAAAGTTAAAAGACGCAAAGGAAAATAAAAAAAGAGATAAACTTCCTGCCAAACAAAAAGACAGTATACCAGAATAAATTTTATATTTGAACACTAGATTTAATAAAAACAAAAATTAACACTCAATTTATTTTACACGATGAAAAATTTAAAGAAAATAGCCATTGCATTATTTGTATTTGTAGCAGCTACAAGCTTTGCCCAGGCTCAAAGCAAAATAGCTCACATTAATGTGCAGCTGTTATTGGCTGACATGCCTGAGATGAAGGCCGCAGATAAAGAGCTTAAAAAATTACAAGAGACCTACAGAGCAGATATTGAAGATTCTATGACTGAACTTAGAAATAAATACACTTTGTATTCTAACGAGTCTGCATCTAAGTCACAAGAAGAGAACGAGAAAAGAGCCTTAGAGCTTCAAGGTTTTGAGAAGTCAATTAATGAAGCGCAACAAGCAGCGCAACAAGAATTACAGAAAAAACAAGCAGACTTATTTGCTCCAATTTCTGACAAGGCAAAAGTAGCAATTGAAAAAGTGGCTGCTGCTCAGGGTTTTGATTACGTCTTAGACGCAACACAAGGCTACGGAGTGTTAGTTTCTAAAGGGAAAGACCTTATGGCAGACGTTAAAAAGTCTTTGGGTTTCTAAATGGAACTAGTTAATTCTATTCTTATATTTAACCGCCTCTTTAGAGGCGGTTTTTTTATATTTTAGTAGCAGATAATATCTATGGCACACAATCAAAATCCTATTGGTTTTTTTGACTCAGGCGTGGGGGGTACTTCTGTTTGGAAGGCTGTTCATGAGCTGTTGCCCTACGAATCTACTATTTATGTTGCAGACAGTGCAAACGCGCCCTATGGGGAGCGCTCTTCTGAAGAGATTTTAGCACTATCCATTAAGAACACGGAATTTCTTATTTCTAAGGGCTGCAAGCTTATTGTAGTGGCTTGTAATACAGCTACTACAAACGCAATAAAGGTGCTTAGAAGTTCCTTTGAATTGCCCTTTGTAGGAATTGAACCTGCTATTAAGCCAGCGTCACTCCAAACTAAAACAGGAAAAGTGGGACTTTTGGCCACAAAGGGAACTTTAGGTAGTGTGCTTTTTCATGAAACAGTACTTGCAAATGCTGCAAAGGTCACTATTTATGAGCAGGAGGGTACTGGCTTAGTGCCCTTAATAGAGGCTGGACTTGAAGACGGTCCGCAGGTTTTTGCACTACTAAAACAGCAGATTGCTCCCATGTTAGCAAATGGAATTGACACTTTAGTATTAGGCTGCACACATTATCCTTACCTAGTGCCTGCTCTTTTGAAAATTCTTCCTAGTTACGTAAGCATTTTAGATTCAGCTTTACCAGTAGCCTTGCAAACTCAAAAATTATTACTTAAAAATGAGCTACAGGCAGCAGTTGGTCATCAGACTTCCCATGAATTTTACACCAATAAGGAGGTGGCTGTTTTAAGTCATTTTTTGCCCAAAGATTCTTCTATAAGAGTGGCTTTTACAACACAATTTTAAATCACACATATATTTAAATCCTGTGATAGGTTTCAAAAGTATAAGCATAAAGGTGTTTTTCATCTGCAGGCATGGAAATACTTTCGTGTAGCTTAAAGTCTTTGGGAGAAATTACAGGAAAAAAAGCATCGGCCGGTAGGCTAGTGTGAACCCTAGTGAGTTCAATTTTTGTAGCGCTATCATAGGCCAAATCATATATTTCGCCACCTCCAATAATATAGATGAGTGGTTCTTTTTTACAGGCCTCTAATGCTGTGGCTAAAGAATGGTAAACGGTGCAGTCTTCGTGGTCAATGGTATATGCTGTGTTCCGAGTAATCACTAAATGCTTTCTGTTGGGAAGTGGTTTTAATAAGCTTTCAAATGTTTTGCGTCCCATAATCATTGGAAACCCAGTGGTAAGTTCTTTAAAACGTTTAAAATCTAATGGTAGCCGCCAAAGTAGGCCATTCTCTTTTCCTAAGGCATTGTTTTCTGCCGCTGCGGCAATCATGCAAATTTCTGACATATCTATATGGCTACTATTCCCTTTATATGAGGGTGTGGTTGATAATTTTCTAAGGTAAAATCTTCAAAATTAAAGTCAAAAATGTCTGTAATGGCTGGATTTATTTTCATCGTGGGTAGCTCTTTTATGTCTCTACTTAGCTGAAGTTCTATCTGCTCCATATGGTTGTTGTAAATGTGGGCGTCTCCAAAGCTGTGAATAAAGTCTCCAGCTTCTAGGCCACATACCTGCGCTATCATCATGGTAAGTAGGGCATAGGAGGCAATGTTAAAAGGCACTCCTAAAAAGATATCTGCAGATCTTTGGTATAATTGACAAGACAATCTACCATTGGCTACATAAAATTGAAAAAACGCATGGCAAGGCGGTAATGCTGCTTTGCCATTGGCCACATTGTCTTCAAATGTTTTATTTTGGTCTGGTAATACGCTTGGGTTCCATGCAGACACAATCATTCTTCTGCTGTTTGGGTTTTGTTTAATACTGGATATCACTTCTTTAATCTGGTCTATTTCTTCTCCGTTCCAATTGCGCCACTGTTTTCCATATACAGGCCCTAAATCTCCTTTGGGGTCTGCCCATTCATTCCAAATTTTCACCCCATTCTCTTGAAGGTAACTAATATTAGTGTCGCCCTTTAGAAACCAGAGCAACTCATAAATAATAGACTTAAGGTGAAGCTTTTTAGTGGTGACCATAGGAAAGCCCTGGCTAAGGTCAAAACGCATTTGATATCCAAAAACACTTAGGGTTCCGGTGCCGGTTCTGTCTCCTTTTTGTACGCCTTCTTTTATTACGTGTTTTAGTAAGTCATGGTATTGCTGCATGCTATTTAATTTTCTAAAATAAAGATAGCTTTTGGGTTTTAAATTATTAAAAAACCAACCCTTAGATTATTCAAAACTTATTAACGAATGCGCTCTTTTATCCCAAAATCATTCCTGCTATGGTAGCAGATAGTAAGGAGGCCAAAGTACCTCCAAGTACTGCTTTTAAACCAAAGGCTGAGAGTGTTTTTCTTTGTCCAGGTGCCAGTGAGCCAATACCCCCAATTTGAATCCCAATAGAGGCAAAGTTAGCAAAGCCACAAAGCATATAGGTAGCCATAATAACTGTTTTGTTATAAGTAAAGTGAGAGGCGCTAGACACATCTTTTAGATTAGCTAATTGGGCATAGCCTACAAATTCACTAGAAGCTAATTTAATGCCTAGTAATTGTCCCATTAGGTACATATCTTCTACAGCCACTCCTATGAGCCACATGAGGGGGCCAAATACGGTTCCTAAAATAGCTTCTAAAGATAATTTAGAGAAGCTGCTATTGGCGGCTATCCATCCGTTTATTTGGGTCACATCTCCAATCCATTCAAATACACCATTAAAAAGCGCTATGAAGGCTACAAAAACCAATAACATGGCACCTACATTTACAGCTAATTTTAAGCCCTCAGAGGTGCCGATGGAAATGGCGTCTAAGAAGTTGCTTCCTATTTTTTCTGAGGAGACATTCACTTCTGTATTTATTTTTTCTGTTTGTGGGTATAATATCTTTGAGATAATGATAGCTCCGGGAGCTGCCATTACGGAGGCAGCTAATAAATGCCTAGCAAATTCTAACCTGAGCTGAGGGTCGTCACCCCCAAGAAAGCCTATATATGCAGCCAACACGCCACCAGCTACTGTGGCCATTCCTCCAATCATGACTAGGAGAATTTCAGATTTATTCATTTTTTCTAAGTAGGCTTTAATTAACAGCGGCGCCTCTGTTTGCCCTAAGAAAATATTTCCTGCTACAGAGAGACTTTCTGCACCAGAAATACCCAAAGATTTAGTGAGTAACCAAGCCAAAGCTTTTACTACTTTTTGAATGACTCCTAAGTAAAACAGGACAGAAGTTAAGGCAGAAAAGAAAATAATAGTAGGCAATATTTGAAATGCAAAAATATATCCTATAGATGGGTTACTCATATCTAAGAGATTACCCAATAAAAATTTACTACCTACCAAGGTGTAATCTAGGATGTTTACAAACATTTGGCCCACTAAACTAAATCCTTTTTGAATAAGGGAAATCTTTAAAATTCCAATAGCTAATACTATTTGTATGCTAAGTCCAATTCCTACCATTTTCCAACTAATGGCTTTTCTGTTGGAGGAAAAGGCATATGATATTCCAACAAGAAAAATCATTCCTAATATCCCTTTCCATAAGCTTGTGATAGAAAAAGAACTATTTGGAATGATTTGAGCCGTCACTAGGTTCATTGGGTACTAACTCTGCGGCCAAAAGGCTGGTGACTGGAAAAAGACATATAAATGCTAAAACGAGGAAGGATTTAAAACTAACTATGGACATCTTAATTTCTTTTAGATATTTCGTCTCTAATTCCAGCGGCTTTCTCGTAGTCTTCTTCTATGACCGCTTTTTCTAATTCAGTTTCTAGTCCTTTAAGGTCTAATGAATGTAGTGATTTATTAACGGAGCTGCTTGGCTCTGTGTTTTTTTTTGTCATAGGGGTGTGGCCTATTTCTTGAGAAGGTATTTCTTTGATTGAAAGATGAATTCCAGCTCTGCTTAGAATACTTTCATAGGTAAAAATGGGTGCATTAAAGCGTAACGCTAAGGCAATTGCGTCACTAGTTCTGGCATCAAATATGGTTTCTTCCCCCTTAGATTCGCATACAATATTGGCATAAAAAACACCATCTACCAAACGGTGAATGATCACTTTTTTTATTCCTATCTCATAATGGCTAGCAAAATTTTTAAACAAATCATGGGTCAGGGGTCTTGGGGGACTAATCTCTTTTTCTAAAGCTATGGCTATAGATTGGGCCTCAAAAGCTCCAATGACTATGGGTAGTTTTCGCTCGCCATCAATTTCATTGAGAATCAGTGCGTAAGCCCCGTTTTGGGTCTGGCTGTAAGAGATTCCTTTTATTTTTAACGGTATGAGTGTCATAGTCTAAAGGTCATAAAAAAAGGCCAATTAATAAAATAATTAGCCTTTGTATGACTGGCCCGGTTTAAGGGCAGCAATTTATGAAAATTTAAGCGTTAGCCGCTTTAAAAACTTTTAATTTTTCTATGAGTTGTGGAACCACTACAAAGGCGTCTCCGACCACTCCGTAATCTGCAGCTTTAAAGAAAGGTGCTTCAGGGTCTGTATTAATTACTACTTTTACCTTGGAGGCACTCACGCCTGCTAAATGTTGAATGGCCCCAGAAATTCCAATGGCAATATACAAGTTAGTAGCTACTGGTTTTCCTGTCTGTCCCACGTGTTCTCCGTGTGGTCTCCAGCCTAGATCAGATACTGGTTTAGAACAGGCAGTGGCAGCGCCTAACACGCTTGCTAACTCTTCAATCATTCCCCAATTTTCAGGGCCTTTCAATCCCCTCCCTGCAGAAACTACTACGTCTGCGTCTGCAATGGTGGCTTTTCCTGCTACCTTGTCTACAGAGGTGGCTTTAGTGCTAAAGATACTTGTATCTAAGCTAGGGCTAAAGTTTTCAATAACGGCATTCCCCTCTGTTGGGTGTGCGCCAAAGGTATTGTTTGCCACTCCAATCATTTTTACACCAGACAAAAGTACTGTATGAGCAAAGCCTTTGTTGCTAAAAGCGGTTCTCTTAACAGTAAATGGATCCATGCTCTCTGGAAGTGATACTACATTGGGCGCATAGCTAGCTTTTAAACTGGCAGCCAATATAGGGCTTGCGTATTTGCTATCTGCACTGCTACTCACTACCACCAAAGCGGCCCCTATTTTTAGTGCAGCCTCACTAATAGTGGCTGCGTATGCTTTGGCGTTAAAACCTTGAAGATTGTCTTGATTAACAACCATAATTTGGTCTAACCCATAATCATTAAGTAGGGCGGCATTTGTTGGGTTAAATGCAATAGCCACACTAGAAGTACCAAGTTGTTTAGCCAAAGCCACCCCATAAGAGGCTACTTCAAAGGCATTTTTTTTAAAGTTTCCTTTCTCGGTTTCTGTATATATAAGTACTGGCATAATTTTTTTTAGTGTTAAAGATTTAAAGCACCTTGGCCTCGTTGTGTAGCAATGAAATTAAAGTATCTAAATCTGAAGCGTCCACCATAGTAACCGTTCCTTTAGCTTCTGGTTTAGAAAACTGTTGGTCATTTGTAAGATTTTCAGAAGTAGTAGCCGCTTTTATATGAAGCTGTTTTTGTCTGGCCGTCATGATTCCTCTCATATTTGGAATTCTCAAGTCACTCTCCTCTACCAATCCTTTTTGACCACCAATCACCAAAGGTAATTGGGTGCTTAAGGTTTCCTTTCCTCCGTCTATTTCTCTAATGGCGGTGATCTCTGGGCCTTCTATTTTTAAATCTATACAGTTGGTCACATAGTTAAAGTCTAATAAATGGGCCAACATACCGGGCACCATCCCTCCATTGTAGTCTATAGACTCTCTTCCTGCTATAATGAGGTCAAATCCTACTTCCTTTACCAGAGCAGCCAATTCCTGAGCTACAAAAAAACCATCTGTAGGAAGTGCGTCTATTCTATAACCTTCATCTGCTCCAATAGCTAATGCTTTTCTTAAAGTAGGCTCTACTGATGCATCTCCTACAGTTACTACTGAAACAGAAGCCCCTTGTTTTTCTTTAAACCACATGGCTCTTGTGAGTCCAAATTCATCATTGGGATTAATCACAAACTGAACCCCCGTTGGATCAAATTTTGTATTGTTTTCTGTAAAGTTAATTTTAGAAGTAGTGTCTGGCACATTACTAATGCATACAAGTATTTTCATTTTAAATAAGTGCTTAAAGTTCTGAGCAACTAAGGTAAGAAAAATTTCTATATTTACTATGCATGCATAGTAAATATTATTGTTTTTTTAGCCTTTTTAGCTTCCGTAATGACAGATATATTGTTTATTTTTGCCTGCGTAATAAGAATTACCTATGAAAACATTACAATTTAGAGAAGCCATAGCAGAAGCTATGTCTGAAGAAATGAGAAAAGATCCTTCTATCTATTTAATGGGAGAAGAAGTGGCTGAATATAACGGGGCTTACAAAGCGTCTAAAGGAATGTTAGATGAATTTGGTCCTGAACGTGTGATTGACACTCCTATTTCTGAACTTGGTTTTGCAGGAATTGGCGTGGGTTCTGCTATGAACGGCAACAAGCCAATCATTGAATTTATGACCTTTAACTTTGCCTTAGTTGGGATAGATCAGATTATTAATAATGCCGCTAAAATTAGACAGATGTCAGGGGGACAGTTTAACTGTCCCATTGTATTTAGAGGCCCTACGGGTTCTGCAGGCCAGCTGGGCGCTACACACTCACAGGCTTTTGAAAACTGGTTTGCCAACACACCTGGTCTTAAAGTAGTTATTCCATCCAATCCAAAAGACGCAAAAGGACTTTTAAAAGCAGCTATCCAGGATCCAGATCCAGTGATTTTTATGGAGTCTGAGCAAATGTATGGAGACAAAGGGGAGGTTCCAGAAGGAGAATACACTATTCCATTAGGTGTTGCTAATGTAATTAGAAACGGTTCAGATGTCACTGTGGTTTCTTTTGGTAAAATTTTAAAGGAGGCTTCTAAAGCAGCCGATACTTTATCTGCTCAAGGCATTGAACTAGAAGTGATAGATCTAAGAACCATACGTCCTTTAGATATGGACACTATTATTAGCTCAGTAAAAAAAACCAACCGTTTGGTTATTCTTGAAGAATCTTGGCCATTTGGAAGTATCGCTTCTGAAATTGCCTTTCAGGTTCAAAACAACGCCTTTGACTATTTAGACGCGCCTGTTCAAAAAATAAATACAGCAGACACACCAGCTCCCTATTCACCAGTATTACTTGAAGAATGGTTACCAACCGCACAAGATGTTATTGACGCCGTACACAGAGTCATGTATATAAAATAATCAATGATTAAGCCCTCCTTACTGGTAAACAGTCTAAAAAAGACAATCCAGCCATAGATATCCTTAGGAAAATCTGGGCAAAAAAGCGCTCTAATGGCTTAAGGCAATACAGGCAGTACGCCTATGATAAGTATGAGAAAATTGAGTTTGACCTAAATACCATAGATTCTGCACTTATGAAAAGCAAGGTTTTTAAGGGCTTTAAACTTAAGAGAAATAGTAGGCATTAGGGCTGTCTGGGGAGAATTGTCACCAGAAAATAGAACTCTTAATGCCCCCAACGGTTTGGAGCTAAATGCCCCAAATAAGAATGCCTATTGGGAGTACAGTTTGGGAATTGGTAATATTTTTAAGATTTTTAGATTAGATGCCAACTTTAGAGGAAACTACCTAGACCATCCAGGAGCCAGACCCTTTAGTATTACTGGAAGCTTTGGTTTTGGATTTTAAAAAAAACAACAAAGACCTTAGCATAAACCGTGAATTGGTCTTATTTTTGCCCACTGAAAAATTAACAGAAAAATTGAATATGAGTGAGAAAGATATTACTTCTTTTGATGTATTAATAGAGATTCCAAAAGGAAGTAGAAATAAATATGAGTACGATTTTAAATTAAAGAAAGTCAGGTATGATCGCATGATTTTCTCTTCTATGATGTACCCTGCAGACTATGGTTTTGTTCCAGAAACATTGGCCTTAGACGGAGATCCATTAGATGTTTTAGTATTGGTTACAGAGCCTACTTTTCCTGGTTGTGTGATGGAAGTAAAGCCTATTGGAGTATTCCATATGGCAGATGAGAAGGGACCAGATGAGAAGATTATTTGTGTACCTGTTTCTGATCCTAACTGGAATAAAGCCAACGATTTATCTGATCTAAATCCCCATTTTATAAAAGAGATTGAGCATTTCTTTAAAGTCTATAAAGACTTAGAAAAGAAAAAAGTAGATGTTGGTGGTTGGGGTGACGTACATGAGGCCAAAGAAATTGTAGCCAAGTGTCTAAACCGTTTTAATGCATCTGATACTCCATTGTCAGATGTGACTATTAAGTAGTCGGAATCATTAAATTTATAAAAAGGCACCCCCTGGTATCGCCTTTTTTTTTAAGACTTATTTTGCTACATTAGGGGCCGTTAACAAATTCAAAATTTAAACTAATTTATTTTTATGGAATCTAATATTATTTTTCTTCCTATTGCCTTAGCTGTTTTAGGATTGTTATTCATGTTTGTAAAAAGGGCGTGGGTTATAAAACAGCCCGCTGGTGACGATAAAATGCAAGAAATATCTAAAGCTATAAAAGAAGGAGCCTTGGCTTTTTTAGGTGCAGAATATAGACTTTTAGCTATTTTTGTAGTCATAGCCTCTATAGCACTTTTTGGCATTTCACAAATGATAGCCTCTACCAGTTGGATGATTGTTCCAGCCTTTATTTTTGGAGCCATTCTATCTGCTTTAGCAGGAAACATAGGAATGAGAATTGCCACAGATGCCAATGTCAGAACTGCAGAAGCTGCTAAAACCAGTTTGCCAAAAGCCTTAAAAGTTTCTTTTAGCGGTGGTACCGTAATGGGATTGGGTGTAGCTAGTTTGGCTGTTTTAGGACTTAGCTTTTTATTTTTATTATTTTTAGGACAATTCATGGGAGCAGCAGGTACTTTCTATGAAAACATGACTATAGTATTAGAAACCCTAGCTGGTTTTTCTTTAGGAGCAGAATCTATAGCTTTGTTTGCCCGTGTGGGTGGTGGTATTTATACCAAAGCAGCAGATGTTGGTGCAGATTTAGTAGGAAAGGTAGAAGCTGGAATTCCAGAAGACGATCCTAGAAATCCTGCTACTATAGCAGATAATGTGGGAGATAATGTAGGAGATGTTGCTGGAATGGGTGCAGATTTATTTGGCTCTTATGTGGCTACTGTATTGGCTGCTATGGTATTGGGGAATTACCTAATAAAAGACATGTCTGCAGGCGGTACTTTTACAGACGTATTTAATAATATGGGTCCTATCTTATTGCCTATAGTGATAGCAGGAGTAGGAATTTTAGCCTCTATTATAGGGACATTCTTTGTGAAAATTTCTTCTAATGACGTTAGAGAATCTCAGGTTCAAAAAGCTTTAGACACAGGAAACTGGGTAGCTATTGCCCTTACTTTAGTTGCTTCTTGGTTTCTAATAGATTGGATGCTTCCAGCTACTATGCAAATGAACTTCTTTGGAGAAGGTTTAAAAGAGATTCCATCTATTAATGTATTTTACGCTGCCTGTATTGGTTTAGCAGTAGGTGCACTCATCTCTTTTGTAACTGCTTACTATACTTCTATGGGTAAAAAACCCGTAATGGATATTGTGAGAAATAGCTCTACAGGAGCAGGAACCAATATTATTGCAGGTCTTGCTGTGGGAATGAAATCTACCTTTGCCTCTGTTATTTTATTTGCAGCGGCCATATATGGTTCTTATGAATTTGCAGGTTTTTACGGAGTAGCCCTAGCGGCATCGGCCATGATGGCCACTACAGCCATGCAATTAGCTATAGATGGTTTTGGACCTATAGCAGACAATGCGGGAGGAGTGGCAGAAATGAGTGAATTGGCCCCAGAGGTAAGAGAACGCACAGATATTTTAGACTCAGTGGGGAATACCACGGCAGCAGTTGGGAAAGGATTTGCGATAGCATCGGCGGCTTTAACGGCCCTGGCACTTTTTGCAGCCTATGTAACTTTTACAGGTATTGATGGAATTAATATCTTTAAAGCAGATGTATTAGCCATGTTATTTGTGGGAGGAATGATCCCTGTTTTATTTTCAGCATTGGCCATGGAATCTGTTGGAAAAGCTGCTATGGAAATGGTACAAGAGGTACGAAGACAGTTCCGTGAAATCCCCGGAATTATGGAAGGAACGGGCAAGCCAGAGTACGCTAAATGTGTAGATATTTCTACCAGAGCAGCCCTTAGAGAGATGATTTTACCGGGCCTGATCACTATTATAACCCCCATTATTATTGGGCTTCTTTTTGGTGCAGAACCATTAGGAGGTTATATGGCTGGTGTTTGTGTAAGTGGTGTGATGTGGGCTATTTTCCAAAATAATGCAGGTGGTGCATGGGATAACGCTAAAAAATCTTTTGAGGCAGGTGTTTTGATTAATGGAGAAATGACCTATAAAGGTTCAGAGGCGCACAAAGCTGCAGTGACTGGAGACACTGTAGGAGATCCATTTAAAGACACCTCCGGTCCATCTATGAATATTTTAATTAAACTCACCTGTCTGGTTGGTCTTGTAATTGCCCCTATCTTAGGAGAGGGACACAGCAGTAAGGCCCCTCATATGGAGCAAAAAGAAGTGAGTGTTTCTATAAATGCCACTTCTAGTAATACAGAACAAATGTCTGCCACTGTGGTATACCAAATTACAGAAAATGGAGAAACCAAAACGGTAGAACGTGTATTTGAAGGAACAGAAGCCAGCGTACAAGAAGAGTTGGCGGTTTTCCAAGCAGATATTGATAGCCAAGAAGGCGCTGCAATTACTATTGACATTCAAAAAATGGATGTTAGGAAATAAACTACCTAAACAATAAGGGCCTGGCCCTACTTTAAAGCCCATAGCACTGTCTATGGGCTTTTTGTTAAAACCTTTACCTTATTTATTAATGGAAGCACTTAAAATAGCTGTTTACCTGCATTGTAGCGCCATTTTGCATGAAAAAGCGGCTGCTTACGCAGCTCAAGATCAATCCCTTTTGGCCTCCTTAGACAGTGAGGGCAAAAGCTCTGCAGGAGATAAGCATGAGACTGGCCGCGCTATGATCCAGTTGGAAAGAGAAAAACTTGCCCAGCAGCGTCAATTAAATGACAGTGCATACCTAGCGCTCACGGCCCTTAAAAACAAAGTTTCTACCCTTATTATAGGTCCAGGCTCCTTGGTACAAACTTCTTTGGCCACTTATTATTTGGCGGTCCCAGCCGATGTTTTTATTCAAGAAACCACCACTGTTTATTGCATTTCCCCCCAAAGCCCCGTAGGTCAAATACTCCTAGGTAAAAAGCAGGGAGACCTTATAGTGTTTAGAGATCAAAAATTTGAGGTGCTGGCGTTGTGTTAATCTGTTGAGGATTGGCTTAAAACAAGCCGTTTATTTCTGCATCTATTTTTTCTATAATCTGGCCTAGGTCTTCTGGGTTGGAAACAAAGTCTAGGGGGTCTACATCTATGACTAGTAGTTTGCTTTTAGTATAGCCGTGTGCCCAGGCTTCATAGCGTTCATTAAGTCTGCTTAGGTAGTCTATAGAAATGCTATTTTCATATTCACGACCTCTTTTTTGAATTTGGCTCACTAGGTTGGGTACTGAGCTTCTGAGATAAATAACCAATTCTGGTGGTTCAATAAGAGTTTCCATGAGCTCAAACAATTGTTTATAGTTATTAAAGTCTCTATTGGTCATGAGCCCCATGGCATGCAAGTTAGGCGCAAATATAAAGGCGTCTTCATATATGGTTCTGTCTTGTATGATGTTGCTACCCGTTTTTCTGATCTCTAGAATTTGTCTGTATCTGCTGTTGAGGAAAAAGATCTGAAGGTTAAAACTCCAGCGCTCCATTTGGTTGTAAAAGTCATCTAGATACGGGTTGTCTTCTACTTCTTCATAGTGGGCGTCCCACTTATAGTGCTTAGACAATAGTTTGGTAAGCGTGGTCTTACCTGCCCCAATATTTCCTGCAATGGCTACGTGCATAGGTGGTTGTATTTATTTAGGTCTGTTGAAATTCCTTTTAATAAGGCGCAACAAGATACCTAAATTCTGCTCTTTTGTAAAATCTAATCTTAAATTAATTTTCCGCTATTTTTTTATGACAAACTAAACTTATTCTAATTAGCTTAGTCTAAGCTTAAAAACTATTTACATATGAAAGTTTCATTACTTATACTTATAGCAGTAACACTTGCCTGGAGCAATTTGCAGGCCCAGGATTTCCAAGGATCTGCTACTTACATGACTAAAACAACTATGGATATGGATTTTGGTGGACGCCAAATGCCAGAGGCCCAAAAGAAAATGATACAGGAACGGATGAAGTCTATGTTAGAGAAGACTTTTGTTTTGAATTTCAATAGGACTACTTCAACTTATGAAGAAGAACAAAAACTTGAGCAACCAGGTGGATCTGCCGGAGGCGGAATGAGGTTTATGGGAATGGGTGGTGCAAGTGGTGTTTATTTTAAAGACATTCAGTCCAAAACCTATGCAAATGAAACAGATATATTTGGAAAACCATTCTTAATAGAGGACACCTTACAGCCATTGGCATGGACCCTCACAGCAGAAACCAAACAGATAGGCCAATACACTTGTTATAAGGCTACAGCCGTTAAACCTTTAGATACAATAATGTCTAATATGATAAACCGCTTTAGGCCACCAAACCAGAGAGAGGCTGATGAAAAAGAGAAAGACCCTAAGGCTAAGGTTTTTAAAGATAGCTTAGGCAATAATAAAGAAGTTGGTTTAGCTGCAAGAATATCTGAACCCAGTGAAACTATGGTAACAGCATGGTATACCTTAGATATTCCAATTAGTCAAGGACCCAAAGAATATTGGGGCTTACCTGGACTTATTTTAGAGGTGATCGAAGGAAGAACTGTTATATTGTGTTCTAAAATCACCTTAAATCCCAAAGAAAAAATTAATATTTTGGCGCCCACCAAAGGGAAGAAAATTTCACAAGCAGAATACCAAGAGACCATGGCTAAAAAAGCAGAAGAAATGTCTGAACGTTTCAGGGGAAATAGGTCTGGTGGTGGCAATAGAGTGATGATACACAACTAATGAGAAACCACACACTTATCTTATTTATCCTATTAATTTTAGGAGTAGGAAGCACAGCATTTGCTCAAAAAGTAACCATTACAGGCATTGTAAAAGACTCCTTAGGACAAGGATTAGACATGGCAAATGTGGTGGCTATAAACGAAACAACCAAAGCCTTAGATGGTTTTGGAATTACAGATCCTAACGGTAGATACAAGGTAGTGGTCAATGCCAATACCCCCTATAGAATTAAGGTGAGTTATATAGGTTTTACACCAAAGGAATATTTAGTAACCACCACTTTGCAAGATTTTGTTAAAGATGTAAATTTAATGGCACAGACGCAGGCGCTAGATGAGGTAGAGCTCACTTACGAAATTCCAGTAACCATAAAAGGAGACACTATTGTATACAATACAGATTCTTTTGTAAGTGGAACTGAGAAAAAACTGGGAGATGTTATTAAAAAACTTCCCGGTTTGGAGATTAATGATGATGGGGAGATTGAGGCAGAGGGTAAGAAAGTAGGTAAGATTATGATAAACGGTAAAGATTTCTTTGACGGAGACACTAAGTTAGCTACAAAAAACATTCCTGCAAATGCCATTTCCAAAGTTGAGGTGCTCAGAAACTACTCTGAAGTTAGCCAGTTAGGAGGCGTTACCAACAACCAAGACAATGTAGCTATTAATATTAAGCTTAAAGAGGGTAAGGAGCGGTTTTGGTTTGGAGAAATTACGGCAGGAAAAGGTTTAGATGACACCTTTTTAGCCCACCCTAAGGTATTTTATTACAGTCCTAAATTTTCTGTCAATATTATCACCGACTATAATAACATTGGCGAACTGCCCTTTACACCTAGAGATTATTTTAATTTCACAGGGGGGGTATCTAACTTTAGCAGGGCTGGCGGCACCCAGTTTAATGCCAGCAGTAATTCACTTGGAATTTCACTTTTACAAAATGACAGGGCCAAGTCTATAGATACTAAATTTGGAGCTGCTAACTTTAATTATGCCGTAAATACCGCATTGGATATTAGTGGATTTGCAATTTATTCTTATACGGGAACCTTATTAGAAACCCGCACCAATAGGCAGTTTATAGTGTCTAATCAGCGCGAGCAGTCTGTGACTAAAACAGATCAGAATGCCACGCTTGGTTTGGCCAAATTTAGTGCCAGATACAAGCCAACTGTAAAACTTCAATGGGATTATGATGTGCTTTTGAAAAACTCATCACAGGATGAACAGCGCTTACTGTCCTCTCAGGCAATTGTTTCAGAGGATATTACAGAAAACAAAACCCAAGATCCTATTACGGTTACACAAAATACAGGATTGTATTACACCCTCTCAGATGATCATATTTTTGCTTTTCAAGGACAACATCTGTTCCAACGAGAAGACCCGTTTTATAACGCGATAAGAACCCAAGAGCCTTTTAATGGGGTACTTCCATTGGTAGGTAATGGTGTAGGTTTTAATATTAACCAGGCACAGGAAGTAACTACTAATAAACTAGACGCTAAGCTTGATTACTACCTAGTAACTGGCCCCAAAAGCAACTTAAATTTTACTTTGGGAACTACCCTTAGTCAGCAGGATTTTAATTCTGATATTTTTGAATTACTTTCCGGTGGTAGCATCAATAGTTTAAATGACACTGCCTACAAAAATAGGGTTGCCTTTAGTTTTAATGACCTATATGCTGGTTTTCATTACAAAGTGATTACTGGTAAATTTACTTTCAATCCAGGGTTTAACATGCACTATTACGAGGCAAAAAACACCCAGCTCGGAACCACTGTCACCAACCAATTGACTAATTTAGTGCCAGACGTTTTTGTGAATTTTCAACTTAGAAGTTCAGAAAACATCAGAATGAATTACAGTATTACTAGGGAATTTACAGACATTAATAACTTAGCAGCGGGCTATGTATTTAGCAATTATAATGCCATTTATCAGGGGAACAGGTCATTAGAGAGTGCGCTTTACCACAGTGCTAGTTTAAATTTCTTTAGTTTTAATATGTTTAATTTCCAGAATATATTTGCCAATTTCGCCTACAACAAACGGTTAGACGCGTTTAAAAATAGTGGGGTTATTAGTGGTATAAACCAAGTAAATACTACTATAAATGCTGCCTTGCCAGATGAGACATTTACCGGTTCTGCTAATTACCAAAGGACTTTTGGGAAGCTTAAGGTAAGTAGCAGGGCTAACTTTTCTAAATCTATTTTAAACAACGTCATTAATAACAGCCCAAGGGTGTCAAAATCTTTTACCCAAACCTACAGAGGGTCTTTGGCTACCAATTTTAGAGCAGCTCCTAACTTAGAGGTGGGGTATGCTTATACGGTTAATGATTATAACAATGCAGGGCGCTTAAGTACTTTTTACACAGACAGGCCCTTTGCCAAAGTAGACATGCAATTTTTAAAGTCATTTATTTTCACTGCAGATTATGATTATTACCACTATCGTGATGCAGCAAAAACAGCAAACAACGAGTATGCGTTTTTAAACGCAAATTTGTCTTATCAAAAGAAGGGTAGTAAGTGGGAATACAACGTTCAGTTGACCAATGCTTTAAATACAGACGCCTTAAATCAGGATAGCTTTAGCGATTTATTTATAAGCTCTTCGGCTTATATGGTACAGCCCAGATACCTAGTTTTTAAGCTTAAATATGACCTTTAATTTATTTTTTAATTAAAAAATTTTGAATTTGAATATTTTGTGCCCTACATTTACTGCATATTAATTACGAGGAAGGATTTGACTGATTGCAACCTCTTACATTTTAGCCAGTAGGCAATGTAAAAAATGCTAAAGCAGTTTGCGGTATATACTGTACTGTGAAAAAGCCACAAAATATAGTCAGATCTGATTCGTAACCAAATTAAAAAATTGAGTTATGTCATATTTATTTACATCAGAATCTGTTAGTGAAGGGCATCCAGATAAAATTGCAGATCAAATTTCAGACGCTTTATTAGATAATTTCCTAGCCTTTGACCCACAGAGTAAAGTAGCTTGTGAAACCCTAGTAACCACAGGTCAGGTCATATTGGCAGGAGAGGTTAAAAGCGGTACTTATTTAGATGTGCAGCAGATAGCAAGAGATGTGGTCAATAAAATTGGTTACACCAAAGGGGCATACCAGTTTAGTGGAGATTCTTGTGGGGTTATTTCACTTATTCACGAGCAGTCTCAAGATATTAACCAAGGAGTAGACCGTGGTTCTAAAGAAGAGCAGGGAGCTGGAGACCAAGGAATGATGTTTGGCTACGCCACTAAGGAAACTGAAAATTATATGCCCTTGGCCTTAGATATTTCTCATAAAATTTTAGAGGAATTGGCTAAAATGAGAAGAGAAGACACTGATATTTCCTATTTAAGACCAGATGCCAAGTCTCAGGTCACCATTGAATATTCAGATGAAAATGTGCCGCAGCGTATAGACACCATAGTAATTTCTACTCAGCATGATCCTTTCTTAGCAGATGACAACGCCATGTTGGCCACTATTAAAAAAGACCTCATTGAAAAACTCATTCCAAGGGTAGTAGTGCTGTTTCCAACCCATGTACAAGACCTTTTTAATAAGGAGATTACTTATTATATTAATCCTACAGGTAAATTTGTTATTGGGGGTCCCCATGGAGACACTGGGCTAACGGGAAGAAAAATTATTGTAGACACTTACGGGGGTAAAGGCGCCCACGGAGGGGGTGCTTTTAGTGGCAAAGACCCTTCTAAGGTAGACCGTTCTGCTGCCTATGCAGCTAGACATGCTGCTAAAAATCTAGTAGCGGCAGGAGTGGCCTCTGAAATTTTAGTACAGATTAGTTATGCCATAGGGGTAGTAGCACCCACGTCTCTTTATGTAAATACCTATGGAACATCTGCCACAGGCCTTACAGACGGAGAAATAGCAAAGAAAGTATTAGAAATTTTTGATATGCGCCCGCATGCTATTGAAGAGCGATTGCAGCTGCGCAATCCTATATATTTTGAAACAGCTGCCTACGGTCATATGGGAAGGACTCCGCGTAAAGTGACTAAAGTTTTTGAGTCTCCATACAACGGCCGTATAGAGAGAGAAGTGACACTATTTACGTGGGAACAGTTAGACAAGGTGTCTGAGGTACAAAAAGCCTTTGGTTTGTGATAAATTTTTAAGGGGGAGGCATTTTAAATTTCAAGCCCTATATTTGAGATCTTAAGTTCAAACATTTATTGAATAGTTATCAAGAAAGGCGGAGGGATTAGACCCTATGAAGCCTTAGCAACCCTTTGCATTTGCAATGAAGGTGCTACATTCTATCCTATTTTAAGGGAATAGATAACGTGAAGGCTTACTGCCTGTAAGCCACACTTTCTTTTTTAACTTTTTCGATTTTTACCATTCTAGTTGCGATACTAGATGGGTTTGGCTTTTTAATTATTTTTTTAACATTAAAAACAAAAATCATGAGTACAGAAAACAACAAACAATTTGCTACCAATGCCCTGCACGCTGGGCATGATCCAAAAACAACCGCAGGAACAAGAGCAGTACCTATTTACCAAACTACGGCCTACGTTTTTGAAAGTGCAGAACACGCCGCCAATCTTTTTGCCTTGGCAGAACCTGGAAATATTTACACCAGAATTAACAACCCTACCAACGATATTTTAGAAAAACGATTGGCGGCACTAGAAGGAGGAATTGCTGCTGTGGTAACTGCTTCTGGTACTGCTGCTATTGCCACTTCTTTATTGGTGCTTTTAAAGGCGGGAGACCATATTGTAGCTTCTAGCAGTTTGTATGGAGGCACTTATAATCTTTTAAATGTGACCCTGCCTAGATTAGGGATCACCACCACCTTTGTGGACCCTTCTGAGCCTGCTCATTTTGAAGCTGCATTGCAAGAAAATACCAGGGCCTTTTTTGTAGAATCTTTGGGAAACCCAAAATTAGATGTATTGGATTTAAAAGCCATTGCTGGGGTTGCTAAAAAAGCCAAAGTGCCTTTTATTGTAGACAATACAGTAGCCACACCGGCCTTATTAAACCCTATTGCTTATGGAGCAAATATTGTCATTCATTCCCTAACTAAATTTATAAATGGAAACGGAACGGCTTTGGGAGGTGCTGTCATAGATGCAGGCACCTTTGATTGGAGTAGCGGAAAGTTTCCGGAGTTTACGGAGCCCTCTGCTGGTTATCACGGACTTATTTACCACGAGGTATTAGGGGAAGCTGCCTTTATTGCCAAACTGAGAATAGAAGGCCTTAGAGATTACGGAGCGGCCATAAGCCCATTCAATGCTTTTCAGATTATTCAAGGCTTAGAAACCCTGTCTATTAGAATAGCTAAGCATTCAGAAAATGCCCTGGCCTTGGCCAAATGGTTAGAAAAGCAAGAATTGGTTTCATGGGTAAACTATCCCGGTTTAAAATCAAGTCCATATTATGACAAAGCACAGGAATACCTGCCTAATGGCCAGAGTGGAATTGTTACTTTTGGAGTAAAAGGGGGGTTTGAATCTGCTAAAAAAGTAGCTAATAAAACCCAGTTATTTTCCTTACTAGCCAATATTGGAGATAGTAAATCTCTTATTATACACCCAGCCAGCACCACCCATCAGCAATTGTCCCCAGAGGCTCAAATAGCTACTGGAGTTACAGAAGATCTCATTAGATTGTCCGTTGGGTTAGAATCTATTGAAGATTTAAAAGCAGACCTAACTTCTGTTTTTGCTGCTATTAAAGAAAATATTTTAGCTTAATATTCATGTGGCAAGTTTTTGCTTGCCGCTTAAATGACTCTTATGAAAACCATTCAAATAAAAGGATACCAGACCCTTTCCAGTTATACAGTAGACATTGCACTCACTTATGAGCATTTTGGGCTTCCTTTAGACAGTGCTCCAGTAGTGTTGGTGAACCATGCGCTTACTGGAAACTCTAATGTGGCTGGTGCTGGTGGCTGGTGGAGTGCACTTATTGGAGCGGGAAAATGCATAGATACGGAGCGGTACGCTGTTTTGGCATTTAATGTTCCGGGAAATGGCTATGATGGCTTTGTTATTGAAAACTATAAGAATTTTGTAGCGGGAGATATAGCAAAAATATTTCTTGAAGGGCTTGAGATTTTAAAAATCCCTAAATTATTTGCTATTATTGGCGGTTCCTTAGGAGGAGGTATTGCCTGGGAGATGGCTGCTTTTAATCCCCAAATTACACAGCACCTTATTCCGGTGGCCTCTGATTGGAAATCTACAGATTGGCTCATTGCCAACTGCCAAATTCAAGAACAATTTTTATTAAACTCTAAGCAGCCAGTTCATGACGCTCGTATGCACGCCATGCTCTGCTATAGAACGCCTGAGTCTTTTAATCAAAAGTTTAATAGAAGTACTAATGAGGCTTTGCAAGTGTTTAATGTAGAGAGTTGGCTTACCCATCACGGAGAAAAATTGCAAGCGCGTTTTCAGCTATCTGCATATAAACTAGTAAATCAATTATTACGTTCCATAGACATAACCAGAAATGGCCCAGAGGCCTTTAAAAAATTACAGGAAAGTGACACCCACATTCATATTATTGGGGTAGATTCTGACTTATTTTTTACTGCTTCTGAAAACAAAGATACCTTTAGGCAGTTGGCACAATCACAGTCTAATGTGACCTATGGAGAAATAAGATCTCTCCACGGGCACGATGCTTTTTTGTTAGAGTTTGAACAGTTAGAAATTTTATTAGTAGGTATATTTACCCCAGCATGGGCCCTTAAAAAAGTGCAGGTTTTAAAATTTGGTGGGAAGTCTCTGGCCAATGGAGAAGGGATAGAAAAGGTCTGTGAGATTATTGCGAAAAAGAAATCTGAGCAGCAACCTATTGCTGTGGTGGTGTCTGCTAGAGACAATGCCACAGACCAATTAGAGTGTTTGTTAGACCTAGCGGCCCAAGGCCAGGACTACCTCCCTGCCCTAGACTTTTTCAAAGCCCAACAAACCACCCCTCTCCGTGAACCTATCTTGGCACCATATTTTGAACAACTTAGCCAAATCTTAGTAGGGGTTGCTCTTACAAAAGACTACAGCCTTAAAATCAAGGACCAGGTATTGGCGTTTGGCGAAATCATTTCTGCTAAGACCTTGGTGTATTTATTAGAAAAAAAGGGTGTAAATGCTCAGCTATTAGACAGCAGAACCCTTATTAGAACTAATAACCAATTTGGGAACGCTCAAGTTCAAGAAGTCATTTCTAAACAGCAGGTAAGGGTTGCCTATGATTCGCTGCCAAAGGATGTTGTTCCTGTGTTTACAGGTTTTATAGGAGGAACCGCTTTAGGAGAGACCACTACGCTGGGGCGAAACGGAAGCAACTACTCTGCTGCCCTATTGGCTAATTTTCTAGAGGCGGGTGAATTGCAAAATTATACCCATGTAGACGGTATTTATACGGCCAATCCAAGTTTAGTCCCAGAAGCACAAAAAATTGCTGCGCTATCATATTCTGAAGCCAATGAGTTGGCCAATTTTGGAGCTACTATTTTACACGCCAAGACCATTATACCGCTTATTGAAAAAAACATTCCACTGAGAATTCTCAATACTTTTAAGGCAGAAAATGAGGGCACTTTAATAAGCGCTACACCTACTAAAGAAGGAATAAAATCTCTGTCTCTTATAGAATCTGTGAGTTTAATTACCATTGAAGGTAGAGGGCTTTTAGGAAAAGCAGGGGTAGATGCCAGAATTTTTAAGACTTTAGGAAACGCTAATATTAGTGTGAGTATCATTTCACAGGGATCTTCTGAAAGAGGGATTGGTTTAGTGGTAGATGCCAAGGACGCCACAGAAGCTGTGGTGTCCTTAGAACGTGAATTTGAACAAGATTTTTACGCCCAAGACATCAATAGGATCTATGCAGTAGACCAGGTGTCTGTTATTTCTATTGTAGGACAAGATTTGAGTTCTTTTCACAAGCCTTATAATGCGCTCATTAAAAACCAGATTGTGCCGCTTTTATTTAACAATACGGTGACGGGTAAAAACGTCTCATTGGTCTTGCATAAAAAAGACTTAAACAAGGCGCTCAATATTATGCATGCCCAAATATTTGGGCAGGCTAAAAAAGTAAATATAGCTGTATTTGGAGTAGGACAGGTGGGCGCCGCTTTGGTAGATCAGATATTAAAGGCTGCACCTCAAATAGAAGAGAGAAAAGGGATTAAGCTACAAGTATTTGCTTTGGCTAACTCTAAAGTAATGTTACTAAATGCTGGCGGGATTGGCAAAATTGCAACAGACACCACTGAAATAACTTTAACTTCTGCAACGGCATCTATATCAGAATCTAATGCAGTAGTTTCCACTTCAGACTGGCGTTCAGAATTGGCTGTTTCAGAACAGTATTCAGATGTAGAAGTATTGTGTAACTATGCCCAAATCCATCATTTAGAAAATTTAATATTGGTAGACAATACCGCTAGTGCTTCATTTGCAGCAAACTACGCTCATTTTGTAGCTCATGGTTTTGATTTGGTATCTTCTAATAAAATAGCCAATACCTTGTCCTACAAATCATACAGAGCACTGCGTGAACAGTTGGTAAAGTTTCAGAAACAATACCTTTATGAAACTAATGTTGGAGCTGGCTTACCCCTTATAGATACTATTAAATTACTGCATTTGTCTGGAGAGAATATCACCCAAATTAAGGGAGTGTTTTCAGGCTCACTCAGTTATATATTTAATACCTTTTCAGACTCAGATAAGCCTTTTTCTGAAGTAGTTAGGGAAGCCCTTTCTAAAGGGTATACAGAGCCAGACCCAAGAGAAGACTTAAGTGGGAATGACGTGGGTAGAAAGCTTCTGATTTTAGCCAGAGAGTTAGACCTTATTAATGAATTTTCTGAAGTAGTTATTGACAATCTTATTCCAGAATCTTTACGCAGCCTAGATGCCACAGTCTTCTTGACAGAAATATCTAAATTAGATGCTATATTTGCAGAAATAAAAGCCAAACAAGCCCCAAGACATGTCCTGAGATATATAGGGATTTTAAATGGGGATTTACAGCAAGAAAAAGGGTGTTTAAAGGCCCAATTAATATCTGTTGCTGGAGATAGTTCCTTGGGCCAAGTAAAGGGTGCGGATTCTATTATAGAAATATACACAGAATCTTATGGAAACCAGCCCATTGTTATTCAGGGTGCTGGTGCAGGAGCTTCCGTAACAGCTAGGGGTGTTTTTGGAGATATTTTAAGAATTGTGGAAAAGAATTAGGACCACTTAAAAAGAAGAAAAATGGACGCATATGAATTTGAAACCAATGCCATTAGAATGCAAATGCAGCGTTCTAAAAACTTGGAACATTCAACCCCACTGTACTTGACGTCTAGTTTTGTTTTTCAGGATGCAGAAGATATGCGGGCTTCTTTTGCAGAAGAAAAACAAAGAAATATCTATTCCAGATATGCAAATCCTAATACCTCAGAGCTTATTGAGAAAATTTGTAGCATGGAAAAAGCAGAAGCAGGTTTTGCTTTTGCCTCAGGCATGGCTGCTGTATACAGTACTTTTGCTGCTCTCTTAGAAAGTGGAGACCACATCCTTTCCTGTGCAAGTGTATTTGGCTCTACTCTTAGTTTGTACACCAATTTTTTCCCAAAATGGCAGATTAGTACAGACTTATTTCACATAAGAGCATCGGCCTCTGAAATAGAGGCCCTCATAAAACCCAATACAAAAGTTATTTACGTAGAGTCACCTACCAACCCTGCAGTAGACGTATTAGACCTTGAAATGCTTGGAAATATTGCAGAAAAACATGGTTTAATTCTCATAGTAGATAATTGTTTTGCCTCTCCTTATTTGCAACAGCCTATTGTTTTTGGCGCTCATTTAGTGGTGCATTCTGCAACCAAACTCATAGACGGCCAAGGAAGGGTTTTAGGCGGTATAACGGTGGGCTACGCAGATCTTATAGAGAAAATATATCGGTTTTCTAGAATATCTGGTCCTGCCATGTCTCCTTTTAACGCTTGGGTACTTTCCAAGAGTTTAGAAACCTTAGCGGTTAGAGTAGACCGCCACTGTGAAAACGCTTTGGCATTGGCTACTTTTCTAGAAAGTCATGAAAAAGTAAGCATGGTAAAGTATCCATTTTTAAAATCACACCCAATGTATGCCGTGGCCATAAAGCAAATGAAAGCGGGAGGGGCAGTAGTTGCCTTTGAAATAGCAGGAGGCTTAGAAGCTGGGAAAATCTTTTTTAACAGTATTCAAATGCTTTCACTCTCTGCTAATCTAGGAGACTCAAGAAGTATTGTCACACACCCAGCCAGTACCACCCACGCTAAATTAAGCCCAGAAGAACGCATCAACGCGGGCATTTCTGACGGGCTCATTAGAGTTTCTGTAGGATTAGAAAACATAAAAGATATTATGGCAGATGTAGCGCAGGCTATAGAAAAAGCCACTTTATAAAATATATTATTTTGACTGATAACAAAAAGACATACCCACTAAAAACACCTATAAAGGAACTTTTAAAAGAGAGAATACTAGTCTTAGACGGTGCCATGGGCACTATGATACAAGAGTATAGGTTCTCAGAAGAAGATTATAGGGGAGTGCGTTTTAAAGATTGGGAACACCCTTTACAAGGTAATAATGACTTATTAACCCTCACACAGCCAGATGCCATTAAAACCATTCATGAAAAATATCTGGCCGCAGGAGCCGATATCATAGAAACCAATACTTTTTCATGTACCACCATAGCTATGGCGGACTATCATATGGAGGGTCTGGTATATGAATTAAATTATGAGGCCACTAGAATAGCCTTAGAAGCCGCAGCAGCTTTTACAGCAAAGGATCCTTCAAGGCCTAGATATGTTGCTGGGAGTATAGGGCCCACTAACAGGACGGCTAGTTTATCTCCAGATGTAAACAACCCAGGTTATAGAGCGGTAAGCTTTGAAGATTTAAAAGTAGCTTACAGTGAGCAGGTAGTAGCATTATTAGACGCTGGAGTAGATATTTTATTAGTAGAAACTGTTTTCGACACCCTTAACGCAAAGGCTGCTTTATTTGCCATTGAAGAAGTAAAAACACAGAGAAATATTTCAATCCCCATTATGGTGAGTGGTACTATTACAGACGCCTCTGGAAGGACTTTATCTGGACAGACCGCAGAAGCATTCCTCATTTCAATTGCCCATTCAGATCTATTAACTGTAGGTTTTAACTGTGCGCTAGGTGCCAAAGCACTATTGCCACATTTAGAAGTATTGGCTAAAAAAGGACCTTTTGGGGTTTCTGCTCACCCCAATGCGGGTTTGCCAAATGCCTTTGGGGGCTATGATGAGAGTGCCTCAGAAATGGCTGCTCAAATTCAGCAGTATATAGACCTTGGTCTAGTAAATATTGTAGGGGGCTGCTGTGGTACCCGCCCAGCGCACATAGAGGCCATTGCAGCTATTGCGGCTAAAGGAACGCCCAGAAAGATACTAAACAAGGCCATCCCTCAAATGCATCTTTCTGGTTTAGAGCCGCTCATACTCACCCCAGAGATTAATTTTGTAAATGTAGGAGAACGCACAAATGTAGCGGGTTCCAAGATTTTTTTAAGGCTTATAAAGGAAGGCTCTTATGAGCAAGCCTTAGCTGTAGCAAGAGAACAGGTAGAGAATGGGGCACAGATCATTGACATCAATATGGATGACGGTCTAATAGATGGTAAAGAGGCCATGGTTGATTTTTTAAACCTGGTGGTGGCAGAGCCAGATATTTCTAGGGTACCCATAATGATTGACAGTTCTAAATGGGAGATTATAGAGGCAGGTCTTAGGGTGGTACAAGGAAAGTGTGTGGTGAATTCTATCAGTTTAAAAGAAGGAGAAGCACAATTTTTGGCCCAGGCCACTAAAATTAAACAATATGGTGCTGCTGTTATTATTATGGCTTTTGATGAGGTGGGTCAGGCAGATAATTATAAAAGAAGGATAGAAATAGCTAAACGCTCATATGATTTGCTGGTTCAAAAATTAGACTTTGCACCCCAAGACATTATTTTTGATTTAAATGTGTTTCCAGTGGCTACCGGAATGGAAGAACACCGCCACAACGCATTAGATTTTATAAAGGCTACGGCTTGGGTGCGCACTCATTTACCATATGCCTCTGTGAGTGGTGGGGTGAGTAATGTCTCCTTTAGCTTTAGGGGCAACAACCCTGTTAGAGAGGCCATGCATTCAGTATTTTTATATCATGCCATTAAGGCTGGTATGAATATGGGAATTGTAAACCCAAGTATGTTGGAGGTGTATGATGACATTCCTAAGGACTTATTGGCCCATGTAGAAGACGTTATTTTAGACAGGCGGGATGACGCCACAGAGCGTTTATTAGATTTTGCAGAGGGATTTGTTGGGACAGTAAAAGAAAGTAAAATTGACTTGTCATGGAGAGAGACTCCCCTGCAAGACAGAATTACCAGAGCCCTTGTAAAAGGTATAGACGCTTATATTATTGAAGATGTAGAAGAAGCCAGACTAGCTGCAGCTGCTCCTATTCACGTCATTGAAGGCAATTTAATGACGGGTATGAATGTAGTAGGAGATTTGTTTGGAGCTGGGAAAATGTTTCTGCCTCAGGTGGTGAAATCTGCCCGTGTAATGAAAAAGGCAGTGGCTTATTTACTTCCGTACATTGAAGAGGCAAAAAAATCACAGCCCAATTATGACGCTACAGCCTCACAATCTGCAGGTAAAATACTCATGGCTACAGTGAAGGGTGACGTGCATGACATTGGTAAGAATATTGTGAGTGTAGTACTGGCCTGTAACAATTATGAAATTATAGATTTAGGGGTGATGGTGCCGCCAGATAAAATTATAGCTGCTGCCAAGGAGCATCAGGTAGACGTTATTGGGCTCAGTGGCCTTATTACACCTTCTTTAGATGAGATGGTGTTCTTAGCGGCAGCCATGGAAAGAGAAGGTTTTAAAATACCCTTACTCATAGGAGGGGCCACCACTTCTAAGGCGCATACAGCAGTGAAAATAGCTACGCAGTACAGCCAAACGGTGGTGCATGTAAATGACGCTTCTAGGGCTGTAACAGTAGTAGGAGACTTGTTGCAAGAAGAGAGTTCACCAGCATACAAGGCGCAATTAAAAGTAGATTATGATGCGTTTAGGACTCAGTTTTTAAGCAGGTCTAAAACTAAAGAATACATCTCTTTAGAGGCAGCTAGAGCCAATGCGTTACAATTAAATTTCAGTAATAAGACTATAAAGACTCCAAATAAGTTAGGAATTCAAATTATAGAAAACCAAGATCTTAATGACTTGGTTCCTTTTATAGATTGGACGCCATTTTTCAGAAGTTGGGAGTTGCATGGCCGTTATCCGGATATTCTAACAGATGAAGTGGTAGGCCCGCAAGCCTCTGATCTTTTTAAAGATGCTCAGGAAATGCTACAAAAAATTATTGTAGAGAAGAAATTTACTGCCAAGGCTATTTTTGGTTTGTTTCCCGCTCATAGAGAAGGGGCAGATGATATTTTAGTACAAAAAGACCCACAACACCAATATGTTTTTAGGACCCTTAGGCAGCAAATTAAAAAGAAAGAAGGAATTGCCCACCGCGCCCTTTCAGACTATATAGCACCTAAAGAGTCTGAAGTACAAGACCATTTAGGGGTCTTTTGTGTAACGGCAGGTTTTGGTTCTGAAGAAATGGCCAACAGCTACCAGACTGCTCTAGATGACTATAATTCCATAATGGTTAAAGCTTTGGCAGATCGTTTGGCAGAGGCTTTTGCAGAGTGTTTACACCTAGAAGTTAGAAAAGAACACTGGGGCTATGCGGTAGATGAAACGCTAGACAATGCGGCCCTAATTTCTGAGGGTTACAAAGGAATTAGACCAGCCCCAGGCTACCCAGCCTGCCCCGATCATTTAGAAAAACAAACCATTTGGGAATTATTAAAAGTAGAAAAAGAGATTGGTGTAAGTCTTACAGATAGTTTGGCCATGTGGCCCGCATCTTCCGTTTCTGGTTATTATTTTGCACATCCAGAAGCTACTTACTTTGGTGTTGGTAAAATGACTCAAGACCAACTAGAAGATTTTGCCACTAGAAAAAACATAGACTTAGCTACTGCTAAAAAGTGGTTGGCTCCTAATTTAGCAGATTATTAATTTATGAAGATTACAGAACACATATTAGCCGCCAAGGGAAAAACTTTATTTTCTTTTGAAATTGTACCACCTGTAAAAGGGGGAAATATTCAGGAACTTTATGACAACATAGATCCGCTCATGGAGTACAAGCCGCCTTTTATTGATGTGACTACTTCCAGAGAAGAATTTGTTTATATACAAAAGGAAGGCTTATTAGATAAAAAGCTCACCAGAATGCGCCCAGGAACGGTGGGTATTTGTGCTTCAATTAAGCACAAATACGGGGTAGATACTGTCCCTCACATTTTATGTGGTGGCTTTAGCAAAGAAGAGACAGAGTACCTTTTAATAGATTGTCAGTACCTAGGCATAGAAAATGTCATGGCCCTTAGGGGCGATGCGATGGCCGCGCAGCGCTATTTTGAACCCACATTAGGAGGGCATGCATATGCCATAGATTTGGTAAAGCAAATTAAAAATCTTAGTGAAGGAAAATACCTACATGAAAGCACAGATAACAACTATGCAGCTCCTTTTTGTATAGGCGTAGCCGGTTATCCAGAAAAGCATTTAGAAGCGCCCTCTATGCAGCAAGATCTAAAAAGGCTTAAGGAAAAGGTAGATGCTGGAGCCCATTATGTAGTGACCCAAATGTTCTTTGATAACCAAAAGTACTTTGATTTTGTAGCAGCAGCAAAAGTCATGGGTATCACAGTACCTATTATTCCCGGGATTAAACCCATAGCCATAGAAAAACACTTGCAATTACTGCCACAGGTATTTAGTTTAGACTTACCGCAAGAACTCATTGACGCTGTTTGCAGCGCAAAAGATAATATAGCAGTGAGAGAAATAGGAATTGAATGGGCCATAACACAATCAAAAGAATTATTAGTGGCTGGGGTTCCGGTACTGCATTATTACTCTATGGGAAAATCTAGTAATATAGAGGCCATTGCAAAAGAGGTGTTTTAAAAATATTTAGGGTATTTGATTATTCTCATAATTGATAGTTCATTTTTGAGATATGTGAACTGTAGCAGCCTTCTTTTGTTTTATTTCAAAAAAAACATTTGAATTCGCAGAATTTTAAATAAAATAATTACTTTAGCTTTTTATAAACAAATTATGACACTGAGTACATCATTCTGGAGCCGTTATTTTTTTTACTTCTATTTTAATAGAAGTACGGGGCTTTTATAGGATAGTGTAGCCACTATATACCTTATTAGAGTCCCGCTGTAGCGGGATTTTTTTTTGACATAAAATGAAAGAAAAATTAAAAATAGCCATTCAAGGCATTAAGGGATCTAACCATCATCAGGTGGCTATAGATTGTTATGGAGCCCACCAGGAAATGGTACCTTGCCTCTCTTTTAATGCCCTGGTTCAGCAGTTGCTCCAAAACAAAGCGGATAAGGGGGTTATGGCCATTGAAAACTCTATTGCGGGCTCTATTATTCCTAACTATGCCTTGGTTTATGACCACCATTTGCACATAGTAGGAGAGCACTATCTGAATATTCACCACCACCTCATGGCCCTATCAGGTCAGAAAATTGAAGATATTAAGGCGGTACACTCTCACCCAATGGCGCTATTGCAGTGCCAGCTGTTCTTTGAGCAGTACCCTCACATTCAATTAGTAGAAGATGTAGATACGGCAGAAACAGCCCAACGCATTCAAAAAAACCAATTAAAAGGTATAGCTGCCATAGCTCCAAAGGTAGCTGCAGCGCTATATGGTTTAGAGGTGTTGGCCACAGATATACAGACTATAAAAAATAATGCCACCCGCTTTATTTTAGTAAAAACCAGTCCTAAGGAATTAGCAGCTTCAGAAATTAATAAGGCGTCTTTACGCTTTGTGTTGGATCATAAGAGAGGGAGTTTGGCGGCGGTACTCAATGTGATGAGTGATTGTAATTTAAATTTAACAAAAATACAGTCGCTCCCTGTCATAGATATTCCTTGGAAGTATGCCTTTTTTGTAGACATCACTTTTGAAAAGTATGAAGATTATATAAAAGCCATAGCTATTTTAGAAATTATGGCGGAGGAATTTAGGGTTTTAGGAGCTTACAAAAACGCAAGAGTCTTATGAAAACAGCAGATCGTTTATCAACCGTTCAGGAATACTACTTCTCTAGAAAACTTAGAGAAGTGCGCGGCCTATTGGCAGCTGGAAAGCAGATTATTAATATGGGGATTGGGAGTCCTGACATTCTGCCTAATCCTGCGGTGACAGCTGCACTTGTGGCAGCTATGACTGAACCCAATGCACATCAATACCAGTCTTACCAAGGACTGCCTGCACTTAGAGGGGCCATGGCTCAGTTTTATAAGGACCAATTTGGAGTACTAGTAAACCCAGAAGATGAAGTGTTGCCACTGATGGGGTCTAAGGAGGGAATTATGCATATTAGCATGGCTTTTTTAAACCCTGGAGATGGAGTGCTTATTCCAGACCCAGGGTATCCTACTTACCAATCTGTTTCAGATTTGGTAGGCGCTGAGGTAATTCCCTACCGCTTGTCTAAAGAAGGTGGATGGCTCCCGGATATTGTAGCATTAGAAGCCACTGATTTAAGTGGGGTAAAACTTATGTGGTTGTCTTACCCTCAC
>TARA_B110000503_G_scaffold85373_2_pt1 | contig 51647 bp, 45 predicted proteins | sample TARA_B110000503 | Tara Oceans TARA_B110000503 (sample SAMEA4397472) | marine metagenome | biome: Polar Biome; feature: [SRF] surface water layer (ENVO:00010504); material: water (ENVO:00002006), including particulate matter (ENVO:01000060) such as... | depth 5 m | reverse complement strand
GGCAGGACCGTGATGATGAGCACCCATCGTTAACTCCTCCAATTAGCCTTTTTTGTGGTTGAAAACATCAATGGGCTGGATCGTATCGCCCATGTTGTTACCAAATGCGTTTCGCTGATAGGTAATGACCGCCGCCATATCGACGTCGTTCAGCTGCCCACCAAAGGCCTGCATCGCCGTCCCCGGCACACCGTTGATACCCACATCGAGATGATACCCAAGATCACCCGTGGCAACCGGGCTGCCAGCGATTGCTTTACCGACACCCCCCTCACCATTGCCACCATGACAGGCCATGCAATTCACGTCGTACACCGCTTTGCCACGCTCCATTAGTTGATCCAGGGTAAACGTCTGCGCCATCAACCCCTTGACTTGTGCAGCCTCCTGCTGCTTGCCAGTAAACCACTGGACGTACTCTTCCTTGCTCACCACGTTAACCACGATTGGCATAAAACCGTGGCTTCTGCCACACAGCTCGGAACACTGACCGCGGTAAACGCCCACCTCAGTGGCATTGGTCCAGACTTCATTAATAAAGCCCGGAATCGCATCCCGCTTCACGGCTAACTGAGGCACCCACCAGGAGTGGATAACATCGTTGGCAGTGACCAGGAAGCGTACCTTCGTGTTGACAGGTATCACCAGCGGCTCATCGACTTCAAGAAGGTAATACTCTCCCTTGGCTTCAATGTTCTCAATTTCAGCCGTTGGTGTACGCAAGTTACTGAAAAAACTGACGTTTTCGCCAGATTCATTCAGGTACTCATATTTCCATTTCCATTGATAGCCGGTGATAACGACGTCCAATTCCGCATCATCAGTATCGTAAATTTCCAGCAACGTGGTGGTGGCAGGCACCGCCATGGCAAGCAGGATAAAAAAGGGCACCACCGTCCAGGCGATTTCTACCTTGGTACTCTCATGAAAGGTCGCCGGAGTAACGCCGCGTGACTTGCGGTGATAGTAGATGGAGTAAAACATCACACCAAATACGATCGCACCAATCACCACAGAAATACCGAGAATAGTCATGTGCAGATCGTAAATTTTGTGACCCACCTCAGTGACCCCAGGTGACATATTGACCTCGCTACCCTGGCCGCCGGCTGCCATGGCGAACACGCTCATAAGCAACAGCACAGGACCAAGCGCCAGCTTACACAGCCGCTTCGCTTCAAAAATCATTTCCCGTGTCTCCATATAGTAAAAACCGTAATTTTTTAACCGGAATTGCACTGCGCTTGATTACTCGCGCCCGATAGACCGAGACAAGCGTCAATGCACTGAGTTCATGCTGCTGGTTGGCAGCCAACCCAAGCCCGCTTTCTGCGGGAATTTAACGATTAGTGTGTGTTAGTTGACTGTGACAAATCGCCACACTTGCAGAGGGCGGGATTATATCGGAATTGATTTGTAAATCCTACATTGTTCAAGGTACACCATTGTCCGATATTTTTCCCTAGACACGGGCCTTATGCTGTGTATAGACCGAATTTGCGGCATGCCTACTAACGAGATATCGGATCTGTACTAGCCTGAAGAGACAATTTCAGCCACAAATATCTCGATGTCAGGTTGATCATGGCGACAGTCGTGAGCAAACGCCGGGGTTTCTTCGACTATGCGGCCCCGTTCCTGTCTTTTGCCGAGGACTGATTTACACAGCCACACAATGAATTGCCACAGGACGGCAGGTTGGGTGTGCTGCTCGACAAGTCTTTTCTTGCGCTGCGATTGCTGGAGAAGGTCAATGATTATAATACCCGGCTCCTGCGACGACCAGTTATCCCACTGGACAGGACCGAGACCAATATCATTGTGCACCATTTACTGGGCGGCAGCTTTGACGCCCGAGGGAACAGTTGGTTCAGCTAACTGCCAGCCATTTGCTACACATTGAACATATGTGGGATCAAGTGCGCGATAGACCGGCCACAGCTGAGACAGTTGTACCGCGATTCTCCTCTGAGACACTGACAAGATCTGCAGACAAAATACGTTTGCGCCTCACCTCCTAGTCCTGTGGCTTTTCCCTATCCTTGCGTGGGTCGATGAGCGTGACTACCTGAGCCGCGGTCTCCATCCGGCGCGCTGCGGCGCGAGTCACTCGTGTAGGGATTTCTACTGGTCTGCGCACCGTATCCACGGCGGCCGTATCCACGGCGGCTCCCTTTACCAGAGGGCTTGTAGCAGGGAGGCCCGGACGGGCTTCACTGAAGCCACAGCTCACACAATGCCGTTGGTCCGTGTCCAAATCCACCACTATCTTGTCCATCAGGGCACAGCGCGGACAGACGGCACCAGCGATAAATCGCCGTCGATATGGGGGGTGTTGCATTTTTGTTCCTCCAAACAGCGGCCAGGGTGTGGCCACAGCGCATCAAGCTGGCTATTGTAACAGCCTAAACCGATACGAGTTCATACACATGCAGCACTACAATCCGATTAATATTCGCAGCTTCGGGAAGAATTCACCTCAGATCGGCGAGCGCGTACTGATTGACCCAAGCGCCGTGGTATTGGGACAAGTCATCCTGGAAGATGATGTCTCCATCTGGCCACAGGTTGCTATCCGGGGTGATATGCACCGTATCCGTGTCGGCGCCCGCACCAGCGTTCAGGACGGCTGCATCTTGCATATCACTCACGCCGGTCCCTTTAATTCCCAAGGCTGGCCGCTAGATATCGGTAGCGACGTGACGATTGGCCATGGCGCAGTACTCCACGGGTGTAGCGTGGGCAACCGGGTATTGGTGGGTATGTCCGCAATAGTGATGGACGGAGCCATAATCGAGGAAGAGGTGGTTATTGCCGCCGGCGCGCTGGTTCCCCCTGGAAAGGTGTTGCGTAGCGGCCATCTTTACACCGGGAGCCCAGCGCGGGAAGTTCGACCGCTGAGCGACAAAGAGTTAAGCTACTTCGTCTACAGCGCCAACAATTACGTAAAACTGAAGGATCAGCACATCGCTGAGCTGGAAGCAACCGCGTCACAGAGCATACGCTCAGCCGGCAGCCATGCTCTCACGTAAATGATTAATCACCGGCACGGTGGCCGGTCGCTCCCGACGCCAAAGATAAAACGACTCCGCTGCCTGCTCCACCAGCATACCCAGACCATCCGCAACAGCCCAGGCCGCATGGTGAGCTGCCCAACGCATAAAGGGCGTCGGCTCCGCGCCATACACCATATCGTAACAACAGCTGCGTTCAGTGAGCAAAGAGCCCGACAATTCCGGCACAGCGCCCGACAATCCAGCGCTGGTGGCATTAATCACGAGCTCAAATTGCCGCTCGCCAATCAGGTCGTACCCACCGCCCTGCAGTGGCCCCAGATCGCTAAACTCTTGCGCCAGTTGCGTCGCGCGAGCAGCGGTGCGGTTGATGATCAGCAGTTCTTGCGGTCGCTCTCGCAACAGCGGCTCCAACACGCCCCGTGCGGCGCCACCTGCACCCAGCAATAATACACGCAACCCCTGTACATTCCATCCGAGATTGGCAATAAGATCCCTGATCAGACCGATACCGTCGGTGTTGTCGCCTTCGATAGCACCATCCTGGGCCCGTATGAGCGTATTGACAGCGCCGGCCCGCTGCGCGCGCGCGCTCAGGCGCTGGGCAAATTTGAAAGACTCCTGTTTGAACGGCACGGTCACATTCAGGCCGGCCCCGCCCTCATCAAAGAAATGGGTAGTGGCACGCACGAACCCATCCAGCTCGACTTTCACTGCGCGGTACACCATCGGCTGTGCGCACTGCTGCGCAAACAGGGCATGAATCACCGGAGATTTAGAATGCTTGATGGGGTTGCCGAATACGGCATACCTGTCTTTACCTGTCATGCGATGACCCTCCCTGATTCTTCCTCAGCCAGCCAGTCTCGGTCTCGAAGGTAGAACTCCGTCAGCTCTGCTTCAGGTGACCCCGGCTCGGGGCTGTAGTTATACTCCCATCGCACCAGCGGCGGCAACGACATCAAAATGGCCTCGGTGCGACCCCCTGACTGCAGGCCAAACAAGGTACCTCGATCAAATACCAGATTGAATTCAACATAGCGACCGCGCCTGTAAAGCTGGAACTGTCGCTCTCGCTCACCGTAGGGTCTGAACTTGTTGCGCTGTACGATCGGGCAGTAGGCGCGCAGAAAAGAGTCACCTACTGACTGCATAAAGGCGAAACAGGTCGCAAAATCCCATTCATTCAGGTCATCGAAAAATAACCCACCGATACCGCGTGGCTCTCCACGATGCTTAAGTTGAAAGTACTCGTCACACCACGTCTTGAAGCGCACGTACACCGCTCCACCAAACGGTGCACAAGCATCGGCTGCCACCCGATGCCAGCTAATGCAATCTTCACGATTCGCGTAATAAGGGGTGAGGTCGTAGCCGCCGCCGAACCACCATATGGGCTCTTCACCCGGCTTGCTCGCCACAAACAGTCGAATATTGGCGTGCGAAGTCGGCACGTAGGGATTGTGTGGGTGTATGACCAGCGACACACCCAGTGCTTCGTAGCTGCGACCCGCCAGCTCCGGGCGGGCAGCGCTGGCAGAGGCTGGCAACTCATCCCCGCGGACATGCGAAAAATTGACGCCCGCCTTTTCAAAGACAGCGCCATCAACCAGCACACGGCTGCGGCCTCCGCCACCCTCTGCTCGCAGCCACTCGTCCTCAATAAAGGTCGCGGCGCCATCCTCAACCGCCAGAGACTCACAAATACGGTCCTGCAACTGCAAAAGATATACTTTAACCTGCTCGATCCGCATGCCCGTTTTCCTTGGGGAACTCGTCGGAGCGCATTATACGCACGCACCAGCAGTAACTGTACTAATCGCGGATAATTTGGCCGCTGAAAAGATCGCGAATTCCGGTCGGCCGCCGCGCGGCACCGACCCGGCCCGGTAACAGGTAGTCCAGACCATCGCCAAAATAGCGCCGTACCTGATACGCCTCCCTCGCCGGAAGCGCACCGGCCAGGTTGGCCGATGTAGAAACCAATGGCCCGCCCCAAGTGGCGCACAGCGCACTAACTGCCGGATGGCTGCTCACTCGCAGGGCGACTGTCGCGTGTGACCCACAAACCCAACTGGGCACCAATCCCCCATGGGGTAGCAACCAGGTGGCGGGGCCCGGCCAGCTTGCAGACAGAGTTTGTCGCTGTTCGGCCGTAAGACCGGACAGTAGAAAGTCAAGCTGCTCCTCAGTCGCGGCCACCAATATTAACCCTTTGGTGACCGGTCTGTCCTTGAGTGCCAGCAACCGCATCACAGCCTCTTCGTTACTGGGGTCACAACTAAGCCCCCAAACGGCTTCCGTGGGGCAGGCAATGACGCCACCCAGGCACAACGCTCTGGTCGCAGCCTGCAGGTGGTGTGCGCTGGGAGGTAGGGACAAGGTCAGCCTTTCAACGTTTTCTGCAGGGCGGCATCCTTGGCATAGATGGCCTGCGCATTCGCCTCACGCTCATCGTGCAGTGCTTGCCCTAGCTGCGTGTCGGCCAACGACAGCATTTGTACAGCCAGATAAGCGGCGTTTTTTGCACCCGCCTTACCAATGGCGACCGTGGCTACGGGAATTCCCGCGGGCATTTGCACTGTTGATAAAAGTGCATCCAAGCCATCCAGAGAGGCGTTCATCGGTACACCGATGACCGGTTTCACCGTCGCCGCAGCAACCGCGCCAGCAAGGTGAGCCGCCATCCCGGCAGCCGCGATAAACACCGCGCAACCGCGTTGTTCAGCGTCCTGCACATAGGTTTTGGTGACCTCCGGGGTGCGGTGCGCAGAGGTAATTCGCGCCTCAAACTCAACCCCGAATGCGCGCAATACAGCAAAGCTGGCCTCCATCACGGGCAGGTCCGAGTCCGAGCCCATTACAATCGCTACAAATGGCTTGCTCATTGATTATCTCCAGTGAGTGCGACGCTGACAGCTGCGCCTCGATAGTAAAAAAGACGAAAATTTAACCAACTGAGGCCAACTTGGCAAGTACCAAAACGCTAACAACGAATATAGCCGCCCGCCGTTCGCGCCACCTGCCCGGTCAGTTCCAGGGCAGACAACGCTCCCAACACCTGTGCCGCCGGCTTTGCGCTTCTATTCACCAGCTCATCCAGTGTGACCACCTCGAACCCGACAAGCGCCAGCAACCAGAACCCACCTGGCAACACATCGACAGCCGACGAAGCAATTTCAAAGCAATCCTGCTGCAATGTGTAAAGAGGCCCCAGTTCCTCCAGAATATCCTCCACTTCCAGCACCATCTTGGCGCCATCACGGATCAGTTGCAGGCAACCCCTGCCGCCAGCATGGAGCATGGACCAGGGCAGGGCGAACACCTCCCGACCCTGCGCCAGCGCCGTGCTCGCCGTGATCAGCGAGCCGCTTGGCAATGCCGCCTCAACAACCAGCACCCCCAGAGATAAACCGCTGATGATGCGATTGCGCTGCGGAAAGTTCTGTCGCCTGGGCGGCGTACCGGGCGGAAACTCTGTCACCACGCAGCCGAACTGCTCCAATTGCACCGCCAGGGCCCGGTGGCGGTGCGGATACACCCGATCTATTCCCGTCGCTATGACAGCAATACTTTTACCCCCGGCCTCGAGAGCGCCACGGTGTGCAGCGCCGTCAATGCCCAGCGCCATGCCTGAACAGACATGCAACCCAGCGCGACTCAACTGGCCACTGAGGACCTGCGCGACACGCACGGCAGCGGGACTCGCACGTCGGCTGCCCACCACCGCGAACTGCGCATCCAACAATAAGCTGGCGTCGCCACGGATATATAGTATAGATGGGGGATCGTGGATAGCGCGCAGCAATGGGGGATATTGCTCGTCATCTACCGCCAACACAGTTGCGCCGACCGATTGGGCGGCGGCCCTCGCTTTTGCAACATTCATACATCATCCTTGACGTCATGTGCGTTGAGAAATTGTCAGGGGTTTTTCACCACATCGAAAACCTTCAGCGGTCGACTGGTTTTGAGAATAATGGCGAAGCTCACTTTTTCGTAGGCCTCAAATACCATGGCTAGCCCAGCGCGGGTGTCGGGCAACACCACATTTGACTGCGAGACTTTGTCGTAAACATGCTTTCCTGCCTGATAAACGGCAAGTACATTGCCGATCTCCAGGCCCTCACGCTTGCCCTTGTTTATCACCACTATACTCATATCACCGATTTGCGTAAGGCCGCCCTCCACGGCAATCATTATGCCGCCGACAATCTCACGATCAGGTGCCCTGGGGTGGAAGCTTGCATCCAAAACACGCTCTTCAAGCGGCAGCAAGCGATCACCATTCATAACCTCCTCGGAGATGCGGGTAATATCCAACTGAGTAATGTCATCGCGATTACTGCTCACCAGCTTGGCATTACCAATATCCCTGACCTCGTACCCGAGATATTCCTGGGTCACCGGATCGATAAAGTTCTGACCGATGCGGTAAATGCCATACGCCCGCTCGCCATCGGGGAAGGGACCCCGACCATAAATGGTATCACCCGGTCCACTGATCAAGCGCCGTTCATCTCCGGCGACAATGTAGGCTGAATCGTTGATATTCTCGGCGTCCATCACGCGATTACGCACCAGCCACGGGCCGATCTGATCCAGGGGTATAACCGGAATGGCGAGATTCAACGGGCCGACCCGCATATTGGGGGAGAGCTTCACCTCGCGACCACGCCGCATGCGCAGGTGCGGCCGACCATCAACCCACACCAGATAAAGTTCATCGCCCGGATATATCAGGTGGGGGTTCGTTATCTGCGGGTTGGCGTCCCAGAGTTCCGGCCACAGCCAGGGTTCTTTAAGGTACATACCGGAAATAGCCCAGAGCGTATCGCCTTTCTTGACGATGTAGGTTTCTGGCACATCCTCATTGAGCTCCACCGCAGCCAGTGTCCAGGCGCTAAAAAACAGCGTCCCTAACAGCAGGCAAACCGATAGCAACCTTGTTTTCATTGTTTGGCGTCCCTGTATGGCCTGTTTATTATCCGCCAATTCAAAACAATCGACGCAGTACTTGCGGCCGCCCCCGACCACTGCACGGTGCCATTGCACCGTAGCCCTATGATTCTTGCCCACACCAAACAGGTATATCGCGCGCTTACCCGCAGGTTTAGTGCTGTAGCGCCCAAAGCTAGGCACCCTTTAATCACAGCCTGTATAATAGAGACAGTTTGCTGTTGCAATATAACGCTGGCAAGCCCAAATGTTATTAATTCACGCAGCCAATTTAGGCCACTTTTGACCCTGGTAGGCAATCAATATCATGGCAGTACTGGAAATACTCGAGTTCCCTGATCCACGCTTACGCACCGAGGCCAAGCCCGTTGCACAAGTCACGGAAGCCACACGCATACTCATCGACAACATGTTGGAAACCATGTACGCCGCTCCGGGGATCGGCCTGGCCGCTACACAGGTCAACGTCCACCAGCGGCTACTGGTGATGGATGTCTCCGATGACAACAATAGGCCCCTGGTGTTTATCAATCCCGAATTTATCGTGCTGGATCCCAAGCAGGACGAGTACGATGAAGGCTGCCTATCGGTGCCCGGATTCTACGAAACCGTCAGTCGCCCCCAACTGGTAAAGGTGTCCGCACTGGATCGCAACGGGGAGACATTTACCTGTGAGCTAGCAGGACTGGCGGCAGTCTGTCTCCAGCATGAAATCGATCACTTGAACGGCAAATTGTTCGTGGATTATCTGTCACCACTCAAGCGCCAACGTATACGTAAAAAACTGGAAAAAGACCAGCGCCAACGCGCTTGAGGCCTATGAAAACACACCCACTGCGCGTCCTGTTTGCTGGCACGCCCGAGTTTGCATCCCTTCAACTAGGACGCCTTATAGATAGTAAGCACACACTGCTAGGTGTTTACACACAGCCTGACCGCCCGGCCGGACGAGGTCGAAAACTGCACGCCAGCCCAGTGAAACTGCTGGCACAGCAAGCGGGCCTACCTGTGTTCCAACCGGTGTCATTGAAAGATGAAGTAGCACAGCAACAGTTGGCAGCACTGGATGCAGACGTATTAATTGTGGTGGCGTACGGCTTGATCCTACCGCAGGTGGTACTGGACGCGCCCCGTTTTGGTTGTCTGAATGTGCATGCGTCATTGCTGCCACGCTGGCGGGGCGCCGCACCCATACAGCGTGCCATCGAGGCGGGTGATACCGGCACAGGCATCACCATAATGCAGATGGATGCCGGCTTGGACACAGGCGCGATGCTGGGCAAGGTCAGTTGTCCGATTGGCGCGCACACTAACGCAGGCCAACTCCACGATGAACTCGCGCTGCTGGGACCGCCACTACTTTTGGACGTGCTGGAGAACCTGCAGGAGCGCCAGCGTAACGGTCGGGCGCAGGATCACTCGCAGGCAAACTACGCCCATAAAATACTCAAATCCGAAGCACAATTGGACTGGCGCAGCAGCGCGGCAGAGCTGGACCGGCTGGTCAGAGCATTCAATCCATTCCCGGTTTGTTTCAGTGTACTCGAAGGTGTTCGTATCAGGATCTGGCAGGCAAGCGCGCAAGTTGGGCCGGCTGCGAACGAAACACCGGGAACGATAGTGCGAGCCGATGATGCAGGCATCGTAGTCTGCTGCGGTAAGAGCACACTCACCATAGAAGTCTTGCAGCTTGAGGGCGGGCGAGCACTGGCGGTAAAAGAACTGCTAAGTGCGCACCAGGCAAAATTTGCCGTCGGCAAGTGCTTCGATCTAACCACCGCGAGCGCCAATTAATGGCGCTGGATGTGCGAGCCGCGGCCGCCGCTGTTGTCGGCGATGTTCTGGGCGGACTCTCACTGAATCAGGCGCTGCCTCCCAGGCTCGATAAAGTCAGCGAACGCGACCGCAGTCTGCTGCAACAATTATGTTACGGCACCTTACGCCAGGGCCCGCGCTTACAGGCGTTGCTCGCGCAATTATTAGCTAAGCCGCTGCGCGACAAAGACCGGGATATCCAAGGCTTGTTGATGTGTGGCCTCTACCAGCTGGACAGTACCCGAGTGCCTGACCACGCCGCGGTTGCGGCGACCGTGGGCGCTACGAAAGTGCTGAAGAAACACTGGGCCAAGGGTGTGACCAATGCCGTCCTGAGGCGCTATTTGCGCGAGCGCGAGCTATTGGCACAGGCGCTGGATTCGGCGGCCGCAGCAAGCCACCCGCGTTGGTTGTACCAAAAGATTATGGCGCAATGGCCCTCCCGCGGTCCTGCCATCATCGAGGCTAACAACCAGCAACCACCGATGACCTTGCGCGCCAACAATAGCCATCTGAACCGGAATCAGTATTTGGGCGACCTGAAAAATGCTGGAATCGATGCTAAGGCGGGCAAACTCAGCCCGTACGCCGCACAACTCACCCAACCAATGGATGTGTGGGATATCCCCGGATTCACTAATGGGCAGGTGAGCGTGCAGGATGAGGCGGCTCAAATGGCGGCCATACTGTTAGGCGCTAGCGCCGGGGAGCGCGTGCTGGACGCCTGTGCCGCGCCAGGCGGGAAAACCTGCCATATTCTCGAACTACAACCCGCACTCACTGAGTTGGTTGCAATGGATATCGACGATTGTCGCCTCCAGCGGGTCACGGAAAACCTGACCCGCCTCAATCTTGCTGCCACGCTGGTATACGGGGATGCATCGCAGCCACCGGCGCTGCTGCTACCGGCCAGTTTTGATCGCATCCTGGTTGACGCACCCTGCTCCGCCAGCGGGGTCGTTCGACGCCACCCCGATGTCAAGCTGCTGCGGCGTGACAGCGATATAGCGCAATTGGCCGAGTTGCAACTGCGCATACTCATGGGGCTGTGGCCGCTATTAAAAGTCGGCGGTACCTTACTCTACGCAACCTGTTCGATCTTCGACGAGGAAAACAGCCAAATAGTACAGCGTTTTCTCCAGCAACAGACCGACGCAGCGCTGGACCAGACGGACCTCGCGTGGGGAGAGCCCGTCGCTTGTGGCCGTCAACTGCTGCCCGTAGCAGACGGCCCGGATGGTCTGTTTTACGCGCTGCTGAACAAAGTCGCCGTATGACATGTGAAAAATACGCCCCACGAACACTTACAATCACCAGATGATTTCTTTATCGTGCTGGCAAACTTAAGATCTCTTCACCAACCAGAGCTCAGCAGGCCATGAAGATTATCATCCTCGGGGCAGGCCAGGTCGGCGGCACATTAGCTGAGCACCTCGCCAACGAGCAGAACGACATCATTGTGGTAGATACGGACAGCGACAAACTGCGCGTCCTTCAGGATCGCCTGGATATCGGCACGATTGTTGGCGGCGCCTCACACCCCAACACTCTCTACAAGGCCGGTGCTGAAGATGCGGATATGCTTATTGCTGTCACCGACAGCGATGAGATCAATATGATGGCCTGTCAGGTCGCTCACACGCTATTCAAAACACCCACCAAGATTTGTCGCGTGCGCTCGCCCAATTACCTGGCGCATCAGGCGCAGTTGTTTTCCAGAGAACACATTCCGGTAGATGTCATTATTGGACCAGAACAACTGGTCACGCAGAGCATTGAGCGACTGATCGCCAACCCCGGGGCGCTGCAAGTGCTGGATTTTGCCGAGGGCAGGGTGCAGCTAGTGGCAGTACGGGCGTATCACGGAGGACCGATCGTCGGCCACGAGCTGCAGGAAATACGACGCCATATGCCCAAAGTGGATACTCGCGTCGCCGCAATATTTCGGCATGACCGCGCACTTATCCCCGAGGGCAACACGGTAGTTGAGGTCGACGACGAAGTTTTTTTCATCGCGGCCAAAGATAATATCCGCGCGGTAATGTCGGAGCTGCGCAAGGTGGACAAACCTTACAAGCGCGTGATGATTGCCGGCGGCGGCAATATTGGTGCGACGCTCGCACAAACGCTTGAAAGCAAGTATCAGGTCAAACTCATTGAGAAATCGTATGATCTTTGCCGCGTGTTGGCCGAGCGACTCAAGCACACGATCGTGCTGAACGGCAGCGCCTCAGAGCCACAATTGCTCGCGTCCGAAAACATAGAGGCCACTGATGTGTTTTGCGCACTCACCAACAGCGACGAGGCCAACATCATGATGTCCATGCTGGCCAAGCGTATGGGCGCCAAAAAAGTCATCACCCTGATTACCAACTCGGCCTACGCTGAACTAGTCGGAGACGAAATCGATATTGCCATCTCGCCGCAACAGATCACCATCGGCAGCCTACTCACTCATGTGCGAAAAGGCGATATCAGCAATGTGCATTCGCTACGCCGCGGAGCCGCGGAGGCGATTGAGGTAACCGCCCACGGTGACTCCCGCTCTTCTAAAGTTGTCGGGAGGCGTCTGGAAGAAATCAAGCTGCCTGACGGGGTGACTATAGGCGCTGTTGTGCGCGGAGAAGAGGTGCTAATAGCACACGGGCACGTACTCGTAGAGTCGGATGACCACGTAATTCTGTTCTTACTCGACCGCAAACAGATTGGCGCTGTTGAAAAAATGTTTGCTGTCGGCTTCGGGTTTTTCGCCTAGACCATGCACTTTTCTGTGTCTTTTCGAATTCTCGGCATCCTGTTGATGTGTTTCAGCACGGTGCTGGTGACTCCGCTGGTGCTGGCATTACTGGAGACCGACCATACTGCAACCGGTTTTATTTCAGCGATAGGAATTATCTTTTTCTCTGGCCTGCTGATGTGGTTTCCAGTGCGCAATGCGAGCCACGAGCTGCGAATTCGCGATGGCTTCTTGATCACTTCCCTGTTCTGGACGGTGCTGGGCTTATTTGGTGCGCTGCCCTTTGCCCTCACGGACGCGCTTGATGTCACCCCCATGGGCGCGATATTTGAATCCATGTCCGGCCTCACCTCATCGGGTGGCACTGTGCTTGTCGGCCTCGATGAGATGCCCCAGTCCATTCTTCTTTACCGCCAAATGCTGCAGTGGTTGGGCGGAATCGGGATTATCGTCGTCGCTGTTGCGATCTTGCCCATGCTTGGCGTCGGGGGTATGCAGCTGTACAAGGCCGAGACCCCGGGGCCATCCAAAGATAACAAGCTCACACCGCGGATTACAGAAACCGCAAAAGCGCTATTTGTCGTCTACCTTTCAATTACCGTGTGCTGTGCGGCCGCCTATTATGCGGTTGGCATGTCTGCTTTTGATGCCATTTGTCACTCTTTCTCCACCGTATCACTGGGAGGCTTTTCCACCCACGATGCCAGTCTGGGCTATTTCAAAAGTGATCCAGTACTTATCGTGGCCACAATTTTCATGTTTGTATCGAGTATTAATTTCGGATTACACTTCATTTCCTGGAATCGCAAATCCCTGATGATCTACCGCAAGGATTCAGAGACGCGTTTTTATACCTATGCAGTTCTGACATGCATGATCATCACCATATTCTGTCTGATAATGTGGGATATACATGGGCATTCCGAAAGCGTGCTGCACGGTGTGTTCCAGGTTTTGTCGATTATTACTACGACCGGCTACTCAACCGAAAACCTTGCAGCATGGCCAGTCGCGCTGCCCATTATGGCCATCTTCTTTTCCTGTATGGGCGGGTGTGTCGGTTCGACGACGGGCGGTATCAAAGCGATGCGAGTGATGCTTGTGTTCAAGCAGGGCATGCGGGAGCTGAAGCAATTAGTGCACCCGCAGGCAGTGATCCCCCTGAAGGTTGGCGGTAGAAGGGTAGAAGCGACTGTGGTCAGTGCCGTTTGGAGTTTCTTTGCGATCTACACATCTGCTTACATCGTATTACTGTTGTTGCTGATGTTGATTGGGATGGATTTCACGACCGCCTTTTCGGCGGTTGCGGCAACTCTGAACAATCTGGGTATAGGCATTGCCGGTGTGGCGAATGGCTTCGGGCAGGTATCCGAGTGGGGGAAAGCCATCCTTTGTTTTGCCATGTTGCTGGGGCGCCTGGAGATTTTTACGCTTCTGGTACTGTTTACCCCCGCATTCTGGCGCATCTAATCAGACTTCAGCGCATGGCCGGTCGCGTCTGCTTGATCATTTCATAGGCACTCTGTATTTCCTGGGAACGAGACGTAGCCAATTTTATCATCTCCTGCGGTACACCTTTTGCTATCAGTTTATCGGGATGGTTTTCGCTCATCCGCTTGCGGTAGGCGCGTTTTACATCCTTGTCACTCGCGCTGCCAGCAATTCCCAGCGCCACGTAGGCATCGTCAAGACTGGTTGTCGATGAAGTCGCCCCAACGCTTTGTTGATGGAAGTGTCCCTGTGCACTGGCCATGCGCAGCAACTGTTCCAACTGTGCCGCCCCCACGCCCATCACCTTGGCAATGCGCACCAGTGCAGCATGCTCAGAGGCCTCTATACCCTCATCTACCTGCGCCAGAGAGATCAGGAACAACAGTAAGGTTTGCTGTAGCTTTCGCTGCGGGCCACACGTCTGCAGGAACGCAGCGACCACCGGTTCCATCTGAAAATCGCTGGTAGCACCCTGATGAAATAGCTCAATCGCGCGCTGGCGCTGCTCGGCGCCCAGCGCCATCTGCGCGATAATCTGCTCGGTATGGTCAATCTCGGATTGTGAAATGCGGCCATCAACCTTCGCCAGATAACCGGATAACAAAAAAGTGGTCTCAAAAAAACTGTTGCGGATACGTTCAATGTTTTCCGGTGAGCCGAACAGCAGTGCCTTAACTAGAGCCCGATCAAAAGCATGGCCAATCATGACGCCGAGGAAAAGGCCGGGCAATTGGGCGGCTACGAGGCCAATAAGCCCTCCTATCACTTTCCCAAAAAAAGGGTACTTCATAGGCGTCAAATTACTCTAATAACCAGAATCAATCCCAAAAAACATAGACGACCGCTGTGCGCATCAGGCCATATTCACCCTACCACATTACGGGAAGAGCCTCACTTTCGAGGAAAGCGCATATAATGCCGCTAAAAGAGCCTGTATAATATCCTGCTTTTTGCAGGGATATAATAGGCGAACCCGTGGCACAAACCAAGAATGAAACCCTTACGTTTCAAGCGCTAATTCTCAAACTTCAACAGTTTTGGTCGGCGCAAGGCTGTGTGATGTTGCAACCACTGGATATGGAGGTGGGCGCGGGTACATTCCACCCGGCAACTTTCCTGCGCGCTGTCGGACCAGAAAGTTGGAATGCGGCTTACGTACAACCTTGCCGCCGTCCCACTGACGGCCGTTACGGTGAGAACCCCAATCGCTTGCAACATTACTACCAGTTTCAGGTTGTGATGAAGCCATCGCCGGAGAACTTTCAGGAGTTGTATCTTGAGTCGCTGGCCGCACTCGGCGTCGATACCGCCATCCACGATATCCGCTTTGTGGAAGACAACTGGGAATCACCCACACTCGGCGCATGGGGACTCGGCTGGGAGGTCTGGCTAAATGGTATGGAGGTCACCCAGTTCACCTATTTTCAACAGGTTGGAGGGCTGGAGTGCTATCCCGTTACCGGCGAAATAACCTACGGCATCGAGCGCATCGCGATGTACTTGCAGGGTGTCGACAGCATTTATGATTTATTGTGGTCCGAGGGGCCTGCCGGGACAGTGACGTATGGTGATGTGTTCCACCAGAATGAAGTGGAAATGTCTCGGTACAATTTTGAGGAAGCCGACGTTACACATCTGTTTGGCACGTTTGATTTCTGCGAAGGCGAGGCCCTGAGGTTGGTAGCGAAAAGCCTGCCGTTACCAGCTTATGAGATGGTAATGAAAGCTTCTCACGCATTCAATCTACTGGACGCCCGCCACGCAATTTCTGTCACCGAACGCCAGCGCTTCATACTACGTGTGCGAACGCTGGCACGCGCAGTCGCACAGGCGTACTTCGATACAAGAGCGACTCTGGGCTTCCCGTTGGCAACAGAAAGCCTGCGCAGGGAAATACTCAATCGTATTCAAGCGGAGACAAAGTAAACACATGAGTACTGACACACTGCTGGTGGAACTTGGTACCGAAGAATTACCCCCCAAGGCGCTGAAGTCGTTGGGGCTGGCCTTTCGCGACGGCATCGTCGCGGGTCTGAAACAGCGCGAACTGGTTCATGGTAATGTGCAGTGGTTTGCGACACCTCGACGCCTGGCGGTACTCATCGATAACCTGGTATTACAGGGTGCCGAGAAGGCAGTCGAAATTCTTGGGCCGCCAGCCGATCGCGCACGCGACGAGCAGGGTAACTGGTCAGCTGCTACCCGGGGTTTCGCTCGCAAGCAGGGCGTGGAACCCGAGCAATTACAAACTATAGGCACGCCCAAAGGCCAGCGCCTGGGCCTGCGTACCACTGTTCCCGGTGTCAGCACCAGCGATACATTGAACGCCATTATCCAGAGCAGCATACAGACCCTGCCCATCCCACGGCGCATGCGTTGGGGCGCCAGCCGGGAAGAGTTTGTCAGGCCCGTGCACTGGGTGGTGGCAATGTTAGGCGAAGACTATGATCACGGCAAAATTCTCGGCGTAACTACTGGCAATACCACTCGTGGGCACCGCTTCCTCAGTAGCGGTCCGATCACACTGCGCAACCCGGCGCAGTACGTCGCTGCGCTGGAAAAGGCCAGTGTGGTGCCTTCCTTCGAGCAAAGGCGAGCGAGTATTCAACAACAGGTCGAGGCCCAGGCCAGCATCCTTGGCGCACGGGCCGTTATCGACGCCGACCTGCTGGACGAGGTAACCGGGCTGGTTGAGTGGCCGGTCGCACTCACAGGTTCATTTGAAGAGCGTTTTTTGCAGGTGCCCTCGGAGGCCCTGATTTCCTCGATGAGAGAGCACCAGAAATATTTCCATGTGGTGGATGAGACGGGCGTGTTGCTGCCGTACTTCATTACAGTCGCCAATATCAACAGTACCGACCCACAGCAGGTCATCGCAGGTAACGAGCGCGTCATTCGCCCGCGGTTATCCGATGCTGCATTTTTCTTTGAGACCGACAAAAAGATACCACTCGCAAAGCGCTTGCCAGCGCTCAGCAATATCGTCTTTCAGCAAAAACTGGGGACGCTATTGGAGAAGACGGAGCGCGTTAGCAAACTGGCGGCGGCATTGGCACCGGCAGTCGGCGCGCCGGTTGAGCTTGCGCAACGAGCCGCGCAACTGAGTAAAGCCGACCTGGTGACCGATATGGTGCTGGAGTTCGCGGATATGCAAGGCATTGCCGGCTCCTACTATGCATTACACGACGGTGAGGATGCTGACGTGGCGTCTGCGCTGGCGCAACAATATTGGCCCAAATTTGCTGGCGACCAGTTGCCGAACACCGCCACGGCTTTCACCCTGGGTCTCGCCGACCGACTGGATACGCTGGTGGGAATCTTTGGTATCGGCCAGGCACCCACTGGCTCCAAAGATCCGTTTGCATTGCGCAGGGCATCACTGTCGGTTTTGCGTATCGTAGTTGAGAAGGACCTGACGCTGGATTTGCGCGACAGCCTGGAACTGGCGGTCGCCCAGTACCCCGCGGGGGTTTTAGCGCAGGGGACAGCACAGCAAGTGCTCGAATATATGATAGAGCGCTTTCGTGCCTGGTATGAAGAAGACAATATTCCAGCGGAAGTTTTCAAGGCTGTCAGCGCGCGGAAACTCTCCCGCCCGCTGGACATCCACCGCCGGGTGCAGGCAGTACACGCGTTCACAAAACTGCCGGAGGCGCAGGCCCTGGCGGCCGCCAACAAACGCGTTTCCAACATTCTAGGCAAACTGGATAGCGCTCACGCTTTTGGTGACGTAAGCACCGGGCTGCTTGTAGAGCCACAAGAAAAAGCGCTGTCGGAGAGTATTCAGAGCCTCAGTGCAAAATACCTACAGCACCTGGAGCAGGACGAATTCACTCAGGCACTGAGCTGTCTGGCCGATTTACGGGGCCCGGTGGATGCCTTTTTTGAGGATGTCATGGTCAATTCTGAGGACGACGCACTGCGCCAAAACCGGCTTAATCTGCTAAAACAGTTGCGCGAGCTTTTTCTGGGGGTTGCAGATATCTCCCTGCTGGTAGTCATGAAATAGCGCTCTGATATCTTTGGTGGTAAGCCGCCCAGACCTGCTTTAAATAGCGATAGGTCATTATATTGATTATGCGCGAATCGCCTCTGCCGGCCCGTATTGATTTACACTGGCATTCCGTGACTGGGGATAATGGATGACACTACCCGACGACCAATTGATGCTGATCGCTGCAGCACTGGCTGCAACACTGGTAACCGCCCTGGCACTCAGTATTTGGCAGAGCATCAGCGGTCGTCGCACACTCGACACGACTCACAATCAACTGCGTACTCGCGACGAGGACCTGTCCGAGGCCCGCGCCGAACTGCGAGGGCAATCAGTGGCTCTGGAGCAGGGCCGTCAGCAGTTACAGACAAGCCAACGTGAGTTAGTTACCCTGAAAGCCGACCTCCTTAAAGTGCAGCAACAGCTCAACAGCACCTTGCAAGAGATCGCCCAACTAAAGACACAACAGCACGAGCGAGAAGATCGGCACTTGGAACAAATTCAACTGTTGCGCGAAACGCGAGAGAACCTCAAAAAGGAATTTGAGAATCTGGCCAATCGCATTTTTGAAAACAAGGGCAAGAGCTTCGCGACAACCAGCCAGGCATCTCTTGAGGCCCTGTTAAAACCCTTCCGAGAGCAAATCACCGGTTTCCAGACACGTATTAACGAGGTGCACTCCGAATCATTGCGCGGCAATACCGTGTTGGAAAAGGAAATTCAGAAAGTATTGGAGATCGGCCTGGAAATGAATAGCCAGGCCAGCAACCTGACAGTCGCTCTGAAAGGCGATAAAAAAACTGCCGGTAACTGGGGCGAGGCGCAACTGCAGCGAACACTGGAACTTGCCGGTTTACAGGCAGGCGAGCACTACGAATCACAGACCGCGTTTCGAGACGATGATGGCAACCGCAAGCTGCCGGACTTTATCATCAAGCTACCCGACAGTAAGAATATCGTTATCGACAGCAAGGTGTCGCTAATTGACTATGATCGCGCCATCGCAGCCGAAAGCGACGAAGCGTACACCGAAGCGCTCAACGCTCACGCACAGGCAGTTCGCAATCATATCGATGACCTGGCTTCCAAGGATTACGCTAACTTGCCCGAGATTGGCAGTCCCGATTTCGTACTGATGTTCATGCCCATCGAGCCGGCCTATATTGAAGCGATGAAACACAACAAAGGCCTGTTTAATTACGGGTACAAAAAAGGCGTCATTATGGTATCTCACACCACACTGATGCCGATACTGCGCACTGTGGCCAATCTATGGATGATAGAGCAGGGCAATCAGGAAGCAAAAGAAATCAGCAGCAGAGCAGGGGATATCTACAATCAGGTTTGCCTGGTCGCAGAACGGCTCAACAAACTGGGCAATACACTGCGCAGCGCCAACAATCATTACAATGAGACTATCACAGGTCTGGTTGGCAAGCAGGGGCTACACGGCAAGGTAGAGCGGTTTGCACAGTTGTCTATAAAGGCTAATAAAGAGATGGCCAAAGTGGAACCTATACAGGTAGAGATCGAAAATGATCGTCTGGAGTCCGTAACCAATCTTGCCGATAAAGAGACGCCGGTATCCGAGGGTAGCTGAAAGTGCCTCGCTGTCGCCGGAGCACAATCCGATAAACATTAAGAAGAAAGTGTAGTGGCTACGTCGTGGTCTTGCTGTTAGATCTGGCGCGCGGTGCTGTCGCCCTTTGGGTGTTCTTTTTCCACCTGCAAAATCTCTTCGAAGTACCATCGCGTTTTATTGCCAATGTAGCTTCTTTTGGCCATTCAGGTGTGCCGATGTTTTTTGTAATCTCTGGGTATGTCATAACCTATGCCGCTGAATCCAGCCACAAGGCACAAGAATCGCTACAAACGAATCTATCTTACCTACTGGGCCTCACTGCTGCTGGTTCTACTATGACCTTATGGACTCGAACTGCTAAGTAGTTTTAAAACGGGGCACTATGTTCTAACGGAACCCTGGTTGGTAATGGGCGGGATGTCTTAGTCTACCTACCTGCTGCATTAGAAATTATTCGCATTGCCGTTTATGTTTGCGAACCGAATTTTCGATACAGAGAGCGTTGCGCTTGGGCTGGTCACTATCGTCAGCACGTTAAAACTTACGTATCCCTTTTATTATTTTGTCGAGCGCCTGTTTGTAAGTAAACACTATAAGAACCTACATCGAGTCGCTACAGCTACACCAAAAAAACCAGGGGATAACCGGGTGGTTCTATAGCCCCCCGCACTCCCAATCAAATATCCAGGTTGGCCACAGACAATGCGTTCGCTTCGATAAACTCGCGACGCGGCTCCACCTGATCCCCCATCAACGTAGTGAATATTTGGTCAGCGGCAATGGCATCCTCTACTGTCACCTTGAGCATACGACGCACTTCTGGATCCATTGTCGTCTCCCACAGCTGTTCCGGGTTCATTTCCCCAAGACCTTTATAGCGCTGGATGCTATACCCTTTGCGTGCTTCAGTCATCAGCCAGTCCAGCCCCAGAGCAAAGCTGCGTGTTTGCAATACTTTCTCACCACGCTGAAAATATCCGTCTTCATCAATAAGCGTATTCAATGTTTCACCGAGCGCGATCAGGCTGCGGTATTCGCCAGAAGAGAAAAATTCGTGATGATACTCCGTCTCTGACTCAACACCGTGGGATAAGAGTTTTACTACAGGAAAGTACAGCTGGCGCTCCTGGTCCTTTCTCACCACGACTGTGTCCACACTACCTTTACTTGCCACAGTCTCCAGACGCTCAGTCAGTTGTTCGCAGAAGGCCAATACCGTTTGTTCATCGCGCATATCTTCCAGTGCAAGCGATGCACCGTACACCATCTGCCACAGGACATTTTCGGCATACAAGCGGCTCAGGCGATTAATGGTCGCCTCTACCGAGCGATACCGCTTAACCAATTCCTCCAGCGCACTACCAGAAATCGGGGGTGCATCAGGGTTAACGTAGATCGACGCCGTGTCCAGGGCCGATTGCGTCAAATACTGGTCGAGCGCCTCATCATCTTTAAGGTACTGATGCTGCTTACCCTTGGCTATTTTATACAGCGGTGGTTGGGCAATAAATATGTGGCCGCGGTCAACCAGCTCTCGCATTTGCCGGAAAAAGAAGGTTAACAACAGAGTTCTAATATGGGACCCATCAACATCTGCGTCGGTCATGATAATAATGCTGTGATAGCGTAGTTTATCCGCGTTGAACTCGTCTTTGCCGATACCGCATCCGAGCGCGGTCACGATGGTACCTACTTCTGCAGATCCCAACATTTTGTCAAATCGCGCTTTCTCGACATTAAGTATCTTGCCCTTAAGGGGAAGAATCGCCTGGTACTTACGATTGCGGCCCTGTTTTGCGGAGCCGCCAGCAGAGTCACCCTCCACCAGATATATCTCGGACAACGCCGGATCTTTTTCCTGACAATCCGCCAGTTTACCGGGGAGGCCGGCAATATCCAGAGCGCCTTTACGGCGGGTCATATCCCGCGCTTTACGCGCAGCTTCTCTCGCCCTCGCAGCATCCAGCATCTTCCCCACAACTGATCTGGCCTCGCTGGGGTTTTCCATCAGATAATCGTTGAACTGCGCGTTCATCGCCTGCTCAACCGCTGTTTTGACCTCGGAAGACACCAACTTATCCTTAGTCTGCGAGGAAAACTTGGGATCGGACACTTTTACGGAAACAATTGCTGTCAGACCTTCCCGCGCATCGTCACCGGTGGTATTGACCTTCGCTTTCTTAGCTAGGCCCTCTTTCTCAATGTAGGCGTTCAGGCTGCGGGTCAACGCAGTTCTGAAACCCACCATATGTGCTCCACCATCGCGCTGAGGAATATTGTTGGTGTAGCAAAGAACATTCTCCTGAAAGGTGTCATTCCACTGCAAAGCCACCTCAACCCCAATACCATCGTCAGTATCAAGCTGAAAATGGAACGGCTTGTTAACCGTTGTTTTATTCTGGTTCAGATAATTAACAAAGGCTTTTAGGCCACCGTCGTACTGGTAAGTCTCTTCCTTTGCGCTGCGCTCGTCTTTTAGAACGATACATACACCAGAGTTCAGAAAGGCTAGCTCGCGCAGACGCTTGGCGAGCTGTTCAAAATGGAATTCAATGCCGGTAAAAGTATCGGCTGATGGCTTGAAGCGCACCGTCGTTCCGGTCGTTTCCGTTACACCGATTTCCACCAATGGCGCATCTGGCACACCATGTCGGTAAATCTGCTCAAACATTTTGCCCTGGCGACGGATTGTTAATACCAAATGCTCCGACAAAGCGTTTACAACTGACACCCCTACGCCGTGGAGCCCGCCAGACACCTTATAGCTGTTGTCATCAAACTTACCGCCAGCGTGAAGTACGGTCATAATAACCTGCGCAGCCGAGACGCCCTCATCGTGCATCTCGGTCGGAATGCCCCTACCATTGTCACTTACAGATACCGACTCATCGGGGTGAATCGCTATGTTAATCCTCGAACAATGGCCTGCGAGTGCTTCATCTATCGAGTTGTCCACCAGCTCGAACACCATGTGGTGCAGGCCGGAGCCATCATCTGTATCGCCTATATACATCCCGGGCCGTTTACGAACGGCGTCCAATCCTTTTAATACTTTGATACTGGATGAATCGTACTCATTGCTCATAGACAGTCACTCTCTATTTACGGCTTTCAATCAATTCTGAGTCCCACGGTGGACGTCACTCAGTCGCTTGGCGCTGCACACTACCGTGTTCCACGTGGAACATAGTTAACTCACTCGTCTTCGGCCACACTGACCGAACTTCCTCTTGCGCTATGCATGTAATAAACACCTGCGCGTCCATGGATGCCAATAACTCGCATACCAAAAGGCTGTGTTCATGATCCAGCTCGGACGGCAGATCGTCTATCAGGTATGTACAGCTACCTCTCCCACCTCGCTGAGCCATCAGTTGACCCTGAGCCAACTTCAGACCACACACAACCAGCTTCTGCTGTCCTCTCGACAAAGTGTCTGCGGCCAAGTGGCCGCCTGACATCACCCGTATATCTGCCCGTTGGGGGCCACAGTGGGTGTACCCCTGTTCCAAGTCAGCAGCATATCCCTGCTGAAGTGCTTCTGTGTACGTCAATAGCCGATCCCAACCCTGGTGGTAGCGCAACTCAAGGTTACCCAAAGATGACGACAACTTGGCCATTATCTCCTTGAAACGTGGAGACAGGATCTCAAAATACTCTTTTCTATACTCATTTATAGATTCGCCCGTCAGGGCGAGGTCGCGCGTCCAGACCGCCAGCTCGTGATCGAGGATTTTACCACGACGGAGCAGGTTATTGCGTTGTTTTATGCATCTTTGAAATCGTTGCCACTGTCCAAAGAAACGTTGTTCCACGTGGAACACTCCCCAGTCCAGATATTGTCGCCTTCCAGCCGGCGGGCCCGTCAAGAAACCGAAGCTCTCTGCCGATATAACTTGTAAGGGTAACTGGGCTGCCAGTTCAGCGAGGGTTCGGACCAACTTTCCCCCGATCTTGATCTTAGCTTCTCCACTGCGATTACGCTGCACGCCCACCGGCACCGCAGGCGCCGAGGGTCTCGCTCCAGTTGTTGTTGGGGTGGTCACGCCGAAGACGGTGCACCTGGGTGCATTGTGGGTGATTAGGCTTTTAACACTAGTGCCGCGGAAGGAGCGCGCCATACCCAGCAGGTGAATTGACTCCAATACACTGGTTTTTCCACTACCGTTTGGGCCGAAGAAAACGTTCACCTTTTGTAAGCCCTCCAGCCGCACCTGCTGAAGGTTTCTCACATGGTGAATTTGTAAATGAGTGAGCGCCACACTACGTCTGAATATCAGGTCTTACAGCGCACACATACCTTGCCTGCTGCTGAAAACGCGAAATCGACCCGTATTTGATTGGAAGACGCTCTGTTACAGGCGCATCGGCATGACAACATAAAGGGAATCACCAAGCTCGGACTCTTCCAGTAGCGCACTGCTGTTGGGATCTGCCAATGAGAGCTTTACCTGCTCGCCGCTGAGCACGCCCAGAACATCCAACACATAACTGACGTTGAACCCAATTTCCAGCGCATCCCCCGAATACTCGACGGAAACGGTTTCTTCGGCCTCTTCCTGTTCTGGGTTGTTGGCACGTATGTCCAGGGTATCCTGGGTTAACTTAAGCCGAACGCCCCGGTACTTCTCATTCGAAAGGATCGCGGTCCGCGTGAACGCCTGGCGCAGTTCCTGGCGGGAGCCCATTAAAATTTTGTCCGGTGAACGTGGCAGCACGCGTTGATAGTCAGGGAACTTACCGTCGACCAGTTTGGAGGTAAACGTAAAATTTTCGGTTGCTGCCCGTATGTGGTTGCTGCCGATAATGATGACTATATCCGCGTCATCATCCATCAGCAGGCGGGCCAGCTCCAAAACGCCCTTGCGCGGAAGAATCACCTGGGTAGCCCCCTCACCAGTGACCTTCACCCTCTCTGGCAGCGTACACATTGCCAATCGGTGGCCGTCGGTAGCCACAACGCGCAGTTGTTGCTTGTCGTCGATCTCCCACAACATCCCATTTAAGTAATAGCGAACATCCTGCTGGGCCATCGCAAAACCGGTGCGGTCGATCAAACGCCTCAGCTGGCCTTGTTTCAAGGTAAGTTGATGCGTTCCCATACTATCTTCGACATTGGGAAACTCCCGCGCCGGGAGTGTTGAAAGCGTAAAGCGGCTACGCCCTGATTTCACCGATACCTTGTTATCCTTCGCGGTAAAATCAATATCGCTGCCCTCAGGCAGTGATTTACAGATATCCAGAAGCTTTCGAGCCGGAACAGTAATCTCACCGGAGTCGCCTGCCGCAGCCAACTGCACTCTACCCACCAGTTCCACTTCCAGATCCGTACCGGTCAGGGACAGTTGATCCTCTTCCAGAACAACCAACACATTGGCTAGAATTGGCATGGTTTGGCGGCGCTCCACTACGCCCGCCACGAGATTGAGAGACTTGACCAAGCTATCCCGTGCAATACTGAACTTCATAGACGTTTTTCCCTTCACATACGCTAGTGCTAGTGATTTTCGACCGTCGGTTTTCCCGTGCCAAAAGCCATGTTTATTTTTTAGGTAGTCAGTGTTCTGAGCAAATTTTTGTAGTCTTCTCTAATATCAGAGTTTGTTTCCCGAAGTTCCTTAATTTTACGGCAAGCGTGAAGAACTGTCGTGTGATCTCTACCCCCGAAACTATCACCAATTTCTGGCAGGCTATGGTTAGTCAATTCCTTGGACAAAGCCATAGCCATCTGACGCGGCCTTGCAACAGAACGGCTGCGCCGACGTGACATCATATCTGCTATTTTGATCTTGTAATACTCTGCGGTTGTGCGCTGAATATTATCCATACTGACCTGCCTGGCCTGTAGCGCCAACAGGTCTTTTAGACTCTCCTTTATAAGGTCAATATCAATTAGCCGCCCGACAAAGCGAGCGCTCGCAATGACCCGCTTTAACGCACCCTCCAATTCCCTGACGTTAGAGCGGATACGCTGAGCAATGAAGAATGCGGCGTCGGGAGGCAAATCGATATTCACTTCCGCCGCCTTCTTCAGTAGAATTGCAACGCGTGTTTCCAGTTCAGGAGGCTCTACAGCAACAGTGAGGCCCCAACCAAAGCGCGACTTGAGACGCTCTTCCAATCCATCGATTTCTTTTGGGTAGCGATCGCATGTCAGTATCATTTGCTGGCCGCCCTCGAGCAGGGCGTTAAAGGTGTGAAAAAACTCCTCCTGCGAGCGCTCTTTTTTAGCAAAAAATTGGATATCGTCTATCAGCAAGGCATCGACCGAACGATAGTAGCGTTTAAAGTCAGTGATCGCATTCAACTGCAGCGCCTTTACCATATCGGCGACAAAACGCTCGGAGTGAAGATAAACTACTTTAGCCTCAGGATTCTGCGCCTTCAACGCATTACCCACAGCGTGCATCAAATGCGTCTTGCCGAGCCCGACGCCGCCATACAAAAACAAAGGGTTGTAAGAACTACCAGGATTTTCCGCCACCTGCTGTGCCGCTGCAAGAGCAAGCTGATTGGACTTACCCTCAACAAAACTGTTGAAGGTGTAATTTTCAAACAAGTGGTGTGGATGCCTTATTGAACCCTCGATATCCGCCCTGCTGGCAGGCTCACGTGTACCGATTGCTGGCCGACCAAAAACACTCGGAGTAGAAACCAGACCACCACCAGCCAGCGCCGCCTTCGGATAGTCGCTATCATCAAACTGAGCTGTTTGGACCAATGGCTGTAATGCTTGAACTTCTGGTTGCTGAGGGAGTTGTTGCGCAGGAGCGGCAGCAATAAAGCTGACGGCATTATTTGAGACGCTGATCTCTAGCGCTACATCCATCACCTCGTCGGGCCGGAATTCCCGAACCAGTTCGAAGATTCTCTCGGAATACTTTTCTGCTACGAAGTCCTTGATGAATCGATTGGGCGCGAAAAGCGTCAATGACCCGTCGTACGTACTCGCTTGCAACGGACGAATCCAGGTGTTGAACTGCTGCGAAGGCAATTCATCACGCAAACGATTGACGCATTTTTGCCACATGGCTTCAGCTTCAGGCAAAGCAAACCCCTTAAAGCTAGGCAAGGCACCCTAGCTTATCAAAAACGAATGAAAGACAACAAGTTATTCAAGTTTTGCGCTTGTGCCCAACGGATGGCAGAATGATACCCCTGACAAACCAAGTTATCCACATATTAAATGCGCGATAGAAAATTATTTATAGTCATATATATCAGTATGTTAATCTTATATTGGTTGTTTATTAATCAACAATATAAATCTAGCGTGTGAATAATTTAATTTGTGCATAACCTGTATATATCTTTGTGAGAAGGTGTGGGCGGATCTCCCTGAGAGGCGAAAATACTACCTTTTACACTGCAGCGAAATAACCACAAATTGCGCTATGTACCCAAAATCTAACATCACCACGCTCATTTCACCCTCCAACGTAAAAAGACACTGTTAAACATTGAATTAGACGGCGCATTTACATAGAATAACCAGCCTTTTTTCCAGCTGGGACATATCGCACTGCCAACTTTAGCGAAGTGCAATCTCCGGCTCACTCTGTTTATCTGGATATCATGCTATGAAAAGAACATTTCAACCTAGCGTATTGAAGCGCAAACGCACTCACGGTTTTCGCTCTCGGATGGCTACAAAAGGTGGACGCCATGTTTTGAACCGTCGCCGTGCTAAAGGTCGTAAACGTCTGTCTGCATAGAGTAGTAGATTGGGCGGCCAGGCAACTGACACCAGATTCAGCAAAGCAAAGCGCTTACTTAATGCCAAAGACTATGGCAGAGTATTTGACAGTCCCGACGCGCGAGCCTCACACCAGCACCTATTGCTACTTGCAAAAATCAACACTGTACCCAGGCATCGACTGGGTTTAGTGATTTCCAAAAAAAATGTTCGGTTCGCCGTTCAACGCAATCGCATCAAACGAGTGGCCCGGGAGGTTTTCCGCAAGCTACCTCCCGGCGAACCCTCGATGGATATAGTGCTTTTAGCCAGAAGAGGTATAGGCCAGTTGGATAATGCTGAACTATCCTCTATATTGCTTCAGCAATGGAAAAAACTGAATCACCACGCCAGTAAAACCACACTGAATATCAGTCAGGACTCCTAATGCGTCGTCTGTTGATTATTTTTATTGCTTGCTACAAGGCTTGCCTCAGCCCATTCATCGGTGATAACTGCCGTTTTTATCCCAGTTGCTCCACCTACGCGCAGGAAGCTATCGCTGCACACGGTGTTATAAAAGGCATCTATCTGGCGGTAAAGCGCATAAGCCGATGCCATCCCTGGCATGAGGGTGGGGAAGATCCTGTCCCGCCCTGTTCGCACTCACACTAAGCCACAGATACTCTATTATGGATTTGCAACGCACATTGCTCATCGGCGCCATTGGCGTACTTTCCTTCATGCTTCTTACGGAGTGGGTCGCATTTACAGATGCAAAGACTGCTTCAGTGGTGCAGGAGGCCTCCCGTCTGAACCCACTCGTGGATAAAATATCACCGCTACCACTCGAACTGAATCCGGGTTTAGGGGTCGCTGACGATGAAGATATTCCAATGGCGCCTGACCACGCTGGCGTTGAAACCAAGACTCCCCCTGAGGAGAAGATGGACAATAATAATATCATCCAGATCTACACTGACGTTTTGCAGCTTGCTGTTGATTTGCAGGGCGGCGATATTATTGAGCTTTCACTGCCAAAATATCTGGCTGAGATAGACACTCCAGACAAACCCTTCATCTTACTAGAGGACAACAATGCACTTATCTATATAGCGCAAAGTGGACTGATCGGTAGTAATGGTATCGATAGTAATGGACGCGCTAATTTTAATGCCTCTGCATCGAGATTCAACCTGAAAGAAGGACAAGACACGCTGGTAATAGATCTACTGTGGCAAGGCAATGGGAATATTGAAGTCACCAAACGACTCACGCTGACTCGCGGAGACTATTTGGTAAAAGTTGACTATTTAATTGACAACAACAGCGCCCAACGCTGGCAAGCCAACCTATTCGGTCAAATCAAACGACAGAGTGGCCCTCCGCCCTCCGCAACGACCAACGCCATGGGAATGAAACCGTTCCTGGGTGTGGCCATCACTCAACCAGACGATCGCTTCACCAAATTTACTTTTGACGATCTTGCCGAGGAGCCATTCAAAGCCCAACTCTCTGGTGGCTGGATCGCAATGATTCAACACTATTTTCTCAGTGCCTGGATTCCCAATCCGGATCAGACTTATACCTACAGTGCACGGGTAACTTCCACCGGTTTCAACATTGCAGGCTTCACCAGTCCTGCTCTGGTATTGGACCCGGGCAAATCAGGTGAGATCGGTGCACAATTTTATGCTGGACCCAAAGACCAATATAGACTCAAAGAAATTTCACCCTATCTTGACCTCAGTGTCGACTACGGCTTCCTATGGTGGATAGCACAACCGCTATTCTGGCTCTTGACCAAGATTCATGGGGTAGTCGGTAATTGGGGCGTCGCTATCATCCTGCTAACTGTACTGATCAAGGGTGCCTTCTTCAAGTTGTCTGCGGCGTCATACCGATCAATGGCCAATATGCGACGTGTCCAACCTAAGTTGGTTGCATTGCGCGAACAACACGCTGACGACAAACAAAAACAGTCCCAAGCCATGATGGAACTGTATAAAAAAGAGAAGATTAATCCTATGGGGGGCTGTCTCCCTATACTGGTGCAAATGCCGGTTTTTATTGGCTTATACTGGATGCTGATGGAGAGTGTTGAGTTGCGACAGGCACCCTTCATTTTGTGGATTAAAGATCTATCAGTAATGGATCCCTATTTTGTCCTGCCACTGATAATGGGTGTGAGCATGTTCTTTATGCAAAAACTCAACCCGCCACCACCCGATCCCATGCAAGCTAAAATAATGCAGTGGATGCCGGTGATGTTTACCTTCTTTTTCCTTTGGTTCCCCGCTGGACTGGTACTGTACTGGGTAGTCAACAACTTACTATCAATGGCGCAGCAATACGTAATTACCCGGCAGATAGAAAAGGGCGCTGCCAAAATCTAGGTACTCGCATTGGATCAGGACACAATTGTCGCGATTGCTACTGCTCCAGGCCCTGGCGGTATTGGTATCATCCGACTATCAGGTAAGCAAGCGCTGTCGATTGGCATCTCAATCAGCAGCACAAACCTGCAAGCACGGCACGCGCACTTTTCCTCTTTCCGAGATAGTGCTGGACAGGTACTGGATACCGGTATCTGTTTATTCTTTCCGAGTCCAAAATCTTTCACTGGTGAAGACGTTGTAGAAATACAAGCCCACGGCGGTCCAATCATGCTGGACCTCATCCTGAGAGAGACTTGCCGTCTCGGTGCCCGCCTGGCCAAGCCTGGCGAATTCTCGCAACGCGCCTACCTCAATAACAAGATCGATCTCGCGCAGGCTGAAGCCATTGCAGATCTTATCAATAGCACTACCGAACAAGCCGCCCTCAACGCCAGCCGCTCGCTACAGGGCATTTTTTCTCGCAAAATTGATGTATTGGTAGCGCTAGTGACAGAGTTACGGGTCTTTGTTGAAGCCACCATTGATTTCCCTGAAGAGGAAATAGACTTCCTCGGGAACAGCCAGGTAGTAACGCAATTACAGGACATCATTGAACAATTTGATGCCATTACAACTGAAACAAAACAGGGGAGTTTGCTACAGGAAGGTATGAAACTGGTCATTGCCGGAAAACCCAACGCCGGCAAATCCAGTTTACTGAACGCGCTGTCCGGACAGGATACTGCTATTGTGACAGCGATAGCGGGTACGACACGCGATGTGCTTCGCGAAAGTATACAGATAGACGGTATGCCCCTGCACATCGTCGATACTGCTGGTCTGCGCGACAGCGACGATATCATCGAACAAGAGGGTATCCGTCGGGCATGGGTGGAAATTGAATCAGCTGACCGCATTCTGCTAGTAATAGACGAGAGCGCATCCAGCAAGGACGTACTTGATAGCAACGAGCTGTGGCAGCTGGCAAACCAGCAATTAAAACGGAATATTCCAGTTACTATAGTCAGTAACAAATGTGACCTGAGTAATCATCAGCCAGAAGTAACGTTACTCGGTAATATCACAATGGTCCATTTATCTGCGAAAACAGGTGCAGGGGTAGGTTTACTGAAACAGCACCTGAAAACCAGTATGGGTTATAAAGAGGAAGGGGGCGGCAACTTCAGTGCCCGACGTCGCCATCTACACGCGCTTGAACAAGCCAAAAATTTTCTCTTGAGCGGTCAACAGCAATTACTCCAATCCGGTGCGGGAGAGTTGCTCGCCGAAGACTTGCGGCTCTGTCAAAAAAGTCTCGGAGAAATTACTGGTGCTTTCAGCAGCGACGAGTTGCTAGGTGTTATTTTCTCTAGCTTTTGTATCGGAAAATAGTATTGATCCGTCGTCTCCTCTCGCAACGCACAGCGATTACACAGCTTCTCAACAGGCATACAGTTCATCAACAGATTATCCAAGCCCAGTTCACAACCCGGCAGTGTGCATTGATTATAAATTTTCTACTGTGTACAAAACCTTCGTGTACGTTGTATGAATGCGGGACAAAAAGCATAGATATCCACTGCCATTGGCAAGCGGTAAAAAGCGTCCACAAAGATCGTTGTTTAGTGCACGGTTTAACCACCGCTTGTAACCACCTGTTACAGCCACTCTCCCACCACTTCTACTTCTATCAACCTATTGATTTTGATACATTAAAAGCAATTTTCCACAGAAAACGTGGTACCCAATAGTAGTAACAACAATAATCCTTATATAAATATATATATAAACAATTACATAACTTTATTGATATAGATGGATCATGAGCATTGACGAAAATAAACAAGCGTGTCGTTGTTGACGGCCACAATGGTATACATAACGCACTTGGATATATTTTCGTACGGCGTCCTCAAAGAGTCGTAGAGAGCTTCAGGCCATTTTGGGGGGAGTACCCCTGTTAGTGGTGCCAAATGCAGTGAGCCTCTTTCCTGAATGGTTTGAATCGCTTGTTCCGAGGTAAGCACGCTATACTTTCCCTCTTACTTAAGTTCATCAATATTTGTGGTAAAGGATCTCTACTGAGTAAAATTGTATGAGGGCGTGCATGGAGAAGTTAAGAAACCGAGTTAAAACAGTGTTTTCTGTAATCTGCAAGTAAACTGTTTCCAAGCCGGGCCATGAACTACGGAACAAAATAACAAACTCATGCGCGTGTCGGACAGCGACAATGCTATTGCCCAAAGATGGGATGTTATGCAGTGGGGGCCACTTCGATTATCGAAGCGAAGTACAATATTACGCTTGTCGCTTACTGTTCAAATGCAGATTCGCCCTATTTTTCCTGTTCTGCTTTCATGCGTTTTTTGGTGGCAATCCAGGTACCGATGGTAACTCCCATATTGTGTGGGTTGTAGGCGTCTTCTTCATACTTGAACAGACCATTGCCCGCGTAGTGCAATATAGTGATATTCGGCTCCTGGTAGATCTTGCCATCGCCCAGGTCAGACATGCGATTCATCACTTCACAAACTACCCAGCCCTTACTGACATCGATTGAATACCAGGTAACCGGGAAGGCCGTCATTTCACTCGCCGGCCATTCGTTCATCGTTGCTGTTATCCATTTATGGATGTTTTCTCGACCCCAGAAACGACCGTAATGGTGCTCAAAATAGCTTGCGTCCTCAGTAAAACAGTTTGCCCAATCTGTCCAGTCTTTGGTTTGAGCGCCAGTAAGTGCCGCCGCTTGGTAGTGGTCGAACGCCTGCTCTAACTCTTTGCGTTTCCAGCGGGCCATGATGTATCTCCTTTCAGTCATTTTTAGGTAGTTGATAATATGACTTAAGGCTATCTTTGAATTTGGTTTTGTTCTGGTACAGGTTTACGGAACCAGCATCGGCGCTATTACCAAACTGACGATCGCCATCACGTTAATCAAAATATTCATCGCCGGGCCTGAGGTATCCTTGAATGGATCGCCGACGGTATCGCCGACTACCACAGCAGAATGTGTATCCGAACCCTTGCCACCAAGGTTGCCTTTTTCTACAAACTTTTTGGCGTTGTCCCAGGCGCCGCCAGCGTTGGCCATCATTAACGCCATCAATACGCACGCTAGCAAAGCACCACCCAGCATGCCACCCAATGCGGTAGCTCCTAGTAAGAAACCTACCATGACTGGAGCAGTCACAGCGATGATTCCAGGCAATATCATTTTGCGTAAAGCAGCGGTTGTCGCGATGTCGATACACTTTGCAGTATCCGGTTCGGCAGTGCCTTCCAGTAGGCCAGGTATCTCGCGAAACTGCCGGCGAATCTCATTAATCATATCGAATGCAGCTTCACCTACAGCTGTCATAGTAATAGCGGCTATGAGGAAGGGAATCGTTCCACCGATAAACATACCAACAAGGACAAGAGGATCTGTAAGCTCCAGATGGAACCCTTGATTATGAAGTTCCACAGTCTCTACAAATGCTGCAATAATTGCCAGCGCAGCGAGAGCGGCCGCGCCAATAGCAAACCCTTTGCCAATGGCAGCGGTAGTGTTTCCCACCTCGTCAAGGCCGTCGGTAATCTTGCGTGTTTCCTCTCCCATACCCGCCATTTCAGCAATACCGCCCGCGTTGTCTGCTACAGGCCCATAGGCATCTATCGCCATCGTGATACCGACGGTAGCCAACATACCCACAGCAGCAATACCGACACCGTACAAACCTGACAATCCTGTGGAGATAAATATGATCGCGGCGATGCACAGCACGGGTAGTACTACCGATTGCATACCCACTGCGAGTCCTGTGATCATGACCGTGGCAGCTCCGGTTTCCCCGGACTTGGCGATTTTGCGGACGGGAGCGCCACCGGTGTAGTATTCAGTTATCAAGCCAATGGCGATGCCGCCCACTGCGCCGCAGATAACGGACCACCAGATATCGGAATCCAAACCCATACCCTCGATCAGGAACCAGGCGATGATGACGAAAATGACGGGGGCCAGCATTGTCCCGGTGCGCAGGGCTACTTCGGGTGCCGCGTTGGATCTGGCGCGTACGATGCCGATACCACAAATAGAGGCCAGTAAGCCGATACTGGCTAACGACAGTGGTAGGAACATCATCGCAGCTCGTGTTTCCATTGCCGAGGCCGCCGCGATCGCAATACAGGCAATCATCGCGCCACAATAGGACTCGAATATATCCGAACCCATACCGGCGATATCGCCGACATTATCGCCAACGTTGTCTGCTATGACGCCAGGGTTGCGGGGGTCATCCTCGGGAATACCGGCCTCTAATTTACCCACGAGGTCGGCTCCAACATCGGCACTTTTAGTGAAAATACCGCCGCCAACGCGCGAGAACAGAGCAACCACCGATGCGCCCATGCCAAACCCGTGAATAGCATGCACGGTTGCCGGGTCGCCGCCAAAGTACCAATAAATACCTCCCAACCCGACCAAACCCAGCGAGGCGACACAAAGACCCATTACGGAACCGCCGTAAAACGCGATGGACAGCGCCATCTTCTGGCCCTGTGTGTGTGCGGCTACTGCCGTACGAACATTGGCTTTCGTCGCTGCAAACATGCCCAGATAACCCGCTGTCGCCGAGGATAGCGCCCCTGCGAAAAAAGCGATGGCGGTATTCAGTCCCAGCGGAGAGACAAAAATGGCTACCAGAATCACCAGCGCAAACATCGCCAACATTTTGTATTCGCGATGCATAAATACCATGGCACCCAGGTGAATCTGGTCGCCAATATGTTTTACCGCGCCGTCTCCATGGTTATGGCGTGTCATGATGTGATAAATGATAAAAGCGACGGCCAGCCCTACTAGACCGAGAATGGGGGGAATAGCAAAATATTCAATCATAGTCGGATTCCAGTTTTTTATTATTTATAATATTCGCTTCATCCTACCCAAATAGAGACTATAGTAGCAAGTGATTGTGAGGCCCCTACATTTAGCCCATCTTTAACCCTTACGGAAGCCAAAAAATGAAACACAGTGTCGGCAGGTTTACCGGCGCGGGTGGAGGCTCAATCTATTTCCAATACTGGGAGCCGGAGGCAGCACCTGGAGCAGTCATTCTGTTAGCCCATGGCGCGGGCGAACACAGTGCACGGTATCAGCGACTGGCGCAGTTTTTCGCCGGGCATAACTATGTGGTAGCGGCGCTGGATCACACTGGGCACGGGTATTCAGAAGGGGTACCCGGACACGTGGGTTCATTTGAGGACTATCTGCATGATCTGGCAAAATTTCACCGCCAGACTACTACGCGTTTTGCTGATGCGCCTCTGATATTTGTGGGTCATAGTATGGGAGCCTTAATAGGCTGCAATTATTTGCTGCGTCATCAGGATGATTTTGTCGGGGCAGTGTTGTCTGGTCCCGCGATCAAGACAGATCTGGAGCCCGGTTTTATCCAAATGGCGTTTCTTCGCTTGCTGGCGTTACTGGCCCCGCGACTGGGAATGCTCAAGCTCGATGCAGAAGGTGTCAGCCGAGACCCCACTGTGGTAACCGACTATATCGCTGATCCATTGGTGTTCCACGGTAAAATGTCTGCGCGTATGTTGCGTGAGCTGTTCGCTGGAATGGACACAATACAGGCAGATGCTGCAAGTATTACGCTACCCATGCTAATCCTGCATGGTGGGGCAGATAGCATGGCGGCACCTGAGGGTTCACGTTTTTTATACGAGCACATCGGTTCCAATGACAAGACCTTAAAAATATATCCGGGTCTATACCACGAGATTTTCAATGAGCCGGAGCAAGCTGAGGTTCTCGATACTGTTTTATCCTGGTGTGAGAGCCGGCTGGCGGCAATGTAATTTTGCCAGCCTCGACGCACATAGAACAAATTTTGAACAACAGCCCTAGCCTGCGTATAATCTTCGCCTCGAAAAACGGTGTGCGTTTGGCACATGAGGCCGACAGTGGAATACCAGCAGCAATTTGATGTTATCGTAATTGGTGGCGGCCATGCCGGCACTGAGGCGTGCCTAGCCGCCGCACGTATGGGTTGTAGAACTTTACTGCTCACGCACAGCGTTGACACACTGGGGCAGATGTCCTGCAATCCAGCCATCGGTGGTATAGGAAAAAGCCATCTGGTGAAAGAGATTGATGCGCTGGGTGGCGCCATGGCCCGCGCCACTGATCGTGCTGGCATACAGTTTCGGGTACTGAATCGGCGTAAAGGTCCGGCGGTGCGAGCCACTCGGGCTCAGGCGGACCGGGTCCTGTACCGCAGTGCGATACGCCAAATGCTGGAGTCACAGCCCAATTTGTTTATCTTCCAACAGCCGGTGGATGATCTGCTGATAGAGAGCGGTCGAATCGCTGGTGCCATTACTCAGATGGGGTTGGTTTTCCGAGCATCCAGGGTAGTGCTTACCAGCGGGACGTTCCTTGACGGAAAAATTCATATCGGTTTAGAAAACAGTGCTGGAGGCCGTGCCGGGGATCCACCCTCCATCACGCTGTCCCAGCGCCTTCGGGAGCTTCCTTTTCGCGTGGAACGCCTGAAAACAGGCACGCCGCCACGTATCGACGCGCGTAGCGTCGATTTTACTGATCTCGAAGAGCAGTGGGGTGATACACCTGAGCCAGTAATGTCCTATGTCGGCAGTACAGCAGAACATCCCGAGCAGCGCTGTTGCTGGGTGACGCACACCAATGAACAAACGCATGATATCATTCGCGGTGGGCTGGATCGGTCACCTATGTATTCTGGCGTGATAGAGGGTGTGGGCCCACGCTACTGTCCTAGCATCGAAGACAAAATTCATCGTTTTGCCGACAAGAACTCCCATCAAATTTTTATCGAGCCAGAGGGCCTGACGACACGGGAGTTGTATCCCAACGGAATATCTACCAGCATGCCCTTCGATGTGCAGATAAATTTAGTGCGCTCTATAAAGGGTTTTGAAAACGCGCATATCACGCGTCCTGGCTACGCCATAGAATACGATTTTTTTGATCCTCGCGACCTTACCGCGGCGCTGGAGACAAAAGCGCTGCCAGGCCTGTATTTCGCCGGGCAAATTAACGGGACCACAGGCTACGAAGAAGCGGCTGCACAGGGTTTGCTGGCGGGCTTGAACGCCGCATTAGCGTTTCGCGGGGAAGAGCCGTGGTGCCCGCGGCGCGACGAAGCCTACATCGGTGTACTGGTTGATGATCTGATCACGATGGGCACTCTGGAGCCCTATCGTATGTTCACGTCGCGTGCAGAGTACCGTTTGCTGCTGCGCGAAGATAATGCAGACTTGCGCCTGACAGAGCAAGGCAGAGCAATGGGACTGGTTGATGAAGCGCGTTGGACGCGCTTTGAAAACAAGCGCGAAGCCATAGTGCAAGAAACCGCAAGACTATCCACCAGCTGGATTCACCCCAATACGCCGCAGGCCGCAGCGCTGGCAAGCAAGCTGAAAAACCCGATTTCCCGGGAGTATTCGCTGGCAGAGTTGCTAAAACGCCCGGAACTCGAGTATTCAGATCTGGCGAGCCTTGTTGGCGTGGCGACCGAGGACACGCAGGCGGCCGAACAAGTGGAAATACAGGCCAAATATGCCGGTTATATCGATCGACAGAAAGAGGACATTGCACGTTTGCACCGCCATGAGCACACCGCGCTACCCGACAGCTTGGACTACAATGCGGTAGACGGATTGTCCAATGAGGTAAGACAGAAGTTGACCGCGGCGCGGCCCGATACGCTGGCCCGCGCCGGACGGATTCCGGGTGTTACTGCTGCAGCTACTGCGCTGTTACTGATCTATCTCAAAAAGCGCGGTGCGCTTGAAAGTGACAAGCAGCGAGGCTCCAATAGTCAACGCAAGTTGGCCTGAGTTGGAGGCACCTCTCGCCACGCAGTTGCAGTTGGGATGCGACGAACTCAAGCTGTTTCCGGGTGCCGTACAGCGGCAACAGTTAATGGATTATCTGGCGCTCTTCAGCAAGTGGAACAAGGCCTATAACTTGACTTCGATACGTGATGGGACGCAAATGGTGACGCGTCATTTGCTGGACAGTCTGGCGATCGCACCGTTTCTTACGGGACGGCGCTTTATTGATGTAGGCACCGGCGCGGGTTTGCCGGGAGTGCCTCTGGCGATTATGTGCCCGGATCGGGAATTTCATTTACTCGATAGTAATGGCAAGAAAGCCCGTTTTCTTTTTCAGGTGAAAACGGCTCTTGGCTTGGATAATATAGCTGTGCATCAGGCGCGAGTGGAATCTTTTTTAGCTGCCGAGCCGTATGATGCGGTGCTGTCACGTGCTTTTGCATCTTTGCAAGATATGGTGCATGGTTGCCGCCACCTATTAGCTCCAGATGGCTGTTTCCTGGCAATGAAAGGTGCCCTCCCTACCGAGGAGTTGGCCTCAGTGTACTCGGACTTTCCAGAGAGTGCGGTGTATCCGCTGCGCGTGCCGGGCTTGAACGAGCAGCGGCACCTGGTGGTGATTGCGCAGCAACAGGGCATACGTCAATCGTAACAATATTGCCAGGGGCACAACATTGACCAGAATTATCGCGATCGCGAACCAGAAGGGCGGCGTCGGCAAGACTACGACCTGTGTCAATTTGGCCGCCTCCCTGGCAGCCATGAAACAGCGCGTATTGCTGATCGACCTCGATCCACAAGGGAATGCCACGATGGCCAGTGGTATTGATAAACATGATATCCAGCGCAGTATCTACGACGTGCTGGTCCATCGAGCGCCCATTCATCTAGTGACGCTGCCCACAATTGAATGCGGTTATGACGTGTTGCCCGCCAACGGTGACCTGACTGCCGCCGAAGTTGAGATGTTATCTATCGAGCACAAGGAGCGACGTTTGCGCATCGCCCTGGCTGAAGTCGCGGGTCAATACGACTACGTTTTGATTGATTGCCCCCCCTCGCTGAACATGCTGACCATCAATGCACTGGCCGCGGCTGATGGCGTACTCATTGCTATGCAGTGCGAGTACTTTGCCCTTGAAGGCCTGGTAGCGCTGGTGCGTACCATTGAAGGCGTCGCCGAAACCATAAACCAAAATCTACAAATAGAGGGCATACTGCGCACGATGTACGATCCGCGCAACAGTCTGACTACTGATGTGTCAGCGCAGCTGCGGGCGCATTTTGGCGACAAGATCTATCGCACGGTTGTGCCTCGCAACATACGCTTGGCAGAGGCGCCCAGCCACGGGCTGCCCGCCATGTACTACGATAAGAATTCCCGCGGTTCCAAGGCCTATATGGCACTGGCTGGAGAGATTATCCGGCGCTGGGAACAGCAGGTCGCGCAGCAGCGCCCCGATCTCGTCCTGGTGACTTGACATGGTAGAGCCTGGAATACTGGAGAGCGTTGATGTCTGTTAGAAAAAGGGGTTTGGGGCGTGGCCTAGATGCGCTGCTTGGCGCAGGAAAAGGCCCGTATTCCGCCAGTGCTGATAGTTCTGAGTCCGATAGGGACGGAAGCGGTGGAGCTAAAAACTCACCGCTAAAGGAGCTGCCGGTAGATCTTATCCAGAGGGGCAAATATCAACCGCGCCGGGATATGGACCCGGAATCTCTGCGGGAGCTTGCCGACAGCATCATCGCGCAGGGTGTTATGCAACCGATTGTGGTGCGCCCTGTTTCCGACCAGAAATTCGAGATAATCGCCGGCGAGCGTCGGTGGAGAGCGACACAGTTGGCTGGACTTGATGTGATACCGGCTATTATCCGAGATGTGTCGGATCAGACCGCTATCGCCATGGCCCTGATTGAAAATATTCAACGTGAAGACCTCAACCCCATAGAGGAGGCCGCTTCGCTGCAACGATTACAGCGCGAGTTCAATCTCACGCAGCAGGAGGTGGCGACAGCGGTCGGAAAATCTCGCTCAACAGTGGCAAACCTGTTGCGATTGATGACGCTACAGGAAGATGTGCGTCGCCTGGTTGAGCATGGCGACCTGGAAATGGGCCATGCCCGCGCGCTGTTGGGGCTGGACGGTGCTCACCAGTCGCAGGCTGCGCGCACGGTGGTAGGTAAGGGATTGACGGTGCGCCAGACAGAAGCACTGGTACGCAGCTTACTGACGCAAAAGATCCAGCCAGCGGCGGATACTCAACTCGACCCCAACATACGGCATCTGCAGGATGATTTATCGCAGCGGTTGGGTGCCGCAGTGTCAATTCAGCACAGCGCCAAAGGCCGGGGGAAACTGGTGCTGTCCTATAACAGCCTGGATGAACTCGACGGTATCTTGAGCCACATCAAATAGTGGGTCGCTTTCAACGTCTAAATGGCTGGATAGGGTGTTTCACTAGCATTTTTTGTTGAAGCTCCGTCAGACGTTCTAAACCACACGATCTAGTAGCTTAATTTCAGGCCGACACTACATAGTGTACGGCGCTGTCAGAACTCATATTGCCAGGGTACTATTGCGACGAAAATGGAGCGAGCGGCGCCAATATATCTCGACATTGCGCCCAACAGCAGGTTGAACCGGTCCTGCAATCCCCCTATAATGCGCGCCCGAATCGAGGAATAATCCCGGAGGGCTTTTTGTCTGGGAAAATAGCGAGGCGCTGATGATTCGTGCTGACATAGCGCGCCCTCCGGTTCACCGTATTACCCTAGCTCAATTGGCGTTACTTGTTTCGTTATGCCTCGGATTACTGGCTTTCGACACAGTGTTGGCTTATTCAGTGTTAAGTGGTGGACTGATTGCCATTGTACCGCAAGCGTATTTCGCGGTGCTCGCCTTCAGGTGGCGGGGAGCACAGTCAGCAAGCGTAATCGCCCTATCCAGTTACGCTGGTGTGATGGGAAAGTTTTTACTGAGCATTGCTGGATTTGCATTTGTGTTTGCGGTAGTGCGACCGCTGGACAGTCCGGCAGTCTTCATGGGTTACCTGGCGATGCTGGTAACGCAAATCACAGGAAGTTGGATGTTGCTGGCACACAGGCAACTGAAATAGATAGACGCGAGTGTTTTGATAGATGGCAGGCTCAACCCCGACTGTTTCTGAATACATTACCCACCACCTGACCAACCTAACGTTTGGTAAGTTGCCCAATGGCTTCGAGCGCGCAGACGGTACTTTCGTCGGCGCGGATGGTGCCTGGGTAATGGCTGATGGCAGCTACGAGGCGTCCGCGATGGGTTTCAACGCCATTCACGTGGATTCCATGTTGTGGTCGATCGGGCTCGGAATTGTGTTTTGCTGGATATTCCGAAGTGTCGCCAAAAGAGCTGAATCTGGCGTTCCCAGCGGTATGGTTAGCGCTGTTGAAATGATCGTCGAGTTTGTCGATAACACCGTGCGCGACACCTTCCACGGCCAGAACAAATTGGTGGCCCCGCTGGCACTGACAGTCTTTGTCTGGGTGCTGCTGATGAACCTGATGGACCTTGTGCCGGTAGATTTGGTGCCCAAATTTCTAGAGGTCGTCTTCGGTGTACATTTCCAGAAAATCGTACCCTCCACAGACCCGAATATAACCTTGGGTATGGCCGTGGGCGTCTTTATTCTGATGCTTTACTACTCTATCAAAATCAAAGGCTTCGGTTTCGTCAAGGAATTGAGCTTTACGCCGTTTAACCACTGGGCGTTTATCCCCGTGAACCTCTTTATGGAAATAGTAGGCTTGCTGGCCAAGCCATTTTCACTCGGTCTGCGACTGTTCGGTAACCTCTACGCTGGCGAGATGATTTTTATCCTGATTGCGGCGCTGTTTAGCGCGGGTGCGCTGTGGATGGTACCAGCAGGGTTACTGCAAGTTGCCTGGGCGATATTTCATCTACTGATTATCCCCCTGCAAGCCTTTATCTTTATGGTATTGACAGTCGTGTATCTCAGCATGGCCCATGAAGATCACTGATTAACTTTAACTTTTAAGCTCTGCTTAATTTAACGCTAGGAGAAAGAAATGCCTGAATTAATCTACATAGCTGCCGCACTCATGATGGGTCTGGGTGGTTTGGGTGCCGCAATTGGTGTTGGCCTGTTGGGCGGAAAGCTTATCGAAGGATCAGCTCGCCAACCCGAGTTGGCCCCTAAATTGCAGGTTACCTTTTTTCTGGGCGCAGGCCTGGTAGACGCGATCCCCATTATTGGTGTTGGTATCGCGATGTATCTGATTTTCGTTGTCGCGGGTTAATTCAACCCCCGGCAGGAATGGGGCCACCATGAGTGTGGCCCTTCATAATCTGTGAGGAGCACGGCGTGAATATTAATCTTACGCTTATCGGGCAGATGATCGCCTTCGTCTGCTTTGTCATGTTCTGCATGAAGTATGTGTGGCCGCCTCTGCTGGCTGCCATGGCAGAACGAGAAAAGAAGATCGCTGATGGTCTGGCTGCGGCTGACCGAGCCAGTCATGATCTTGAATTGGCCCAGGAAAAGGCGGTTGAACGTCTCAAGGACGCCAAGCACGAGGCTGCAGGCATAGTCGATGCTGCTAATAAGCGCGGTGTTCAGCTTGTCGAAGAGGCTAAACAAACAGCCGTTGTTGAAGCTGATCGCGTGAAAGCTGCAGCGCACGCTGAAATTGAGCAGGAATCAAACCGGGCCAAGGAACACCTTCGCGGTCAGGTTGCAGCATTAGCATTGGCCGGAGCAGAAAAAATATTGGGTGCGACGATCGACCCAGAGGCTCATGCCGAGATGGTCAACAAACTGGCTTCAGAGCTCTAGAGCGAGGACGCAATGGCAGAACTAAGCACATTAGCACGACCTTATGCCAGAGCCGCGTTCGAATACGCCCGCGATCACAAGCAGTTGTCGCAGTGGGCTGAACAGTTGGCAACGGCTGCTGCGGTAGCGGCAGACAATGCCCTGAAAACAGCGCTTAATGATCCGTCATTGACTGCTCAACAACAGGCGAAAATGCTCAGTGATGTCTGTGATGATGCTCTCAGCGTAGAAGCACGAAATTTCATATCAGTACTGGCAGCTAATAAGCGTCTGGCACTGTTAACTGAAATCTACGCCCTGTTCGCGCAATACAAGGCCGACCAGGAAAAGACCGTTGATGTAGAAGTCATTTCTGCCTTCGATCTGGCGGATGCCACGCGAGACAAGCTGGCTGAAGTGTTGGGTAAGAAGCTCGAGCGCCAGGTAGAAGTTCGCACCTCCACCGACAGGAATTTGCTGGGTGGTGTATTAATCAGGGCCGGTGATCTGGTGATCGATGGCTCAATACGCGGCCGGCTGAACAAGCTGTCCGCAGCAATGAATTCCTAGACTACAGACTTAGGATTGAGGATTAGAGCATGCAGCAACTGAATCCATCAGAGATTAGCGAAATTATTAAACGCCGCATCGACCAGCTCGATGTCAGCTCGGAAGCGCGTAACGTGGGTACCGTGGTATCGGTTACCGACGGCATTATCCGAATTCACGGTCTGGCCGACGTGATGTACGGCGAGATGATTGAATTTGACGGCGGCATATTCGGTATGGCGTTAAACCTGGAGCGCGACTCAGTTGGCGCGGTAATTTTGGGCGATTACAAAAGCTTGGCAGAAGGGCAATCTTGTCGCTGCACGGGTCGCATTCTGGAAGTTCCAGTAGGGCCTGAGTTACAGGGCCGCGTCGTTGACGCCCTCGGTTCACCGATTGACGGTAAAGGCCCGATTAATGCCGCTCTCACGGATGCGCTTGAGAAGGTCGCCCCCGGGGTTATCGCGCGTAAGTCGGTTGATCAGCCGGTGCAAATCGGTCTTAAAGCCGTTGACGCCATGGTTCCGATTGGCCGTGGACAGCGTGAGCTGATCATTGGCGATCGCCAGATTGGTAAAACCGCGATTGCAGTTGACGCGATAATTAACCAGAAAGGCTCAGGTATTAAGTGTATTTATGTGGCGATCGGTCAGAAAGCTTCGTCTGTTGCGGCAGTGGTTCGTAAACTGGAAGAGCATGGCGCGATGGAGCACACCATCATTGTTGCAGCGACAGCATCCGATCCTGCGGCTATGCAGTATCTTGCACCGTTTGCTGGCTGCACCATGGGCGAGTACTACCGCGATCGCGGTGAAGACGCTCTGATTATTTATGATGATCTTACCAAGCAGGCTTGGGCCTACCGCCAGATCTCTCTGCTGCTACGCCGTCCACCGGGCCGTGAAGCGTATCCCGGTGATGTGTTCTATCTCCACTCTCGCCTGTTGGAGCGCGCTGCACGTGTCAATGAAGCTTATGTCGAAAACTTTACCAACGGTGCGGTGAAGGGCAAAACGGGTTCGCTGACAGCATTGCCGGTTATCGAAACCCAGGCGGGTGACGTATCAGCGTTCGTACCGACGAACGTGATCTCTATTACTGACGGGCAGATCTTCCTGGAAGCTGACATGTTTAACGCCGGCGTACGACCGGCGATGAACGCGGGTATCTCTGTTTCTCGTGTTGGTGGTGCCGCCCAGACCAAGATCATGAAGAAACTGTCCGGCGGTATTCGTACTGCGTTGGCTCAGTATCGAGAACTGGCAGCTTTCTCGCAGTTCGCGTCAGACCTGGACGAAGCAACCCGGGCACAGCTGGATCACGGTGAGCGTGTGACCGAACTGATGAAGCAAAAGCAGTACTCGCCACAAAGCACTGCGGATATGGGCGTTATGCTGTACGCGGCGAACGAGGGTTTCCTCAACGACATCGAGGTCAACAAGATCGGCGATTTTGAGCACGCACTGTTGTCATTTATGCGCGCTGAACACGGCGATTTGATGAGCCGCATCATTAAGACTGGCGATTACAACGATGAGATCGAGGCCACTTTTAAAGCGGCGATCGAAAACTTCAAAGCCACGCAGACCTGGTAGGCCGAGGACCAGCTAATGGCAGCCGGAAAAGAAATACGCACCAAGATCACGAGCATCCGCAGCACGCAGAAGATCACTAGCGCCATGGAAATGGTAGCGGCGAGCAAAATGCGTAAAGCTCAGGAACGTATGCGTCTGGGTAAGCCTTATGCACGTCGCATGCGGGCGGTAGTGGGTCATATTGCCAACGCCGCGCCGGAATACAAGCATATGTACATGGAGCAGCGGGACGTTAGGCGAGTAGGCTTTCTTGTGGTGTCCACTGACCGGGGCCTGTGTGGCGGCTTGAACATTAATCTGTTCAAGCGCACCGTCAAATCCATGAAAGAGTGGGCGGATCAGGGCGTTGAGATCGAGTTGTCCCTGATTGGCGCGAAAGCGGCAGCCTTTTTCAACAGTTACGGTGGCAATGTCACCGCGGCGATTCGCGACCTGGGAGAAAAACCCGCGCTTGCGGATTTGATCGGCGGTGTAAAAGCAATGCTGGATGCTTATGAAGAAGGGCGTATCGATCGCTTGTTCCTGGTGAGTAATCAGTTCGTTAACACAATGACCCAGACCCCGACTGTTGAACAACTGCTGCCATTGGAGGCAGATGATAGTAAGGAAATGCAGCATCACTGGGACTATATCTACGAGCCCGATGCCAAAGAACTGCTGGAAGGTCTGTTGACCCGCTACATTGAATCCCAGGTGTACCAGGCCGTGGTAGAGAACGGCGCCTGCGAGCAGGCAGCCCGCATGCTGGCGATGAAGAATGCCACCGATAATGCCGGCGAGCTGATAGATGATCTACAACTGATTTACAATAAAGCTCGACAAGCCGCTATTACGCAAGAACTCTCTGAAATCGTAAGTGGTGCTGCGGCAATTGGTTAGCGCGGCGTAACGAGCCCGGTACGACAACAGATAAGGTATCCGGCAGTCGCCGGCAACGTGGCACCCAGAGCCAAACAGAATTGAACTTTGAGATAGAGGATCCGGACATGAGCAGCGGACGAATCGTACAAATTATTGGCGCGGTCATCGACGTAGAGTTTCCACGTGATGCGGTGCCCAAGGTATACGATGCATTAAAGGTACCTGAAAGAGACCTGACGCTTGAAGTACAGCAGCAACTGGGCGACGGCGTGGTACGCACCATCGCCATGGGTGCATCCGAAGGGGTGAGCCGAGGTCTGGCAGTAGAAAACACAGGCGCGCCCATCGCGGTACCGGTTGGTATCGAGACACTGGGTCGCATTATGGATGTCTTGGGTAACCCCATAGATGAGTGTGGACCGATCGGTGAAAAAGAGCGCGCCTCTATCCACCGTGCAGCTCCCGCGTATGAAGAATTGTCGGCCTCTGATGAGCTGCTGGAAACGGGTATCAAGGTTATCGACCTGGTGTGTCCGTTTGCCAAGGGCGGTAAGGTTGGTCTGTTCGGTGGCGCTGGTGTTGGTAAAACCGTCAACATGATGGAGCTGATTAATAACATCGCTACTGAGCACTCCGGTTTGTCGGTATTTGCCGGTGTGGGTGAGCGTACCCGAGAGGGTAACGACTTTTACTTCGAGATGCAGGAATCCAAAGTCGTCGATGTTGAGAATTTCAGTAACTCCAAAGTAGCGATGGTATACGGCCAGATGAATGAGCCGCCCGGCAACCGTCTGCGCGTAGCGCTTACCGGTCTGACCATGGCTGAAAAATTCCGTGACGAAGGTCGGGACGTATTGCTGTTTATCGACAATATCTACCGCTATACACTTGCGGGTACGGAAGTATCGGCACTGTTGGGTCGTATGCCTTCAGCTGTGGGCTATCAGCCAACTTTGGCGGAAGAGATGGGGGTGTTGCAGGAGCGCATTACCTCTACTAAAACGGGCTCTATTACATCAATCCAGGCCGTGTATGTGCCTGCGGATGACTTGACTGACCCCTCACCTGCTACGACCTTTGCTCACCTGGATTCGACCGTTGTTTTGAGTCGTGATATCGCGGCGAAAGGTATTTATCCGGCGGTTGATCCTTTGGATTCTACCTCGCGGCAGTTGGATCCTCTCCTGATCGGCAGTGAGCACTATGATACAGCTCGCGGAGTACAGACTGTACTGCAGAGATATAAGGAGCTGAAAGACATCATTGCTATCCTGGGTATGGATGAGCTCTCTGAGGAAGACAAGCAGACAGTGGCGCGCGCGCGTAAGATCGAGCGGTTCCTGTCCCAGCCCTTCCATGTGGCTGAAATTTTTACCGGATCGCCCGGTAAGTATGTCTCCCTAAAGGAAACTATTGCGGGCTTCCAGGGTATTCTCGCGGGTCAGTACGATCATTTACCTGAGCAAGCATTTTACATGGTTGGCAGTATCGACGAAGCCGTCGAGAAAGCGAAAAAACTATAAGCCAGCATGTGACTAGGGAGGCTAGAATATGGCAATGACTATTCATTGCGACATCGTCAGTGCGGAGGAGGAAATTTACTCCGGTTTGGTGGAGGTGCTCGTTGCAACAGGTGAGATCGGTGAGTTAGGTGTGAGCTACGGCCATGCCCCGTTACTGACCTCACTCGTGCCTGGCCCTGTGCGTATTGTTGCCCAGGGCGGGCATGAGCAGGTCTTTTATGTCTCAGGTGGTTTTTTGGAAGTTCAGCCAGGCGTAGTATCCATTTTGGCTGATACCGCGATACGTGCCGACGATGTCGACGAGGCTGCCGCAGAGGAAGCGCGCAGAGAGGCCGAGCTCGCTCTGGCCAACCAAACTGGCGATTTTGATTACGGCCGTGCGTCGTCGCAACTGGCAGAGGCCGCAGCCCAGTTGGCGACCTTGCGTAAGATGAGAAACCGAACAGGTCGCGGGTAGGGGTGGTAACACGTCATAACCGTTACCAAGAAACCTCGGTATAGCCGGGGTTTTTTTTGGCGGTTGATAAATGTTTCACACTTTAGCGGTTGGCGATTGATACAGCGCAGTGCATAGTGATACTTAAATTTTTTGGAAAAACCTGCCTCGATATAACAAAAAGTGACCAGGAAGGAAGCCCATTGCCATGAAGCTTGAAATCGTGATCCTCGCTGCAGGCCAGGGCACGCGTATGAAATCTCGTCTACCCAAGGTATTGCATACTGTGGGTGGAAAACCGCTGCTTGAGCACGTGATAAACACCGCACAGGCACTCCAACCTGACGCGCTCCATGTGGTAATTGGCCACGGCAGTGAACAAGTCCAGCAGGCGTTGTCAGACTACAACATTAACTGGGTAGAACAGACGCAGCGCTTGGGTACCGGTCACGCCCTGATGCAGGCGCTCCCGGCAATTGCTGACGATAGCGTGGTACTTGTGCTCTACGGCGACGTGCCTTTGACGCGACTTGGTACACTGCAACAATTGGTCCTGCAAGCGCAGGATGGCCCCGCCCTCCTGACGGCCACGCTGCAGAATCCCAAAGGTTATGGCAGGATTCTGCGAGACCAGAATAACGCGCTGGTAGGCGTGGTAGAAGACAAGGACGCAACTGACGAGCAGCGCCTGTTGCAGGAAGTGAATACAGGTCTACTGGCCGCCCCGGCGCGAGACTTCAAAACCTACCTTCCCCGTGTGGATAACAAAAACCAGCAGGGGGAGTACTACCTTCCCGATATACTGCATTTAGCCGTTGCCGAAGGGCATACCGTGGCCTCCTCTGCGGCGGAATCTGAATTGGAGATTATCGGCGTGAATGATCGCGTGCAGCTCAATCAGGTTGAGCGGGAGTACCAGCGTCGCTTGGCCGAAAAACTGATGCGAGAAGGGGTTAGCATCGCCGATGCCGCGCGCCTGGACATTCGGGGCAGCCTCACCTGTGGAGATGAGGTCTTTATCGACATCAATGTGGTATTTGAAGGTGTAGTCAGACTTGGAAATGGCGTTACAGTGGGTGCTAACTGCGTTCTATCCGATGTCACTGTAGCGGACGGCTCTATCATTCACCCCATGAGCCACTTGCAGGAAACTATCATCGGTAAAGCGTGCAATGTGGGACCTTATGCTAGATTGCGTCCCGGCACGGTGTTGGCAGATGGTGCTCGCGTCGGTAATTTTGTCGAGACCAAAAAGGCCAACATAGGCGCTGGCAGCAAGGTGAATCATCTGAGCTACATCGGCGATTGTGACATGGGTGCGCAGGTCAATGTTGGCGCGGGTACCATTACGTGCAACTACGATGGGATCAACAAGCACAAAACTACTATCGGTACCGGAGTATTTGTCGGATCAAACAGCACCTTGGTGGCACCGTTGCGCATAGAGGATCAGGGCTTCGTTGCCGCCGGATCAACGGTGACCAGTACAGTGGGCAGGGACGAGCTAGCGGTTAGTCGGGCACGTCAGCGCAATATCAAGGGCTGGAATCGCCCCGACAAACGCGATCAAAAGGACTAATTATGTGTGGCATAGTGGCCGCCGCCGCGCGGCGTGAAGTATCTGAAATATTGCTTGAGGGATTGCGGCGTCTGGAATACCGGGGCTATGACTCGGCGGGTATGGCACTGATCAGTGATCAACTGGGCCTGCAGATACACAAGCGCAACGGCAAAGTAAAAGAACTGGAGGCGGCCCAGCAGGAGGAGCCGATTTACGGTGGTACTGGTATCGCGCACACTCGTTGGGCGACGCACGGAAAGCCCTCTCAGCAAAATGCGCATCCGCATACATCTGGAAGGCGAGTCGCGCTGGTACACAACGGCATCATAGAGAACCACGCCGTGTTGCGAAAAGAGCTTATCGATGCTGGTTACGAAATGTCGTCTGTCACTGACACCGAAGTCATCGCACATTTACTGCACCTCAATCTTCAGACTGGGGCTACTTTGATGCAGGCCATGCAAAAAACGGTGTCCAGATTGGATGGCGCTTACGCGCTGGCAGCTATCGACATTGAAACCCCAAATACTGTGATTGGCGCGCGCAAAGGTAGCCCGCTGGTGGTGGGAGTGGGTATTGGGGAAAACTTTCTCGCCTCTGACCAGATGGCGCTTCGTCAGGTCACGGATCGCTTTATCTATTTGGAGGAGGGCGATTGTGTGGAGGTCACTCCCACCAGTATTCAGGTTTGCACGATGGTCGGGGAGGCCGTTGAGCGACCGATAACGCGGATCAAGGAGGCATTGGAAACTTCCGAGCTTGGCGATTTTGATCACTACATGATGAAGGAAATTTTTGAACAACCGGTCGCGCTGGAGGCGACTCTCGCAGGCGCCAGCACCGTTCAGCAGGTGGAGGAGCGCTTCGGTAGCGGCGCGTCAGCCATTTTCGATCGCGTGACAAATGTGCAGATCGTTGCCTGCGGCACCAGCTACCATGCGGGGATGGTGGCGCGCTATTGGCTGGAGGAGCTGGCGGGCATTAGTTGTGAGGTCGAGGTGGCGTCAGAATTTCGCTATCGCAAGCGGGTGCAGCACGAGGGAACTCTGCTGGTGGCGATTTCTCAATCAGGTGAGACCGCTGACACGCTGGCGGCGCTGCGCAATGCCACTGAGGGTGAGTTCATCGGCAGCCTGGTGGTGGCCAACGTGGATAATAGTTCGCTGGTGCGCGAATGTGATCTGGTCTTTTTAACCCGTGCAGGTGCGGAAATCGGCGTCGCTTCAACCAAGGCTTTCACGACACAGTTGGTAGCCATGCTGATGCTAACCCTGGTGTTGGGCAGGCGTCGGGATATGTCAATAGCCCGGCAGACCGAGATTATAGAGGCACTGAAGAACCTGCCTCATTATGTGAGCCAGACACTGGAATTAAATGGGGCGATACAAAAACTCTCCGAAGCGTTTATCCCAAAGCGTCATGCCCTGTTCCTCGGGCGCGGCATTCAATACCCCATCGCGATGGAGGGCGCACTCAAACTCAAGGAGATCTCCTACATTCACGCTGAAGCCTATCCGGCAGGCGAACTCAAGCACGGGCCACTGGCTCTGGTGGACGATGACATGCCGGTGGTAGCAGTAGCGCCCAATGACGAACTACTGGAAAAACTGAAATCCAACCTTGAGGAAGTGCGGTCTCGGGGCGGCGAACTGTTTGTTTTTGCGGACCGGGAGGCCGGCTTTGCCAATGAGGACAGAGTGCAAGTGCTGGCGATGCCGCATTGCCCAGAGGTGATTAAACCCATTGTGTACACAGTGGCGCTGCAATTATTGTCTTACCATGTCGCCCTGCAAAAAGGCACCGATGTCGATAAGCCGCGCAACCTGGCGAAGTCAGTCACTGTCGAGTGACCTGGGCAGTCTTTGCTAAACTCATTCATGCGAGTTGCGCTTGCTTATCGATTGGGGTTTCAGCCTGCGCGGCTACTGGATGGCCTCCAATACCCTTGCTGCAGCATCGCAGGGTGTATAGTATCCTGGGCTTACAACAAAACCCCGCGGGGTTTTATGCACCTAATGAATTTTTGAGGATGCCGCCCGCAGCATAGAAAGCCGCGACGGCATACATACTAGCTTGGGTTCGCTTCTTTGTATTCGCGCAGTTTGGCGTTGAACTGGGCCGCGAGTTCTTCTTCGTTGGACACCGAGCCATTGTACTCCTCGGTAAGTACCTTGAGTGCTTCTACTAACTTTGGTCCCGGTGAGTCGCCAGCTGCAGCGGTTTCGGCCGCGGCAATCTGGGGCTCCAGACAAGTCCGGTATTCGGTGTTGGCGGCTTGAAATTCTTTAACGGATTTTTGCCCTTCCAGCATTTGCTCCAGGGTGGCCGTAGAGCCATCCGGCAGTGTTGGAGGAGTAGGCACCGTGCAGTCATCGGCAAAACTTGCCGCACTTGAGAGGGTCAATCCGAATATTGCCAGCTTGATACAGTTGTTCATAAGTACTTCACCTGCTTCACGTTATTTGAAGTAAAACACTAACAGGAGACTGTGCTCCTGCCAAGTCAGACAGCTATCGCCCTCTGATTATTCTTTGCCAACCCACAATTCGGAAACGCGTAAATCTGTTTCCAGTTTGCGCGCCACTCGTTCTGCGGATTCTTTGTCGGCCAGCCCGATAACTCGGAGCCGGTAAAGCGTTCGGCCACTACTGGTAATCGGGATTACCGTCACTTTGCCGGCGCCGGGTTGCAGTCGGGCTGCCCAGGATTCTGCCACGCTGCGCATAACATACGAGCCGAAATTTACAAACCACGGACCGGATGAGGCTGTCACTGCCGGTTTGTAGACCGTCGGCGCAGG
>TARA_B110000503_G_scaffold142793_1_pt1 | contig 51656 bp, 51 predicted proteins | sample TARA_B110000503 | Tara Oceans TARA_B110000503 (sample SAMEA4397472) | marine metagenome | biome: Polar Biome; feature: [SRF] surface water layer (ENVO:00010504); material: water (ENVO:00002006), including particulate matter (ENVO:01000060) such as... | depth 5 m | reverse complement strand
GGAATCCATTTGACCACCATTTTATAGCGTAGTCGCTGTTTCCGGAAAATGATAGATTAAAGTATATGGCAAGATCACAAGAGACGTTTCACAAAAAGGAAATAAGAAATAAAAAAGAAAAGAAAAGAAAACTTAAGGAGGAAAAGAAGGCGGCTAGAAAAGATTCTGGAAAGGCCGATGGTAATGATATGATAGCCTATGTAGATGAGTTTGGAAATATTTCAGAAACGCCGCCAGATCAATCTTTTAGAGACATGGAGGTTGATGCCGATAGTATTGCCATAAGCGTTCCTAAAGACGAGGTGTCAGAGCCAGTTGATCCTATAAGAAATGGTATTGTTACTTTTTTCAATGAGTCTAAAGGTTATGGGTTTATCAGGGACATGGCCAATCAAGCTAGTATTTTTGTGCATGTAAACAATACGATAGATCAAATAAAAAATAACAATGCGGTAACTTTCGAAATTGAGATGGGCCCTAAGGGTCCTACGGCCACCAAAGTTAAACTTAAGCCTTGATCTGCTTGCTATAAGTTAACCGGTTATGTTATAGTTAACCATGTTGATTCTTTTCCACAAGTATTTTTTATAAATCTCAAACGATCAACTTAATTTCTCCTTTTATTTTAATTTGAAAAAAGAATGCTTAGAACAAATAATTGTGGTGAGCTAAGAAAAGTTCATATTGGACAAACGGTTACGCTATGTGGCTGGGTGCAAAAACTTCGAGACAAAGGCGGTATGGCCTGGATTGATTTAAGAGATCGTTACGGAATAACCCAACTAATGTTTGATGAAGGCAGCACTGCAGCAGCCCTCATGAAACAAGCGCAGAATGTAGGTCGTGAATATGTCTTAAAAGCGACGGGAGAAGTCATAGAAAGGGTTTCAAAAAATCTCAATATTCCAACTGGAGAAATTGAAATTAAGGTCACAGAATTAGAACTATTGAATGCGTCAGCCTTACCTCCCTTTATGATAGAGGATGAAACGGATGGGGGTGACGAACTTCGTATGAAATATCGGTTTTTAGATATCAGAAGGAATCCGGTTAGAAAAAACTTAGTGTTGCGACATCAAATAAGTCAAAAAACCAGGGCCTATTTGGATGGAAAGGATTTTATTGAGGTTGAAACACCCTATCTTATTAAATCTACGCCTGAAGGAGCTAGAGATTTTGTGGTGCCTTCGAGAATGAATCCTGGCGAGTTTTATGCGTTGCCCCAATCGCCTCAAACCTTTAAGCAGCTTTTGATGGTTGCAGGATTAGACAGATATTATCAGATCGTAAAATGCTTTCGTGATGAGGATCTTCGTGCAGATCGACAACCTGAATTTACTCAGATTGATTGTGAGATGTCTTTTGTTGAACAAAATGACATACTTGATACATTTGAAGGATTGGTTAAATACTTGTACAAAGAGGTAAAGCAGATTGATTTAGTTGATTTCCCTCGAATGACTTATGATGATGCCATGAAATTTTATGGTTCGGACAAACCTGACTTAAGGTTTGAAATGAAATTTATAGAATTGAATGAAGTGGTGACTGGGGCTAATTTTCCTATTTTTGATTCAGCAGAATTGGTCGTGGGAATTAAGGCTACTGGTTGTGGGGAATACACCCGAAAAGAACTTGATGCGCTGGTTGACTTTGTTAGAAAGCCTCAAATAGGAGCCCAAGGGCTTGTTTATGTAAAATATAATACGGATGGTTCCTATAAATCATCGGTGGATAAGTATTATACGCAAGAAGCACTGAAGGGATGGTCAGAAAAGTTTGAAGCCCAACCGGGAGATCTCTTATTGATTCTTGCAGGTAAAAAAGACAGCACTAGAAAGGCATTGAATGAGCTAAGGTTAGAAATGGGTAGTAGATTAGGTTTCAGATCAACGGATCTGGTTGCGGCTACATGGATTATTGATTTTCCGTTGCTAGAGTGGGACGAAGACTCCCAGCGTTATCACGCCATGCATCACCCCTTTACATCTCCAAAGTTGGAAGATTTAGATAAAATTGATAAAGATCCTGGGACGATAAAGGCCTCAGCTTATGACTTGGTTATTAACGGGGTTGAAGTCGGAGGTGGATCTATTCGGATCCATAAACGTGACCTACAATCGAAAATGTTTGATGCATTAGGTTTTACTAAGGAAGAAGCGGAGGCTCAATTTGGCTTTCTATTGGGTGCATTTGATTATGGGGCCCCACCTCATGGGGGTATCGCATTTGGGTTGGATAGATTATGCTCCCTTTTTGGTGGAGTGGATAGTATTAGAGATTTTATTGCGTTTCCTAAAAATAGCTCGGGTAGAGATGTCATGATTGACTCGCCTTCTGTTTTACAAAACAGCCAATTGGATGAATTATCGCTACAATTAAAACAGAAATAATATACTTAAGCCTTTTTCTAGTCTTTAGCAGTCTATAAGAATTAAAAATATTTTCGATATACCAAAAACGCTCGAATTGGTTTGTCGTAGTTATTTTTTTGATGGAATAATCAATCTAAGAAAACGGATAGGAGGCACAAAGTGAAGACAGAGGCACGACCACTAATGCCCATGGAAGTTAGTGCTGAATTAGCGTATGGAAACAAGCACAGCTGCTTTTATACGAGGTAATTTTTTAGTTTGTTTGGGTATTCAATAATATTGCCAAATCAGACTCAATTGCTATAAATCCAATCTGCTCTTGCTGTTCTGTGGTCATGATTCTGTTAAAGATATTAATGGCATTTTCGACCTGACCATTGATTAGGTAATAATTTCCAATTCCGTACCCAATGTCAGCATTATTTCCATTTCGCTTGATCAGTACATCTGGGGTCATCGTCCCTCTGTAGAGCATGATAAGGTCATGATATTGTCTACTTTCTATCTCTACGAGGTTCATTTTTGTATCAATTTTATTGATCTCAGAGGATGCCATTTCTAGATTACCGATTTTGCTATAAGAAGCATATAACCAATTGGTAATTGCCACTATTAAATCATTGTTGTTGGTGTAATTTTCACATTTCCTAAAACTTGATATTGCCTTATCATAATTACCTTTCATATAATAGCTCAAGCCTAAGTAATACCAGATATTAAATTTGACATTGTAGACAGGTCTTTTGTAGCGGTAAACGCTATTATTTTTTTCCATTTCAATTTCTGGGGCCTCATCGGCAGCGGTTGCAGCCTGTGTCAAAAAGTCAATGGCAATATCAAACTGTCGCGTGGTGAGGTAGCGCTGTCCAAGATGCCTCATGAGTTTATATGATTCTGGAAATGCTAGGAGCCCCTCAGTATAGACATTTATGGCATCATTAAATTTTCCTAAATCGGCTAAATGTTCACCATAGCTAATGATATTTTGCTCATTATTTGGGTTTTCATTGTATTTCTTTTTCACGTTTAACAGGGAACGCTCCAGGCTTTCTCGATCAGATTTAGAAAGTAGGGTGTTCTCAAGGTCTTTATTGGCGAAATTTTGTTTAGTTAGCGAATTAATTTCTTGGACTTTTCGATTATTTTCACCATTACTTGGAGTAGTTTCGATACAAGCGATACAGTAGAAAAAAACAAAAAGTAAGAGGTTGGTGGATTTCATTTGGTTAAATAAGCTTTTACTTCCAATTGGGATAACCTGGATTGACTAATTCTCCATTTTCTTTTTTAGCAGCCAGAACCATGTTTCTCACATCATTCAATAATGATTGACTGTCAAAAATGATGCCATCTTTAATGGTGAATTGTATGCCTTTGGTTCGGATGATCTTATTTTGATCAGTAAGTTTAATTGCACCAGTGCCATATAATACTTTTAGATTGGCAAGGGGATTTTCTTCTACAATGACCAGATCTGCCAATTTACCAATTTCAATGGTGCCAATTTGATCAGACATCCCTAATGCTTCGGCACCCATAAGTGTAGCGGCTCTAATCACTTCTAAAGGATTAAAACCAGCCTCCCTTAATAATTCCAATTCTCGGATATAAGCAAATCCGTAGAGTTGATAAATAAAACCAGAATCGGACCCAGTGGTCACTCTGCCGCCTCTATTTTTATACTCGTTTACAAAAGTCATCCACAGTTGGTAATTTTTTTTCCAAGTAACTTCTTCTTCTGTGCCCCAATAATGCCAATAGGAGCCATGTGAGATCTTACTTGGTTCATAAAATTTCCATAGAGAGGGAAGTGTGTAATCACGATGCCAGTCGGCATTAATAGACCTCATCAAATCCCTATTAGCCTCATAAATATTAAAGGTCGGATCTAGCGTGAAGTCCAATGCAATAAGATGATTCATTACCTCATTCCATTTTTCTGAGTAAGGAGGGGCTGCCTGCTCCCATAACCTTCCAGCTTCAGTAAAGCGATCTTGTTCGTTTGAATAATTATAGTTAACCGGATAGTTTTGAACTACTTGCTGGGTAAACATAGATTCAGGTAGTCCATACCAGTGCTCCAAACTCGTCAAACCCGCCTCTGCTGAATTGACAGCGTTCCACCAGCCAACATTTAATTGTGCGTGGTGACAAGCTGAACCTAGTCCTAATTTTTTATTCTCATCTAAGGCAGCCTTCATCACTTCTGGAGAAGCCCCAAAAAATTTGATGCCGTCTGCACCTCTTTGGTAATTTGCGCGTACCCAAGACCTCGCTTCTTCTTCATTGGTTATCGGGCCTTTGCTGAGTTCGGTGACCTCCCTTTTTGAGGACGCTATGGCAATGGGGACATTTTCTATATTTTGGCCAAATGAAGTGTAGGCCTTTATTCGCGGCGCAGTGATGGTATTAGCTTCACTCTTCTTCTTATGATCTAAAACCCATTTTAGCCCATTGCCCGCTGAGGGATCTCTCACGGTTGTGACGCCATGAGCCAGCCATAGCTTGAAGACATATTCGGCTGGCGTGCCTTGACTTTCCCCTCCAATATGACCATGCATATCTATGAATCCGGGTAAGACATACTTGCCTTCGGCATCAATTTCTTTGCCACCGGCTATCAAAATAGGTCTCTTATCGGGGTCGATGGCTACCCCTGGAAATCCTACATTAGCGATTTTAACTATTTTATTTTTTTCAATCACAATATCTACCGGGCCCATTGGAGGTGCGCCATTTCCATTGATCAAGGTAGCACCTCGAATGATTAGTTGAGGAAAAGGACCTTCTCCTTCGATTCGATTTGGAGCGGGTGTTATCTGGGCGAGGCAAACAATCGTTTGAATGAGAAAGGCCGTGGTTAGGGAAACTATCTTCATAAATTATTTAGTTTTGTACTTGACTGAAAGCTAGCGCCGTCATAAATGTCAGCGAAGTGTCAATTTAATAAAACTAAAGCGCGAATCAAACCTATTTTAAAACAAGTATTTTATGTCTTTAACTTTATCTAAAATGCTACCACTCAATTCTATGGCTCCTGTTTTTCTATTGAATGACGTAACCAAAGGACTGCAAGTATCATATGATAAGGTAAAAGGGAAGAAGGGCACATTGGTTATGTTTATTTGTAATCATTGTCCGTACGTGATACATCTGCGAGAAAAGTTCGTGGCCTTAGCGCATCAATATTTGACACTCGGTGTTGGAGTGGTCGCAATTTCTAGTAACGATGCCGTTCGTTATCCTCAAGATGACCCCGAACAAATGAGAAGTTTGGCAATAGATATGGGTTTTAGATTTCCTTATCTTTATGACGAAACACAGGAAGTGGCAAAAGCATATGATGCAGCATGTACTCCCGATTTTTATTTGTTTAATGCAAAAAAGAAGCTGGTATATAGGGGTAGATTAGACGATTCTCGCCCAGGAAATGGAGTGCCTGTTACGGGGAGTGATTTAATTTTTGCCCTAGAAAATCTTATCGGTAACAGGTCTCAATCAGATATTCAGCTACCCAGTATGGGCTGCAACATTAAATGGAGGTGATCATTACTTATTGATAAGAGTTTTTATTAAATTTCCGTTCTTTTGAAATAATGAGTACAAATAAAGGAGTATTTAAAAAAATAACTACGCAAAAGTTGCGGGAGATGAAGGCTAATGGGGAAAAGATCTCAATGCTAACTGCTTATGATTACTCAATGGCCACAATTTTAGATCGCGCTGGAATAGATGTGCTGTTAGTTGGAGATTCAGCTTCTAATGTAATGGCGGGAAACGACACGACCCTTCCCATTACTTTAGAGCACATGATTTGGCATGCACAGGGGGTCGTTAAAGGGGTAGATCGCGCATTGGTTGTGGTAGACGTCCCATTTGGTAGTTATCAAGGAAATTCATCTGAAGCCTTAAGATCATGTATTCGCATCATGAAAGAATCCGGTGCCCATGCAGTGAAGATGGAAGGGGGTATTGAAATAAGAGAAAGTATCGAAAGGGTGATTAAGGCAGGAATACCTGTTATGGGGCATTTAGGCTTGACGCCGCAGTCAATCTATAAATTCGGGACTTACACGGTGAGAGCGCAAGAAGAAGAAGAGGCAGAAAAGTTGGCATCTGATGCTATTTTATTACAGGATTTGGGTTGCTTTTCAATTGTGTTAGAGAAAATACCAGCCTTGTTAGGCAAACAAGTTGCAGCTTCGCTAAATATCCCACTAATTGGCATTGGGGCAGGACCTTATGTAGATGGTCAAGTCTTAGTTATGCATGATTTGTTAGGCATTACTCAAAATTTTAAACCCCGTTTTTTGAGGCATTATGCTGATTTGAACGGGATCATTACGGGAGCTGTTGAAAATTATATCAGTGACATTAAATCTGGTAATTTTCCCAATGCAGACGAAAGTTATTAATTCAACTAATTATAAATAAAAATTATCCATGGCACATAAAATAACCATTAACGCAGGAAAATTAAATGTTCCAGATCGACCAATTGTTCCTTTTATTGAAGGGGATGGAATCGGTGTTGACATCTGGCCTGCATCACAGAAAGTTTTTGATGCAGCAGTAGAAAAGGCGTACAATGGCGTTAAAAAAATTGAATGGCTTGAAGTGTTGGCTGGGGAGAAAGCTTTTAATGAAACCGGAGAATGGCTGCCAGCCGAAACTTTAAATACCTTTCGAGAGTATTTGGTGGGCATCAAAGGCCCTTTGACAACACCTGTAGCGGGTGGTATAAGATCTTTAAACGTGGCATTGCGTCAGGAGCTAGATCTCTATGCTTGTGTGCGGCCTGTTAGATGGTTTGAAGGCACGCCGTCTCCCGTTAAGGACCCGTCAACAACTGATATGGTTATTTATCGAGAAAATACAGAGGATATCTATGCAGGGATAGAGTTTCAGCAAGGCACAGAAGATGCTAAATTATTTGGTAAAATCATGAGCGAGAAATTTCCCTCTAGATTTAAAAAAATAAGATTTCCAAATACCGCTGGATTTGGAATTAAACCTGTGTCCATTGAAGGAACTGAGCGTTTGGTTCGTGCTGCTTTTGAGTATGCCATTATCAATAAGCGACCATCAGTCACCTTGGTCCATAAAGGAAACATCATGAAATATACGGAAGGATCATTCCGTGATTGGGGATATGAATTGGCTGAGAAGGAGTACCAGGCTGTAGATTTGAATGGGGGACCTTGGAAGGTATTTGAAAGAGATGGGCATAGAGTGATCGTGAAGGATGTGATTGCCGATGCTTTTTTGCAACAAATTCTGACGAGACCTGCAGACTATGATGTGATCGCCACTTTGAATCTAAATGGAGATTATATTTCGGATGCCTTGGCGGCAATTGTTGGGGGTATTGGAATAGCACCTGGTGCGAATATTAATTATGATACGGGACACGCAATATTTGAAGCCACTCATGGAACAGCGCCTAAATACGCAGGCCTAGACAAGGTCAATCCAGGGTCAGTAATTTTATCGGGTGCGATGATGTTTGAGCATTTCGGTTGGCAAGAAGCTGCGAATCTTATTTATAAAGGGCTTGAGAAGGCGATTGCCAACAAGCGGGTGACTTATGATTTTGAAAGATTAATGGAAGGGGCTACCCTTTTAAAATGCTCTGAATTTGGGGATGAAATTATTGCCAATATGTAATGAGGTACCGTTTATTTTATTAAAAAGACGCCAAAGGCGTCTTTTTTTTTAACCGAGATAAAAATTATTAACAATAAGTTAAGGTATTATTTCTTTTATTGACTGTTGGAATTTTTTGTCTTTAGGTGAGCTGAGGACTGAAAAAAATATACTTCTTTGGTCTATAAGGAACTCGAAATTAATTTATTAAGATTTTGTATCTTTTCTATGGATGAAATATCAATTACTTCTTTAATTTTCTCATCTTTCATCCTTTCACTTTGGCAATCAAAGGCCACCATTGCGAGTAAGTCTTGGTGATCTTCTATTCCAAAGCGCTCTTTATAACTTTGTATCTTTTCGTTTAAAACTCTCCCAGCTCGACGAATTCTTTCTTCATCTTCTGAGCTAATTCGCATCGGGTATTCTCTATTTGCAATTCTTAATTTTATAGAAAGTTCTTTCATCTAGCTATTCTTTAAGATTCACTTAAATGAGAGATGCATTTATCTATTTCTAGAATATAATTATCTATTAGTTCTCTCAATTCGGTTGGATTGTCATTGACTACTAAATTATCGGCTATTCTTGTCAATTTAAATTTTGTCTGATAATCGGATAATTCAGATTCTTTTTGGAAGACCTTATTTTTGAGCTCTTTGTTTTCTCTTAAGGCAAATTCTAATTCCTCTTTAAGTCTAATCTGCTCAGAAATAACTAGCTTAATCCTTCTTTCAAGGCTAGTAAGTTCGTTATGGAAGACATCATTATTCATTTACTTACGTATGACTGCATTTAACTCATTTTCAAATCGGAAGATAAGTTTACTCATAATTTTGTCAATTTGCTTATCGTTTAGCGTTTTATCTTCATCTTGAAGATAAAAAGCAATTGCATACGCTTTATTTTCTGCTCCGATTTGATCGCCTTCAAAGACACTGAATACATTAATGCGGTTTAATAACTTCCTTTCCGTGGTTTCCGCTATTCTTTTAATTTCATCGTAGGATATAGATTTTTCGATTACTAATGAAAGATCCCTTCGAACTTCTGGATATTTCGAAAGGTGTTTAAATGAGGTAGCGTTGCTCGCTTTTTTCATCATATAATCCCAATCCAATTCGGCATAGAATATTGCTGCTTTAATATCAAAATAGGCAGGCACTTTCGGGTGTAATTTACCAATATGACCCACCACCCTGCCATTAAGCAATAAGTTCATTCCATAGGCATAAATAGCTGTCTCGTTCGGGGTTGATGTTGCATCTGTGAGTCCGCATTTAAGTAGGATATCTAGAACGTCACCCATTAAGTGATGAAAGGTTAACGGAGCTTCTTCTTGTAGCCAACTTTCCTCATTTAGCTTACCGGTTAGAAAAATGGTGAGATTATTTTTCTCTACATACTTTTCATTTTTTCGACCATAGGTCTTACAGAATTCATAAAACCTTATGTTTTCTTGCTTCCTATTCAAATTAAATCTGACGGATTCTAGGGAGGTATAAATAGGGGTTGGTTTCAGAATCCCTAAATCTTCGCTCGATTTATTAATAATTTGGACTAAGTCTAAATCGCCCAATTTTAAATCATTTTCATATTTATGATTCGTCAAAGAATTGGTAATGATTTCCTGATAGCCTTTGCCGGACAAAAGATGTGATACTTTCTCTTGCATTTTGTAAGGTTCAATTTCATTGAATTCTGATAAATAACCTGCTGAGAAATGTTCATCGACATCAATGTTGTTAATGCCAAAAATTCGTAAAACTTCCTCGACTAAGTCTGCCTCTCGAGTGACATCTGTCCTATAAGCAGGTATAGTCGCGGTAAAGGAGTGTTCTGTGACAGTGGAGGTCGTGATATCTAGTGAGTTTAAAATAGCGATGATTCGTTGCCTTGGAATGGGTATACCGATGAGTTTGTTAAAGGTCCCAAAGTGGGTATTAATAACTACGGGTGTTACGGGCTGGGGATAAACATCAATAAAGTCTGAAGCAATGTACCCGCCAGCTACGTCCAGAATGAGTTGAGCGGCATACTTAAGGGCAAATAAGGTGATCTCTGGGTCCGTACCCCTTTCGAACCTAAATGAGGCATCTGTATTCAATCCGTGTCTCTGTGCAGTAGCCCGTACATAGCTGGGCGAAAAACAAGCACTTTCTAAAAATATGGCATTGGTTTCAGTACTGACTCCCGATTTGAGACCTCCAAAAACACCTGCCAGACACATGCCACCTGATTCGTTGCAGATCATAAGATCCTGATCGCTGAGTTTGCGTTCTTTACCATCTAAGGTGACGAATGGTGTGTTTTCTGGCAAATGCGTTACCAAAATTTGCTGCCCAACTTCTTTGGCATCAAAAGCGTGCAATGGCTGACCAAGGCAATGAAGGACATAGTTGGTTACATCAACGATGTTATTGATGGAATCCAGTCCTATGGCCTTAAGACGCCATTTGAGCCAATCAGGGGAGTGCTTAACCACCAGCCCTCTAATGGTAACCCCTGAGTATCGAATGGCGCCAGAGGTGCCTTCTATTGTCACGGCAATAGGATTATCCTTTTGACAAGTCGAATCGATAATTACAGGAAGCTTCAATGCGCTGTCAAAATAAGCTTTGAGATCTCGTGCAGTGCCTAAATGAGAAGCGGCATCACCACGATTGGGGGTTAATCCAATTTCATAAACATAGTCTGTTTCCGGTTGGAATAAATTTGAAATCGGGGTTCCATTGGGCTCATTAGTGTCTAAAACTAGGACGCCGTCATGACTATTCCCTAAGCCAATTTCATCTTCAGCACAGATCATCCCATTGGAGATTTCTCCGCGAATTTTTGATTTTTTGATTATAAATGGCTCACCTATCACAGGATAAATCATACAATTAACGGGTGCAACCACAACCTTTTGCCCCACAGCTATATTAGGTGCCCCACAAACTATTTCGGTAAGGCCCCCTTCGCCAAGAGCTACTTTTGTCAGTTTTAATTTGTCAGCATTGGGATGTGGTTCGCAGCTCATGATTTCACCCACAATCAAACCTTTTAAGCCCCCTCTGATACTTTCCACTTTTGTCAAGGACTCGACTTCTAATCCCGTTTGGGTTAGTATTTCCGAAATGATTTCCGGAGTTTCGGATAGCTCAATAAATTCCTTTAACCAATTGTGTGAAATCTTCATGTCTCATTGCCGTTAGGGCTAGTCGGCAAAAATATAAAGTGTACGGGTTAAAGTTGTTAATTATTTGGGTTTATAGTTTAATTCACCAGCAAATATTTCAATATCTAGTATATTTTCGGTAGGAGGGAATGGACAAGAGTAATCACTTACATATGCACAATAAGGATTGTAGGCCAAGTTGAAGTCGATTACGGTTTTGTTTGATTTACCTATAACAACATCTAGATACCTTCCACCTCCATAGGTGCTTAACCCACTTGTTGCATCGGCAAAGCCACAAAAAAGAGTTTCCGAATCGATACTATTGGGCTTGAGGACCACCAATTTATACGATTTTCCTTTGAGCGAAAATGATAACCAAGCATATTTTATATAAGTTTCTTCTTTGCCATCGCTGGTACCTAAGGATATAATATCTCGTTCCTTGATGCGCTCAACTTGTGCGTTAACCTTGTAATTCTCATCAATAGGGTAGTAAGTAGGTGCCTCGTAGTTTAGCTTAAACTGATTAAACGGGGAAGATTCATTATAAGCAAGGTACTTGTTTCTATTATCGATTTGCTTATGAATTTCTTCTAGGTAATGTTGATTGGATTCACTGTCAGGCCACGAATAGATTATCAAAAAGATGAAAATGGGTATAATGAGCCAAATGATTTTTCTCATAAGGAAAGTTGTCTAAAAAACAATTGAATGATCTAGGAAACTAAAGTACCCATCATTTGTGAATATAAGGTGATCAATTACCTGAATGTCTAATAATAGCCCGGCTTTTTTTATTTTTTTTGTTAATAGGAGGTCTGCTTTTGAGGGTTGTATGTTGCCAGAAGGATGATTATGAATAAGTACTAAGGAACTGGCGCGTAGGTCAATAGCTACTTTGAAAATAACTTTGGGATCAACAAAGGTTCCCGAAAGTCCTCCTTTGGAGATTTGTTCTTTTGAGATGATTTCATTATTTCTTTTGAGTAATATGATCCAAAACTCTTCTTGGGGTTGATCTAATAATTGGGAACGCATGTATTGATAAATGTCTTTTGAGCAGGTGATTGCTGTGGGTTTGACCGCGGTAAAATCGTTTCGTCTGCGACCTATTTCTAAAGCACTGACAATCGTTATGGCTTTTGCGGGACCAATGCCTTTGAATTTAACAAGATCACTTATAGATAGGCTTGCCAACTTATTGAGGTCATTTTCTGTAAAGGCTAGGATTTGTTTTGCTAGATCTACTGCGGACATCGATTGATAGCCTGAGCTAAGTAAAATACCGAGGAGTTCTGCGTTGGTCAAGCTGGACTTGCCTTTGAGCAGCAGCTTCTCTCTAGGACGATCTTCTTTCGCCCAAAGTTTAATATTGAATGATTTTTGACTAGATAAAACCATTAGATGCAATTATAACATCCAATATATAAATAAAACCTCAATAAATTGAGGCTTTTAAATTTTTTAACTAAATATTATTCTAAAGAGTAGCTACCTGCTTTGTCAAACTTGATTTTAAATTAGCTGCTTTGTTCTTGTGTATAATATTCCTTTTAGACAAGCGATCAAGCATGCTCGTTACCTCTTGAAGTAGTTTTTCTGCCTCTACTTTGTCTGTTGTCTCCCGAAGTTTCTTTAGAAACGTGCGTGCAGTCTTGTGTTGATAACGATTTCTTAACCGCTTAACGTCGTTTGACTTTATTCTCTTTTTTGCTGACTTGTGATTTGCCATTTTTATTTAGCTCTTTCTTTTTAAGGAAGGCAAAGTTACGATTTTTATTATAAAAAAAAAATCAAATGAATTTATAAGTATTAAAAATGCTAAGTTAAATTTACTGCTATGATACCGTTATTAGGAAATTTATGGCTGGCATTATCGCTGGCATTGTTTATGACCTCAAATTCAACTAAATGGGGTTTTTATGGGCATCAGATAATCAATCGTACGGCCGTTTTTTGTCTTCCATTGGAAATGATCGGTTTTTATAAAACCCATATTGATTATCTCACGGAGCGATCAGTTAATCCTGATAAACGGAGGTATATTGATGATAAGGAGGCACCTAGACATTTTATTGATTTGGATTATTATGGAGAAAATGCGCTAAATATATTGCCGAGGAATTGGAATCGTGCCGTAGAAATTTATGGAGATAGTGTCTTAATGTCTCATGGAATTGTTAGTTGGCATTTATTGACAGTTAAGAATTATCTTACCCTAGCATTTAAAAACCAGGATCTAGCCAAAGTGCTTCGCTATTCTGCGGACCTGTGTCATTATGTTGCAGATGCCCATGTGCCGCTGCATACTACTCAAAACTACAACGGGCAATTCACCAATCAAATAGGGATCCATGGATTTTGGGAGACAAGATTGCCTGAATTATTTGCAAACGAGTATAATTTGTTCGTTGGTTCTGCAGGTTATATTGATAACGTTCAAGAAGCAGCTTGGAATGCGGTAGCATCAGCTCATTTGGCGCTGGATTCCGTGTTGATTTTCGAAAACGAATTGACAGGTCGTTTTCCAGATTCAAAAAAATATAGTTTTGAGGCAAGGGGCAATCAAACGGTAAGGGTTTATGCCTATGACTTTTCTTTAAATTATCATCGACGGTTGAATGGAATGGTTGAGCGGCAAATGAGGGCCGCCATTAAATTAACGGCAGATTTATGATATACGAGTTGGGTTGATGGAGGACAGCCAGATTTAGATAATTGGGATCAGTCAAAAAACGCTTATAATATTGAAAATGTACCAGACTCTGTAATCTATTTGGAGAGTACTCATGGTAGAAATTGATCGTCGTTCAGCAGATGGTTTAGTCTAGACGGATTTTGGTGAATAGATTTAAATTTTTTAGAGAATGGTTGGCTAGGGAGATGGCGTTGGGTTATCCAAACCTATTTTCTTCTTTTGTTAGATGGTAGGGGTTCAAATTAGAATATTGTGGTAATCCAAATGGTTGCTTAAGCAGGTGTTTATGTTACAACCTTCAAGAAGTGAAACCCTATTTTGTTTGGTGTTTGGCTTGGAGAAAAAAAAGGTCATTCAAATTAATGAATGACCTTTTTGGTGGGTTATTGGAAAAAATTAACCTATTGTGATTCTTTTGAATGCAGCTACAGTCATACCTTTGGAAACACCGTCAAGGTATTTCTCAATGGTTAAAGAATTATCTTTCACGAATGCCTGACTCATGAGTGTATTTTCTTTAAAGAACTTCTCTAATTTTCCTAAAGCGATCTTTTCAATTATTGCTTCGGGTTTTCCTTCCTGACGGGCTTGATCTTTGCCAATTTCAATTTCTTTTTCAATCATGGATGGATCTACCCCATCTTTGTCGACTGCCACAGGGTTCATCGCGGCAATTTGCATAGCCACATCACGACCGGCGTCATCAACTTCTTTGCCATTGGTGTTTTTCAAGCCTACAAGGACACCGAGTTTTTTATTTGAATGGATGTAAGTTACAACGCGTTCAGAGGTCAAGGTTTCATAAATGCTGATCTCTAATTTTTCACCAATTTTACCGGTACTTTCAATTATTTTCTCACCGATGGTGAAGTCTCCAGATTTAAGAGCCTTTAAAGACTCGATATCCGCAGGTGCATTATCAAAGGCATAGGCAAGAATTTCTTCGCCTAATGCGATGAAGCCTTCATTTTTAGCTACAAAGTCAGTTTCGCATGTAAAGGCAACCAAAATGCCTTTGGATCCGTCTTCAGATGTCTTAGCAAAGATAATCCCTTCTGAAGTTTCTCTATCTGCTCTAGATGCAGATACTTTTTGCCCTTTTTTCCTTAAAAATTCGATAGCTTTTTCAAAATCGCCATCGGCTTCTACCAATGCTTTTTTGCAGTCCATCATGCCTGCACCGGTCATTTGTCTTAGCTTATTTACTTCTTGTGCACTGATTGCCATGTTACTCTTAGTTAGTATAATTAAACCTTTTAAATAAAAATTGAACATTGATAGCTTCAATGTTCAATTTAAATGTTGTATCAATAGTGTTGCCTAATTCTTATGGATTAGTCCTTCTTTTCTGCAATTACTTCAACTTCGCGCCTTTCAGCTTCTTCACTCGTTTGAGTGTCATCTTTTTCTTTCTTGCGCTCATCAAGGCCAGCTCCCATCGCCGCACTAATGTATTCGGTGATCAATGCAATAGACTTGTATGCATCGTCGTTGGCCGGTATTGGATAATCAACCTTATTTGGATCCGAATTGGTATCGACCATTGCGAAAACAGGGATATTTAATTTTGCAGCTTCAGCAATGGCAATATGTTCACGCTTGATGTCTACGACAAATAGTGCTGCGGGCAATCTATTAAGATCAGCAATCCCACCAAGTACCCGCTCCAATTTATCGCGTTCTCTTGAAAGCATAAGTCTTTCTCTTTTCGCTAAATTGTTATAGGCCTCATCCTTAGTGAGCTTATCAATAGTGCTCATTTTCTTGAGTGACTTCCTAATAGTTGCAAAATTGGTAAGCATACCTCCTAACCACCTTTCAGTGACGTAAGGCATTTTTAATTTTTTTGCCTGCGTCTCTACGATTTCTTTCGCTTGCTTCTTCGTAGCGACGAACATAACCTTACGCCCAGACCGCACGACGCCTTGTAGTGCAGCAGCAGCCTCTTCAAGGTGCTTTAGTGACTTTTTCAGGTCAATGATGTGAATGCCATTCTTCTCCATAAAAATGAAAGGAGCCATTTGAGGATCCCATTTACGGGTAAGATGTCCAAAATGGACGCCAGCATCCAACAATTCTTTTGTTGTGATTTTTGCCATTTTATAATTATAAACTTATCGTTTACTAAATTGAAATGCTCTTCTTGCTTTGCGACGTCCGTACTTCTTACGCTCAACCATTCTCGAGTCTCGAGTAAGAAATCCTTCAGCTTTTAAAGCAGGTCTGCTTTCTTGATTTAATTCAACCAAAGCACGAGCGATACTGAGTCTAATAGCCTCAGCCTGACCTGAAAGTCCTCCACCAAATACATTGATGCTAATATCTAAATTCCCAACCTGCTCAGTAGTAACCAGCGGTTGCTTTACAATAATTTGAAGCACTTCGGATGGAAAATATTCTTTGAAATCCCTGTTATTTACTTTGATTTCGCCTTTGCCAGCTGACAAGTAAGCACGGGCTACGGCAGTTTTTCTTCTACCTATTGATTTAATTATTTCCATTGAGGTTTATATTTTGACTTCTTTAGGTTTTTGCGCTTCGTGCGGATGCTCACTTCCAGCATAGGCATAGAGATTTTTAAAAATTTGCCTTCCTAATCTATTTCTCGGAAGCATTCCACGCACAGCGCTTTCCATTAAAATAGTTGACGACTTTTGAAGCACTTCTTTCGGTGTTTGTTTCCTTTGACCACCTGGATATCCAGTATGACGAACATAAACTTTATCGGTCCATTTCTTGCCGGTAAGTCGAATCAGATCAGTATTGATCACAATTACGTTGTCCCCACAGTCAACATGCTCCGAAAAGGATGGCTTGTGTTTTCCTCTTATTATTTTACTCACCTCGCTGGCGAGTCTTCCTAAAATTTTATGACTCGCATCTACTACAATCCAGTCTTTAGATACTGTAGCCTTGTTCGATGCTATTGTCTTATAACTTAATGTTTCCAATTTAAGTACTTTTTAAACAGTTTCTTACCCCTATCATCTTGAAAAGGGACACAAAAATAGATTTTATATTTTGTAAAACCAAGACACTAACTTGTATTAACGCGTGTTTTTTTCAAGTTGAAGTATTGTGGCGCCTAAATCTTTCGGATATGGGGCTTTAAGCTTCATTATTTGCCCCTTTCTATCGATAAAATGAATACCCGCAGCATGAAGGGCCAATCGACTTAAAAGTGGTTTTTCTTCTGCATTTTTAGATATTTTGTATTTTTTTTTGATTGAGGATAAAAATAGTTGCTTGCCACCGTAAGTGGAGTCACCTACTATGGGTAGTCCGAAATCAGCTAAATGAACACGTATTTGATGCATTCGTCCAGTAAATGGCATACAGGCGATCAATGAATGCTGTTTGTAGATTTCGATGGTAGATGCCAAGGTCATGGACGGTTTGCCTTTTTTAAAATCAATTTTTGAACGATTGGAAGAGGAGTATATTGGCTTGTTGAGTTCGATTTCTTCAAATTGCTGACATCCCTCAACTATGGCGTGATAAATCTTAGTGACTTCTCTATGTTCTAATAATTGGGAAAAATATTTATAGGTTTCATCATTTTTAGCTATCACTAGTAAGCCGGAGGTCGTTTTGTCTAAGCGATGACATACTTTGGCTTCTGACCAATAGGTACGGGCCCATTTGAGTATGTTTAATGGAGAACTACGATCTTCCAAGGTGGACACGTGAGGGGGTTTATTGATCACAATAAAATCATCATCTTCATGAATGATGAGTTTTTTGAATTCAGATGATGTGGTATTAATTATGCTCACTATTTGATATTGAGTGGTTTATGCTGCGGCTCAATTTTTCCCTTATCAAGGTAGAACCAAAATTTCGTCCCCTTGCCAACGGTACTCTCTACATTAATCTTTGATTTATGACTTTCAAGAATATGCTTTACTATTGAAAGTCCTAACCCTGACCCGCCAGTTTCTTTTGATCTACTTTTATCAACTCTATAAAATCTTTCAAAAATACGCTTTAAGTGATCTATGGGTATCCCAACACCATTGTCTGTTAATTCGAAGAGTACTTTATTGGGTTGGTTAGATATTTTAAAGACTACTTTAGATCCAATGCCTGAATAGTTTATCGCATTGCTGACCAAATTAAGAATGACTTGATATATTCTTCGGTAATCAGCGCTCACATAAATATACTTGTCAGGGCTATTACCTAAGGATAGTTTAATCTCCTTTTCTTTGGCTTTAACCTCTACTTGCTCCATGATTTCAATAGTCAATTCTACCAAATCAAATGTTTCAAAATGCATGCTGATTTGACCTCGTTCTATTTGGTTGATGGTCATAAGATCTTGGACTAACACATCAAGGCGATCCAAACTTTTGGCTGCTTTTTTTAAAAATTTCTCCCTTACTAGTTCGTCTTCAACAGCACCATCTAACAGGGTATGTACAAATCCTTGAGCAGAAAAAATAGGTGTTTTGAGTTCATGGGAGACATCAGCAATAAATTCCCTTCTGAATGTGGCCATCCTTTTCAATTCATCTATTTCGCCTTGCTTGCGATCGGTATAATTAGAGATTTCTTGATTAATTTTTTTTAGTGGATTAAAATAGGACTTTTTGTTTTGGGAAAGTGAGGCCAGTTTTTGATCCTGAACATTTTCCAGCGCGGTATAAATTTTTTTGATCTCCTTGAAAAAGAGTAACTCAGCCATTACACGTATGATACTGAATCCTGAAAGAAATGACAATGAAAAGGTGATGAAAATGGTTCTTTCAGGTATCCCAGGGGTTAAATACAGGGAAGCTGTTGTTACGAAGGCAATAATTAAAGCGAGGATCAACGCCAGACCCTTTGAATTGAGCGTCATAGAGTAGTTTAAGTACCCACAAACTTATACCCAACGCCTTTAATTGTTGCTATGAAACCTTCTCCAATTTTTTCTCTTACTTTTCGTATGTGTACATCAACCGTACGGGCAAGCACATATACGTCCGAGCCCCAAATATTGTGTAGCAAATCCTCTCTTCCAAATACTTTATCAGGATGTTGGGCCAGAAAAAAGAGTAGTTCGAATTCTTTTTTGGGTAATATCAATTTGCGCCCTTCTAGTCTGACAGTATAGGAGGTTCTGTCGATCTCCAAATCAGTAAATGTTAGGGTAGAGATTTCAGTTTTTTGCTTGACATCTCTCCTGAAAAGGGCATTTATTCTACTTACCAGAGACCTTGGCTTTATAGGCTTGGTGATATAATCATCAGCCCCCATCTCAAACGCAGCTACTTCTGAATACTCTTCTGATCTTGCAGTCAGGAAGATGATAAATTTATTAGCCAATTCCGGAATGGCCCGAATTTGCCGGCAAGTTTCTATGCCATCCATATTTGGCATCATGATATCCAGTATGAAGAGGTCAGGAATAAATTCTTTAGCAATAGCCAAGGCCTGTATGCCGTTTGATGCGGTTCTTATTTGAAAACCTTCTTTGGATAGATTATATTTAAGTAATTCCAGAATGTCAGAATCATCATCAACTACTAAAATTTTTTGTGTACTTGAACTCATTCTTAATTTTTTAGAATTTTCGAATAGCTAACGGGTGCAAAATGCGCAAACCCTAGTGCAATTCTAAGACAAAACTTTGGGTAGGCTGTTAACTAAAAATGAAATTAGCGAAGTTGACTTAATAATTTGATAATATTCAGTGTTCTTTATAATTAAGAATGAACTGCTCAATATCTATGTCTAGATCCAAAAATATTGAATCGAGCTGATTATTTTCCCCATAATACCTTTCAAAAGACATGAAATAAGCATTATTGGGAGGGTTATCTTCGAATAAATGGTAATAACGGTTATTGTGAAATTTAAGATCTTCTAGAGATCTTACGATATGGCCAATGAGGGCATCTTTTTTATTATTTTTTGTTGATTGTTCTTGTTTATCGCCGAATGTGTTGTATAAACTATCTAATTGTACTTTTCCTAAAAGCATATGGGATCTGAATTTTTTGGCGTCTTCTTCTCCATTAATATAATCTTTCAAGATCTCTGAATGAGCGCCATAGTATTTGATGAGGTACTGAATTGTTGCCTTTTGGCCTACGAAACTGGCCAAGTTTTCATTGAATTGAAGTCGATCTTTTAAAAATATCGTACCGTGTGTGAGTTCATGAAAGAGGGTTTCGACCATGTCGGCTTCTTGGTTATTAAGCATTTTAGATAAAATAGGATCTTTGAACCAGCCTAGGGTCGACCAAGCGCTTACCCCTCTAAGCTGCACATCAAATCCCTGTGCAATTAACTGGTCTCTTTCGGTCTTTGCCTTATCAAGGTCGAAAAAGCCTTTGTAACCAAAAGACCCCAAGAATGGGAAATCCCATGTAACTTCTTCAAATTGGAAGGGTGCGCATGCAGAAAGATTCCAAAGGATTGTTTGATTTTTTTGGTCATAGATTTTAGTATAATTATCAGTTTGCTTAAGGCCCAATTGGGCACCGAATTCTTTGGCCCTTTGAAATTGATGTATGCGCAATTTTAATGAATCGGGATAGTTGGGATTTGCTAAAAATGTTTCAATGGGTTTGGCTTTAACGATCACCAATAGTTGACCGGTTGCTTGCGCAATACCGTAAGCGATCAAGGATCGGTAACTAATCAAGGCAATACCTACGATAAGCACTACTATGATAAAGAAGTAGTTCCTTTTTGACGTAACCAATAGATTCATAAAATGGGTGTAATGGTTAATTCCTTTGAAAACCAATTTGATAAACTTAATAACTCATTTTCTTTAATTATATTTGAAAATTAGGCGAGCTTCTTCGGCAATGCAAATAACAACCTATAAAAACTAAAATAATTAGTTTTTATAGGTATATTTACATGAATATTAAGAAAAAAAACTATTTTAGCTAAAAATATTAGTAAAAAAAGAAAAGGATTTTATCATGGATGAAAGAGAACAAAAGCTGAAGGCGCTTCAACTTACAATAGACAAATTAGAAAAAACTTATGGAAAGGGTGCCATCATGAAACTGAGTGATGAAAAGGTAATGGATGTCCCAGTTATTTCTACCGGCTCTATAGGTCTTGATATGGCTTTGGGTGTAGGCGGGATACCGAAAGGAAGAGTCATAGAGGTTTATGGTCCTGAATCTTCCGGTAAAACAACCTTGTCAATGCATTGCATTGCAGAAGCACAAAAGAAGGGTGGACTGGCTGCTTTTATTGATGCAGAGCACGCTTTTGATAAGAGTTATGCTGAGAAATTGGGTATTGATACGGAGAACTTATTGATATCACAACCCGATAATGGAGAACAAGCACTAGAAATTGCCGAGCACCTTATAAGATCAGGTGCGATTGATATTATCGTGATCGATTCCGTGGCAGCATTAGTGCCTAGAGCGGAGCTTGAAGGCGAAATGGGCGATAGCAAAATGGGTCTCCAAGCCAGGCTGATGTCTCAAGCCCTTCGGAAATTAACAGGTGCGATAAGTAAATCGGGTTGTGCATGTATCTTCATTAATCAGCTTCGAGAAAAAATCGGTGTAATGTTTGGCAACCCAGAAACTACCACAGGAGGAAATGCACTTAAATTTTATGCTTCTGTGCGATTAGATATTAGGCGAATAGGTCAGATAAAGGAGAGTGCCGATAATATATTAGGAAATAGGACTAAGGTGAAGGTCGTAAAAAACAAGGTTGCCCCACCGTTCAAAGTGGTTGAGTTTGACATCATGTACGGCAAGGGAATCAGTAAATCGGGAGAGATTGTCGATATAGGGGTCGAATTGGAAATTATCCAAAAATCAGGCTCTTGGTTTTCATACGATGGAAATAAACTTGGGCAGGGTAGGGATTCTGTTAAGACACTTCTTGAAGACAACCCTGAGTTGATGGACGAGTTGGAACTAAAGATCAAACAAAAGGTTAATCTTTAAAAACCATCATCTTTTAATCAAATGTAAAAAAACCGATTCAACCTTAGTTGAATCGGTTTTTTTATGCCCTAATCGCAATGACAGGATCCATTCGGGCAGCGAGGGCCGCAGGAACAATGCCTGAAGCCATTCCAATAATGGCTGAGACGCCAAGCCCTAGCACAACGTTATTGAGGGTCAGCTCCAACTCTAGAGACCCTAAGCTTATAAAGCTCAATAAGAAAACCAAAAAGATTCCAAACGCACCGCCGATCACGGATAGGAATACGGATTCAAACAAGAATTGGAATAAGATGAAGTAGTTTTTGGCACCCAATGACTTTTGGATGCCTATAATATTGGTTCGCTCACGTACCGAGACAAACATGATGTTGGCTATTCCGAATCCCCCCACTAGAATAGAGAAAGATCCTATGACCCAGCCCGCAAGACCGATAACGTCAAATGTGGAAGCAATAAAATTAGAAACGGCTTCAGCGTGATTAATGGCGAAATTATCCTCTTCTTTTGGTCTTAGTCCGCGCCGTACCCTCAGTAATCCGCGGACTTCAGATTCCAATTCAACCAAGCCAATGTCATTGTCACGGCCCTTTAAGGTAATGATGGGTTCGATGCCGTATCGACCATTACCGACATAATAAAGTTTAGAAAATGCTCCAAATGGAGTTAAAATTAATTGATCTTTTGATTCCAAATCAAGGAGACCTTCACCCTCTTCTTTCAACAGACCTATTATATAAAATTTGATTCCTTTTATTTTTAACTCTTTCCCAATGGGATTCGCGTCTCCAAATAAGTCTTTAGCGATTTGATGGCCAATGATGACTACGGATCTACCACTCTCAGCTTCCTGAGCGGTAAAGTACCTTCCTTCCACGATATCCAACTCGTAAACCTGGTCGAAATTGGGCGAAACGCCTTTTAGCGTGGTGTTGTTGGTACTGTTATTTTGATACTTTACCACAAGACCTCCTGTCGCGGCATCGATGCCAATTCCTTCAGCATTTTTCAGATTTTCTCTTAAAAATTCGAACTCGGCATAGGTTGCGTTTGGTCTTTTGATGTACTTCCACCATGGATAAGGACCATCTCCCCCTAATCCAAAAGGCCATTTGCCTACGATTAAGGTATTGGCACCTAGAAAATTAAAACTGTCTTTAAGACTTTTTTCCAAAGAATCGACTAACGTAAATACGGAGATTATCGCAAAAATACCAATAGTAACCCCCAAAAGGGATAAAGTAGTTCTCATGACATTCGCTTTTAATGCATTCCAGGCAAAGCGAAAACTTTCTAATATTAATAAGATGATTAATTTCATGATTTCGGTAAGTTAATTGTGGTTAAACTAATATTTTCCATTTTTTACAAAACATTTGACTAATTTTGCGAACTAATTGCATAATTGTACCTAATTCAACAATCTGTTCATGAAGTTATCTGCATTCAAATTTGATATCCCATCCAGTGCAATTGCCTTGCATCCCACCGAAAATAGAGACGAATCAAGATTGATGGTGATCCATAGGGATACCGGAACATTTGAACACAAGACTTTCAAGGACATTGTAAGCTATTTTGAAGAAGAAGATGTACTGGTAACAAATGACACCAAAGTGTTTCCCGCAAGGTTATACGGAAACAAAGAGAAGACGGGTGCCAAAATCGAGGTTTTTTTACTTAGAGAATTAAATAAAGAAATGCATCTCTGGGATGTACTCGTTGATCCAGCTAGAAAAATAAGAGTGGGTAATAAGTTGTATTTTGGAGATGGAGAATTAGTCGCCGAGGTCATCGATAACACCACTTCAAGAGGAAGAACCATCCGTTTCTTGTTTGATGGAAAGCAGCATGATTTCTATAAATTAATAGATAACTTAGGTGAAACCCCTTTGCCTAAAATGCTTAACAGAAAGGCGGAGGCTGCTGATAAGGAAAGATTTCAAACTATTTATGCTGATAAAATCGGTGCAGTAGCAGCCCCTACTGCAGGTTTGCATTTTACGAAGCAGTTACTCAAGAGACTTGAGATCGTTGGGGTAGACATTGAAGCAATCACCCTTCACATTGGTTTGGGCACGTTTCGTCCAGTGGATGTAGAAGACTTGACCAAGCATAAGATGGATAGTGAGAACTATGAGGTTACTGATTCGACAGCAATTAGAGTCAATGAGGCGTTAGACAAGAACAGGAGAGTTTGTGCGGTTGGCACTACTGTACTTAGGTCACTAGAGTCTTCGGTTTCAGCAGGGGGCAGGTTAAAAGAGAGTACTGGATGGACGGATAAATTTATTTTTCCACCTTATGATTTCAAAATTTGTAATGCCTTGATAACAAATTTCCATTTACCAGAATCAACCCTTTTGATGATGGCATCAGCCTTTGGGGGATACGATTTGATGATGGAAGCGTATCAATTGGCAATAAAAGAAAAATATCGCTTTTTTACCTATGGAGATGCCATGTTGATTATATGATATGGACCCAAAACGACGGTTTGCGGTAATTGTTGCCGGTGGAAAGGGTGTGCGGGTAGGAGGAAGCATAGCCAAACAGTTTATTGAAGTTCGAGGTAAACCGATTTTGGTGCATACAATTGAGGCATTCCTGAATTCTTCTGCACAGACTATTGTAGTGGTAATTTCAGATTCATACTTATCACTTTGGGCTGAAATTAAGAAAAATTGGTTTTCGGACACTGCCATATTTGTGGCAAGTAGTGGTGAGACACGTTTTGAGTCGGTAAAAAATGGGTTAGATTTAGTCACTGGAGAGGGTGTGGTGGCTATTCATGATGCCGCTAGGCCTTGTGTCACCGTAGAAATCATAGATACTGCCTATGAACAGGCGCTGAAAGTGGGATCTGCTGTCCCAGTAATTCCACTAAAAGACTCAATTAGAAAAAAAATAGGGAATCATTCTCAAGCACAGGATCGAGCGCAATATTTGTCAGTGCAGACCCCACAGGTTTTTGAAATCAAACTAGTCAAAGAAGCTTACCGAAAGGCCAAATCAATTCAATATACGGATGATGCGTCCGTCGTTGAAGCGCTCGGGGTAGAGGTACAATTAATAACGGGTGCTTATCAAAACATCAAGGTAACTACCGCAGAGGATCTTGATTTAGTCGATTTATATTTTAAAAAAAAAACCGACTAAAAGTCGGTTTTTAATATTCATCCTCATTGAAGAAAAAATCTTCTTTTGTTGGATAATCTGGCCATATCTCTTCGATGCTCTCGTAAGGATTCCCGTCGTCTTCCAACTCTTGCAAATTTTCCACTACCTCAAGTGGCGTACCTGACCTAATAGAGAAGTCTATTAATTCATCTTTGGTAGCGGGCCATGGGGCGTCTTCAAGGTATGAGGCTAATTCTAATGTCCAATACATAATGGTAAACTTTTAATTATTCGCGCAAAAGTAGAACTAAAATGGACTTATCAAATAGATATGGGATTTTTTTCTCAAATAGAGAATAAAAAATAATAAAATTTGGAATTTTTTATGATTGTCAAAAGAACATTAATCTTCAAAACTAACTAGGAGACGTTGTTTGATGACTATTTTTTTTCTTTGTTGGGCTATCTTTTTTTCTATTAAATTTTTGAATGCCGCGTTTTCACTATTGATATTACCTTGATTATTTTCCAAAATCCCCAAGTCCAAATGATCTCTTTTGATCAATTCTTTTATTATTGTTCTTTTAAGGCTGTATTGTTCTTCAATTGATTTTTTTTCAAATTGTTTATACTTTGTGTTACACAACGAAAGAATGAAGAAGTATTCCTGACCAAAGTTTAATAGATCGTAGGCCTTGTTTATTAAATGTTTGGTGTTGACCGACGTAATTTTTCTTTTTTTAATTTCAGTGAGCTTTGCTTGAAGTTCAATCACGCTAGATTCGTTGTGAGTAACTAATCCTTTATATTGATCGATGAGTTGTTTTATCTCATGAGCATCGGTTGTTTTTTTAGGAATCAATAATTCTTTCAAGGCGTGATCAAATTCTTTTTTTAGCTTCTGGTAGCGTTTATTAGCTATTGCACCGTTTGTTTGCCAATCAGTTTTTAAAGTGATGAGCTTACTTGATTTTTGCACTTCATTAGTTCCCTGAAGGCTTCGTACGTCTTTGATGAATTGCTCGTACTTGTTTTCATAGTGCAGACTTAATTTTTTCTTGTCGTCAAAAAATGATTTTTTCTTTTCATGAAATGATTGATAAATGGCCCAAAATTCGCTATTCATGCAGTCATTTTCGATAAGATCCTCACTGCCAATTTTAATCCATTTGGTCTTGAGCGTGTTTAATTTTTGTGTGGCCTCTTGCCAATTGACCAATTCGGAAGCTTCTTTTAGTTGTCCCAGAAGGTCTCTTTTAAATTGGCTATTTTTTTTTCTGTTGGCTGAAATACTTTCTTCAATTAGCTGTAGCCCCTCATCTAATTTATTGTCTAATACCACAAAATCGCCTAAGCCTTTGAAGGAGGGAAGGGATTCTTTAAGGTGTTTGCATTTCATTAAAAAACTGCCCTTATTGTCTGAGGATTCAATAGTATTCACTAATTCAATTATGTGATACCTATGCTTTTCAAATTTTTCTTCAAAATAACGAATGGAGTCTGATGGATTGATGTCTTTGACGGTTCCTATATTCCTAACGGGATGATCTTTCCACGCCACACTAAATATGATTCCATTTTCTATATAACCCTGTTCGATATATATCGTATGCTCACTCACTTCAATTGCTATCCATTATTTGTAAAAGTGCAAAAATCATGTAACTTAGATCGATTCACAAATTTTACCATGTCTGACGAAAAGATTATATTCTCAATGGCAGGGGTTAGCAAGATTTACCCCCCGCAAAAAAAGGTCCTTAAAAATATATATTTATCATTTTTTTATGGTGCCAAAATAGGTGTTTTAGGACTAAACGGTTCCGGTAAATCTTCCTTGCTAAAGATTATCGCGGGCAAGGATGATCAGTACCAAGGTGAGGTGGTTTTTTCTCCTGGTTATACGGTGGGGATGTTGGAGCAGGAGCCCAAGATGGATCCAGACAAAAAAGTTATTGATATTATCAAGGAAGGCGTTAAAGAAGTTACCGATCTGATCGAAGAATATGATCAGATAAATTTACAATTTGGGGAACCAGAGATTTTGGAGAATCCTGATAAGATGGATAAACTTATCGAAAAGCAGGGCAAAGTTCAGGAAAAACTAGATCAGATGGGTGCTTGGGATCTTGACAGTAAGCTAGAACGGGCGATGGATGCGCTGAGAACGCCTCCCGAAGACGCGCTTATTAAAAACCTATCTGGAGGAGAAAAACGGAGAGTGGCATTATGTCGGCTTTTGTTAGAAGAACCTGACGTCTTGTTGCTAGATGAACCAACGAATCATTTGGATGCTGAATCGGTGTTATGGCTTGAAAATCATTTGCAGCAATATGCCGGAACAGTTATCGCGGTGACGCATGATCGGTATTTTTTGGACAATGTAGCGGGTTGGATTTTGGAATTGGACAGAGGCGAAGGGATACCTTGGAAAGGAAATTATTCTAGTTGGTTGGATCAAAAGCAGAAAAGACTTGCTCAGGAGGATAAATCTGAATCAAAGAGACAGAAGACCCTAGAGCGGGAATTGGAGTGGGTAAGAATGGCCCCAAAGGCTAGACAAGCAAAGTCTAAAGCCAGACTAGGCGCCTATGAAAAGTTATTAGGAGAGGAGGCGAGTCAAAAGGAGTCGCAGATGGAACTTTTCATACCTGCTGGACCTCGATTGGGGAGTAATGTGATTGATGTGGAGGGGGTTTCCAAGGCTTATGGGGATAAATTACTTTTTGACAATCTTTCCTTTAGTCTACCCCAAGGAGGGATCGTGGGGGTTATTGGTCCAAATGGGGCGGGAAAATCAACTCTTTTCAAATTAATTACAGGGAAAGAGGCACCAGATGCCGGTTCCTTTAAAGTAGGATCTACAGTGGTGCTGTCTTATGTAGATCAAGAACATGATAACCTCAAGTCCGAGCAGTCTGTCTATGAAGCAATTTCTGGAGGTAATGAATTTATCAACTTGGGTGGTAAAGAGATGAATTCGAGGGCGTATGTGAGTCGATTTAACTTCAGCGGCACGGATCAGCAGAAAAAGATTGGAGACCTTTCAGGAGGTGAGCGCAATCGTGTTCATTTGGCGATGACCTTAAAACAAGGTGCCAATCTTATTCTCTTGGATGAGCCTACCAATGATTTGGATATTAATACCTTGCGAGCCTTAGAAGAGGCACTTGAAAACTTTGGAGGATGTGCCGTCGTCATCTCACACGATAGATGGTTTTTGGATAGAATTTCTACGCATATTTTGGCTTTTGAAGGTGATTCTCAAGTTGAATGGTTTGAAGGCAATTTTTCGGATTATGAAGAAAATCGAAAAAAGCGATTTGGGGACGTGGATCCTAAGAGAATCAAGTTCAGGAAGTTGAAGTAATTAATCATCATTCAAGGAAAATTTTTGAGTCAATTTTTAAAATTATTTTGACTTAGTATTAATGAGGGTGGGCCAATGATGGAGGCTCAAATATGATGCAGATGGATTTTCATTAACTGATGCATTAATTCCCTTGACCTATGTAATTGTGCTTTAATGGTACCAAGGGGCGTGTCTAGTTTGCACGAAATTTCGTGAAGAGAAAGTTCATCAAAATACCTGAGGTGGACTAGCTGTCTGTATTTTATTGGTAATTTTTTGACATATATCTGTACGAGTGCGATTTTTTGATCATTGATTATCGACTGATCCGGAGTCAAACAAGTATCTCGAACATCTAAGCTAAATGACATGTCTGACTCGGGGTTAAGTGTGTTATTCAGGCTAAGTGTGTTAAGTCTTTTTTTCCTAATAAAGTCGATGGTATGGTTGGTCGCAATTCGAAATATCCAGGTAGTAAATGTGTAATCTTTCTTAAACCGATCTAAATTTTTAAAAGCCTTTCCAAACGACTCTAGTGTGAGATCTTCGGCGTCTTCAGGATTGCGTACCATTTTTAGTATCATATGATAGACTGACTTTTTGTATCGAGACATTAACTGGTCATACGCTCGCTCATCTCCATAGCTTACCGCTTGGTCGATTAGCCTGAAATCTTGTTGCGCTTTTTCTGAAAACGCTAGGGTTTTTACTGAATTATCTGTAATCATTTTGTGTAGAACGCTTAATTATGGCTCGGATTTTTTCTGTATAGGTTACCTTTCTATGCCAATAATTTTTATCTTTTCTTTACTGTACTCAACCCATTATTATCTATGGTTGTGTTGTTAGTGCCTTCATAAAATACCTTACTGACTCCGGATGCTTTAATCTCAATTTTATCAGAGCCATAGACATAGGCAGTTGAGGCGCCATTTGCAGTAACCATTGTGCGGGCCGCGTGATAGTTAAGTGCAGATAGTTTTGAAGCACCTACAACCTTGGATTCCAATTCCTTACCTGACCCAGTAAGTTTCAAATGAGATGCGCCAACCAGATAAATTTCTAGGAATTCGAAAGCTAGATCAGCATCAATTTCAGAGGCTCCATTTAGGCTGATTTCAAGTTTGTCACCTTTAAAACCTGCCACTTCTCCTATTACACCACCTGAAAATTCGATGTTTTCGAGAGATGGCGTCTGAATTAATAAGTAACTGATAGGCTCAGTTCCATCTAATAGCCCCGACCAACTATCTTCGGAATCAGTACTTATTTTAAGTTTTTTACCTTGCATCTTGAGGAACACCTCATCGGTATTTTCACCTTTTAGCCCGACATAATAGTGATTAGACGCTTCAATAATCACCTTCAAATGACCAGAGATTTCGATGTCGCTGAAATCTTCAAATTTATAGATTAGCGGATCGTCTTTAAGGTCTTCCCAATCTTTTGTATGATGTAAATTAACTGTTTCTTGATCGGGTAGGGTAGAATCATCTTCGTTGGTAGGATCAGACGTATCAGGACAGGTGATACAATGAAGGCCTTGGGTATCGAAAACCCAATCGTTTCCTTCCATTTGCGATGATCTGTAACCATAAGGACTAAGGGTATTAGATAGAATGTCAGCCAATGTCGCTTCCATTCTAAATATTTGATCATAGGGGACATATAAGGTGACTTGAGCCTCTTGAAACCGGAAACTAGCTTTTTCAAATTGTAAGTCAGTATCGAAAATAAAGTCATCATCTGTTTGTGTGACTTGATAGGAAACTGCGTCTGCACTTTTGCGGGCGTCCTCTCGATTTTTTCCACGGGATTCAATTTTGGTGACCAAGAGATAGGAGCTGTCTTGATGGCCAAGTAGGCGAAGACTGACTCGATCAAAGTTTATATTTACTTTATTACCAAAGGGATGGTCGTCGCGCAATTTCAAAGTTGGGATTCCTAAGGTTGGTTGGAAAATTCGTTCTTTACGAATGCTGTTTTCAGAGAGAAAATTAAGGATGGCGTTAGGCACAAAGGCACTAATGCCGATGATTGCGAGTATCCAGAGCCCAAAGAACCCCCATCCGATGTAAGCATTGATAATGCTTCTCTTGAGTATCATGGTAATACCCAAAAAAATGAATAATAGGGCTGGAATAATTAAAACCATAAAGAAAGAAGCGATGGCCCAGCCATTAATCGAATCGCTAATCAGTTCAGTCGGGAAGGCGTCAAAAAACGGTAAATCTGTCCATGAAGTATGGATGCCAATGAAGAAAAAAAGTAAGCTGAAAACTAGGATACTTAGTGACAGCCCGGTACCAGTAATTACGAGTCCGATGAAAATACGAATGGCTTCAACGAGAAATTTAAATAAGGGCCCCAAAAGTTTAGCAACAGTTTCTAGTGCCAAAGCCACTATTCTGAAAGGAATCAAGATTATCTTGATAAAGACATTTTTATCTTCAGTTTTAATGTTTAGTTTTTTTTTAAGATTGGATTCGATATTTGAAAGCGTCACTGGCTCACCCTGCATTTGCATTTTTTCGGTAATAGAGTGTGCTTCAGGTATGATAATCCATAGTAAGAAGTATAAAATAACGCCTGATCCTCCCAAGAAAATACTGATGATAAAAAGAAGCCTAATGACCGTCGTGTCAATGCCAAAATAAGCAGCAATGCCGGAGCTCACTCCTCCAATCACACGATTCTCATTATTTCTATAGAGTTTACGAATATTTTTTTCTTCCTCAAAAGGATCTTCTGGAAGGATAATCCAAAGGATGATGTACGCGACGAATGTAGTACTGGTTAATCCCCAAAACAGTACATTAAAGAAAAATCCTAGTATCAATAAACGGATCCAAATCGGATCAATTTTAAAATAATTGGCGAGGCCACTCGCGACGCCACCTAATACTCTATGTTTAGTATTGCGATAAAGCCTTCGTTTACCCGTCTCAGGATCACTTTGAGGGCTATCAATAGGGTCTTGATGATTTGATTCTTTTGGGTTTTCGCCATCCGTACTGTCTTCAAGCGATGCCTGAAAGTCGGTTACTGTTCCCATGGTATTGACGAGTGATTCTATATCAAGGAGGGTAATTGTTTGATTACCTGTTGTCATTTTACTCATAAAGATTTCAGCAATACGATTTTCGATATCGTTGATGATTTCTTCACGGTCCTCAAAAGTTGAGAAATATTGATTGATTGATTTTAAGTATTGCTCCAGGCGAATAAATCCATCTTCTTCTATATGGAAATTTATGCCACTTATATTGATGCTGATATTTTTTTTCATTTCTTTTTTTCGTTTGAATCCAACGATATAATTTGTTGGGTTGATGATGATAGTTCCATCCAAGTAGCATTTAAGGTATTAAGAAATTCAGTTCCTGATGGGGTGATCATAAAGTATTTACGCGGAGGCCCAGCGCTTGATTCTACCCATTTATAAGTAACCAAGTCTGCCTTTCGCAGCCTAGTCAACAGGGGGTAAAGGGTTCCCTCCACGACCATTATTTTCGCGGCAGTGAGTTCTTCAAGCATGTCGGTTGCATATACTTCCCCTCTTGAAATAATATGTAGGATACAGAATTCGAGAATTCCTTTTCGCATTTGTACTAGTGTATTTTCAATGTTCATAAGTAATGCCTCTGAAATATATAATCAAAGGTACTATGTATAAACTAGTACATGGCTAAAAACGCTAGTAAAAAGTAATTATTCTATGAATATTTATATTTTTTATATAAATAGTGCTATTTAAGAATATAATAAGGAATAAAATCGCTCTTTAATAGAATTTTTTTAATCATTTAATTGATTTTGTTCGTAACGCTGAGAGTTACTTGAGCAATATCTTCTCTACCACGAATGGTTTTTCTATGATTTTCTTGTCAGATCGTCTGTTGCTTTTATTGGACCTAGTAGGACCCTGAATAAATCACTTCATTTTGCTCAATTCAATCTCATAAATTTCTGGATGCCATTTGGCGGTCACAAAGAGATGACCACCGCTGAAGGCTATTCCATTTAAGACATGATCAATTCCGGAGTACTTGGATCGATCAATTAAGCCTGTCAAATCGATGATGCCCTTCAGTCGACCACTCATCAAATCAATAATTACAATTTTATCCTCAGCCATCGTATATATATTGGCATAAAGATCATTGCCGATTATTTCCAATTCATTTAAAAAATTCAATTTTCGTTCTTGATCGTAGGTCTCGAGTTGATCTATTTGTGAGAAATCTTGGGGATTTAATAAATAAATATTTTCTGTTCCATCACTCATGACTAAGGTATCACCCCAGGTGGCAAGTCCCCAGCCTTCACCGGAATAATTGAATGTCTGTAGTCGATTTAATTCGAGATCATAAGCAAAGGCAATTTGAGATTCCCAGGTGATTTGGTAAATTTTATCGTTCCAGGATGTGGCGCCTTCTCCGAAATATTTTTTATCAAGATTGCTGATCTTTTTGGCCTCACCTGATTTGAAATCATATTGCCCAATAGTGCTATTGCCTTTTTGCCCAGTACTTTCATACAGTGTGCCCTTTTCAAAAAACAATCCCTGGGTGTAATTTTTGTCATTATGCGGAAATGTATTCAACAACTTGAATGTATATCTATCCGGGACTATATCGGATAATAAGGTGATTTTTGGATACAACTTTTCTGCAACGCCATTGAAATAGGCTGTAAGGGTGATTTGTGGGACACCTGTGCGTGTTGTCTTGGACTTCCATTTAAAGGTATTTAGGTATACAGTTTCTATCGTTGAAGCGTCTTCAATTTTAATTGAATCAATTTTTGTTTGATTTCTACTGGATAATGTGAAGGTTATCTCGGAATCCACCGAAAAAGAGGTGCCTGCTCGGGGTTCGACCAATTCAATTTCTTTTCGTATCCGAAGGGAATTTTGTGGAAGTTTATTTTGAACCTTTTTAGGTTGGCAACTTGCGATCACGAATAGCACTATGACGGCTCTTTTGACTAGAGTGAAGCTGGGCTTGTATTTGATCATTTTTGAAATTAGTTGTACTGAAAATAGAATATCATTAAAACATGTCAGGTTATTTCTCATAAATGGATCAATAGAATAGGTTCCCCTCTCTTATTCCATTGCCCCTCAAATTTTTCCAATAAAATCCAGGGTAAGATAATTGTTATTTACAGTAATGAAGAGCATTTATCATTCAAACAAGCATGCTAGTGCTTGATGAGCATTATTTATTTTGAAATGCGCATAACGAAACAATTACATGATCAATTGAATCTAATTTATCTTTATTGCTCAATAACACGGTCCTTTGATCGAATTATTGTCTTCCGATTGAAGCTTTGGTAAGTAAAGAATATCAGCAAATTTATTCTTATTCTTATTTCAACTTAGGTAATTTTACCAGATACTGTAGGTGAAGTTAAAATGAATATTAATAACTTATTTTACCCTTTAATGGTTCTAATGCTGGTGTGTTGTGGCCAACCATCCGCAAGTCATTCAGAAAAACTTAATCTAGAAATCATGGAGGTACATGATAGATTAATGCCAAAAATGGGCGAGCTCTATAAATGGGAAAAAAAGTTAAGGGCCGAGGCATTAAATTCACCCGATTCAGCGTTGTTCTTACGCCATGCCGAAGCGATCGCAGAAGCCAATGAATATATGATGGATTGGATGCGCAATTTTAAAGTCAATTTTGAGGGTACGGAGCAGGAAAAAGAGCAGTATTTACTAACTCAAAAGCAGGGAATTGAGCAAGTTCAATTATTGATGACTACGAGTCTTGAAGAGGCAAAAAAATACTTAATTAACCGGGCATTGTGACAGGGTATCTTCAACCTGCTGAACTGAAAAAAATCCATTTTCGTTGCCCCAGCTATTGCCAATGTACGTGAGTATTTCCGCGACTTCAATAGCTGAGAGATCATTTTGAGCGGGCATTGGCTGGTTAAATGTTATTTGATTCACTAAAATAGGGCCACTAAGCCCATTTTTGATAATACAAGCTGCGCGATCACCTGCTTTGATTAGGTAATCAGCTTTGGCCAAGGGTGGATATAGCCTTTTGAAACCTTTACCTGATTCTTGATGGCAATTGGCGCAACGTTCTAAGTACAAAATTTTGCCTTGAACAAGGTATTGGGTGTATTTTATGAGCTCTTTTTGATCTAACTCACTTGGTATGTAGCTGCCCACTACTTCTTGAGTAGCATTACATGACAGCAGTAATAAGATTAAAAAAAAGTAACACTTACTTATTTTCATAAGCAATCAATAATCTTTCAATATCTTTTATAAGAAGATCCACTTGACTAGGAATGGTCCCATCATAAACACCCCTGATTCGACGCTCTTTGTCAACGAGCAAAAATGCGCCACTATGAATGTAACCACCGGGTGCATTACTATCTTCATTAGCGACGACCATATAACTTGTTTCGCTGATCTCATAAAGATCATTTTTTCGACCAGTGACAAAATGCCATTGATCACTTTTTACGTCTAATAGGTCCGCATAATGGGCTAGAACGGCTACAGTATCATGACTAGGATCAATGGTGTGGGAGAGAATACCAACGGAGGGATCTTCTCGATAGGCTTCGTATACTCGATATAATTGCTTGTGCATTTGTGGACAAATGGTTGGGCAGCTCGTGAAGAAAAAATCCGCAACATAGATTTTATTTCCAAAAGTTTCATTGGTAATGACTGAACTGTCCTGATCTATAAAACTAAAATTCGCCACGGTATGTGGAATGGTATCCTGAACCATTACGCCATTTTCGAAATGTTCTACTATTTCTGATCTTCCCAAAACGGGTAAATCAAATTTATCTTGATAGCTTTCACAAGCCAATAGCAGGCAGCCCAAGCAGATTATATTAATAATTTTTTTCATTTTTTGCACGTATACTTTTATAAATTCTAATTCCTAGCATGAGCAATAGGGCAATTCCTACAATCCCAATAATACCCCCTATCCAGCTTATTTGGTCTTTTTTGACGATCAGAAAGACTACAGCAATCAATATAATCGTAGAGACCTCATTCCAGATACGTAATTGCAATGAAGTATATTTTGCAATGCCTTGCTGTAGGAGATGATAAATGTGATGGAGACTTAAATGGTAAAGATAGAGTACCCCGACGATACTTAATTTTAAATGCATGAAAGGCAGCGCTAACCATTCTGGTTGTAAATAAAGTAAGGATCCAGCCAAAAAAGCAGTAATGATTGCGGAAGGCCAAGTGATGATGAACCATAATCTTTTAGCCATCATGGCCAACTGTTTCTGTAAGATGGTTCTTTCTGGCTCAGACTTTGATAAAGCTTCAGTTTGGTAGATGAATATTCTTGGTATATAGAACAATCCAGCAAACCAAGTAATGACAAAAATGATATGAAGCGCTTTGATCGATAAATAATCCATTTATTAGGTTTAAGATGAGCAAACTTGGGAAAGCATAATCAACTGTTTATTTTGATAGAAACATCTAGCAGATCAAATTTCAATTAGTCATTTTTAGTAATCATTATCGTTCTCTTCACGAAATTCTTCATTGAGATCCTCATCTTCTTCAAAAACAATTTCAATACCTGCTTTTTTCATGTCCTCTTGAGTATCTATATCTATCAATTCTTTCAATCTGGCCACGGATAGGTCCCTACTTTCAACTTCTTCTAACAGATTTTCCAATACCTCATCATGTCCATAATTTTGATGTGAAAGTAAATTTTCGTGAGCGATTTTCATGCCAATCAAATAAAATCCACCATCTTCAGAAGGGCCAATTACGATATCATTTTTATCGAGCTGCTTGAAGCCTGCTTCAATAATTTCGCTGCTGATGTCTGGCACGTCGCTGCCAATTAAGATCATTTTGTCATAACCGGCCTCAAACGCATCATAAAATGCATTTTGCATGCGCTGACCCAATTCTTTTCCTTCTTGAATGTGTTTATTGTATTTTTCATCGTCAAATTGATCCTCCAATTCGACATATTCAGAATAGTAAACGCATTTATCTACCTTGACAAAATCAGTTGCTTGGGCGGTGATCCCGACAAGTTCTTTATAAACCTCCATAGCCAAATCCATACCAAGATCTTTGGCCAAACGTGTTTTGACCGTTCCCGGGATCAAATTCTTTACAAAAACCGCTACCACATCTTTACTCATAAACTTTTATTCCTTTATACAACCATTTGGCCCAGTCTTTATTATAGGTATGGACACTATCCGTTGGTAAATTTAAATGATTTACCACAACGTAGTCCTGATTTTTCCAATCAAATATGCCGCCATATAGATTGCTAACATGGTCAAAGCCTAAGCTGATCAGTTTTTCACCAATTTTTTCACTTCGATAGCCAACAGCACAATAAACAATTATTTCGCTATCTTTTGGTAAATGAGCCACATCTGATGCTCTGAAGCACTCATAATCAATGAATTGAGACCCTTTTATATGACTTACTTCATACTCAGCTTGAGAGCGAATATCTAAGATAATAGGGTTTGTGCTATTGATTTGTTTCTGAACTTGAGACGCATGTATCAAGGGTACTGAATGTGAATAGAGCGTTTGCATTTGTTCATCAAATGTTTTGGGCCCACAACTCAAGACTAACAAGCCCCAACAAAATGCACTAAAAATACTTTTCATATTTTCTTTTAATTTCAAACACAATTGAGACCGATAAGATTATATATTCTGCAACTACCCAACTAACGGGCATGTCATAGCCCAATGCCGTATATCCAAAATATGACCAACAGGCAGTCATGCTCCACAAAACGGGAAACCAATAGCCCGAAAGAAGACCGAGCGGGAGCAAAGTCAACAGGTACCAAGGATGTACCGTAGTGCTCATCAATAGATAAATAGTAAGGGAAAAAAGGAGAAGACTGGCCAAGGAATCTTGTGTTTGTGATCTCCATAGTACATAGCTGCTGATGATCAGGGCAGTGAAAATTCCTAATATTGGCCCTAGGGATCCAATAATGTTGTACCCCTTGATCCAAAATCCAAGTGCTCTGATGAGGTAATAGATGCTTGCATTAAACTCAAAATAGTTAAAATAGAGCGCAAGACTACTTAAAAAGCCACTTTGCGGAAGTAATTGCAATAAGGGGGCCATGCTCACCATAAAAACAGTTAATCCAGTTATAATCAAGATGCCTCCATTTTTCCATCCAAATTTAAATAAGAGGGTAGGGATAAAAATCAATGGGACTAGTTTGGTGGCCATGGCCAATCCCCAACCCCATCCGGCCGCGACAAGATTTGATTTTGAAAGCTGATATAAAAAAAATAATATAAAAAAAATCACAAAAGGTTCAAAATGTACATTTCCCACCCCTTCCCAGATCAAGAGGGGGTTCAAAAAAAGCCATCTTCCATGGTTAGATTTGGGCTGTAATCGATTGATTAAAAATAATGCGCCTAGGTCGGCAAAAAGCAATAGTATTCTGATCAATCCAATCGCACCAAGTGGCGAGGAAACGATAGAGGAGAGCCAAAAAATAAACTGATTCAGTGGGGGATAAATGCTATAGTAATTTGGGGAATTTAATAATTGCAATGCGTCCGTTGTGCAACAAGCTAAATTCAGTTCAATGGCCTCAGTCGGTAAAATAGCATAAGGACTTATTCCATTTTTAATGAGTTGACCATCCCATAAGAAACGATAAAAATCATCTGAAAGATTGGGTAGGATCCAAAAAAGAATCAATCGGGCAGTCACGCCCAATAGCAACAGTTGTTTAATCGAAAGCGTGTTTGAGCAGATCCAAAAATAAGCAAAATAAGCACTGGAAAAACAAATAAATAAGGCCAATGTATCCGTTCTTTTAAGTCCTATGCCCAAGTACGCGATGGAGGTTAAGAACAAAAAGCTGAGAATGAATTTGATGACTTGTGATCTATTAAGAACCATTACTTGTGTGGCGTTTTAATGATTCAAAAAAAACATAGCCGTAACCTAAACTAAGCATCAAATGAAAGGGAACGAATCCATAGTCCCCAAGTTGGACGCCATACCAGCAGCCAAAAATAAAATAGAGCATGAGGAGACCTTCGAGATACGTCAGCGTAGGTATCCTTAATTTTTTATCGCTGTATTCTTTCCAATGATCACTTCTTTTTTTGACATTGAATTTTGGTGTTCTAATAAAGTCAGTTTTGATATTGAGAAACCCTTCGATAAGGGCGATTGCATTATGCAAAGAGAGTCCTAAGGAAAAAGAAATATATATTGGAAAATGCAGACAAAAATAACGAAAAGGCGCAGGTTGTGTGACGTTGGTAGCGTGCCAGTAAAAAAGAGAAATAGCTAGAAATCCGATCAGGAAAATAGAACCTAAATTAAAAAGATACTGAAGCTCTGGATGCCCAGACTTGATGTATAACATCGGAATGGATAGTAGGGCCGCGAGTAAAATAAAAATGAAAACAGAACTATTAAATAAATGAAATAGCGCATTTATTTTTTGTCCCAATTTCATATTTGAAGCGATTACCTGTTTCATGTTTTTCCGTGCCGTTTCTGCGGTACCCTTGTTCCATCTAAATTGTTGTGATTTGACTGATTCGATGATAATCGGTAATTCTGAAGGCGAGGTAATATGCTCAAGGTATTCAAACTTCCATCCTTTAAGCTGCGCTCGATAACTAAGATCGAGATCTTCTGTAAGCGTATCATGTTGCCAACCTCCCGCATCTAACACGGTTTGTTTTCTCCAAATACCTGCGGTCCCATTAAAATTAATGAAGCTATGTGAGTTTTGTCTACCTGTTTGTTCAATGGTAAAATGTGCATTTAAGCCAAAGGCTTGTAGTCGCGTCAAAAGATTGAAATGTTCATTGAGATGACTCCATCTAGTTTGAACCATACCTACATTTTTGTTATTAAAATAAGGGATTACGGCTGTGATGAAATCAGGGTTGGGCACAAAATCGGCATCAAATATGGCGATAAAATCGCCTTTTGCATAACGCAAACCATAAGCTAGTGCTCCAGCTTTGAAACCTACTCGATCTGTTCGTCGCAGGTGTGATATATGAATATTTTTTTTTTCAATCTCCAAGATTTGATGCTCAACAATGGTTACCGTTTCGTCATTGGAATCATCCAATACTTGTATTTCGAAACAATCTTTAGGATAATTTAAGTTACTGACAGCATCTAGTAATCGTTCGATGACGTATTTTTCATTAAAAATGGGTAGCTGAATCGTTATGAAAGGCAATGCCCCCGGCATCTCCGGTATTAATTTTGGTTTAGCCTTTCTAAGGTAATGCCAGGTCAGCTGTAACTGTATCATACTGAACATAAAAACAATAGTCATAGACAATCCATAAATAAACAAGATGATTCCGGCGATCATAAGTATTTGAAAATGGTTGATATGATTTTATAACCAGCAAGAAGGGTGCCCTTTAACGTTCCTGACACTTTAGAGATGCCAATTCTTTTTCGATAATTTACAGGGATTTCTAGAATTCGTGCCTTATTTTTTGCAGCCTTGATCTGCATTTCGATAGTCCACCCATAAGTTTTATCCTGCATATTTAGTGTCAGCAATGTGTCATATCTAATAGCACGGAACGGTCCTAGATCTGTAAATTTTATATCGTAAAGCCATCTCATCAAGGTGGTCGCCAGCCAATTGCCAAATATTTGCTGGGGCATCATTGAACCAGATTCTTTCGTGCCAAGTGCCCTGCTTCCCAAGACAAAATCAGCATTTCCTGACATTATTGGCTTAATTAATTGTTCTATTTCTTCAGGGTAATCACTATAATCACCATCCAAAAACACGACGATATCAGGTGTTTCTTCACTTTTGGCCAGATAGTCCATTCCGGCCAAACAAGCCCTTCCATATCCTTTTTTGGATTCTTTTAGTGCGGTGGCGCCAGCTTTCTGAGCGATGCTGAACGTGTCGTCAGAGGATCCATTATCTACTACAATTATTTCAGTAATGCAGTTCTTTGGAATCTCCTTTATGACAAGTCCAACGGCATTGCGTTCATTAAAAGCCGGTATAATTACTCGAATGTCAGTGTTGCTCAATTCCTAATAATTTTTAAGGGGTAAAATTAAGGAATGATCCTTTGCTTTACAGGCAAAAAATTTAATAAAAATGAATTAGTAGCCTGCTGCTTGGCCGTCTTTTCTTGATTCTGACGCACCCAGATAAACTTTATTTTTCGGGTCCCACATAATAGCTTGATAACCTCCGTAACTCCCCCTAGCAAATCCAACATTATGACCTTTTTGCATCAGTGCCCTAATCACTTCGTAATCAAATCCAGATTCCAGACTAATCTTACCGGTGCTAGTTGCACGAACGCCGGTAGGTGTTGAGGTACCAGAATGATCGATTCTAGGAGCATCTCCAGCTTCCTGCAAGTTCATGCCAAAATCTACCATATTCATGATGATTTGCACATGGCCCATAGGCTGAAAATCGCCACCCATCACACCAAAACTCATAAATGGAAGCCCTTCTTTTGTGATAAAAGCGGGAATAATCGTGTGGAATGGTCTTTTACCTGGTTCGTAAGTGTTGGCTTGACCCTCTGTGAGTGAGAACAATTCACCTCTATCCTGAAGCATAAAACCTAATTGAGGCGGCACCATTCCAGATCCCATACCCCGATAATTACTTTGTATAAGTGAAATCATGGTACCGTTTTTATCAGCTACAGTCATGTAAATGGTTTCCCCATTGCTAATAGAGCCAGCGTCATACATACCTGCTTGGGTCCCAATTTCTTTACGACGCGTATCAGCATAATCATCGGATAGTAATTTCTCAACGGGAACATCATAAAAGTCCATATCGGCATAGTATTTTGCGCGGTCTTCAAAGGCCAATTTTTTGGCTTCTGTAAATAGGTGAATGTGCTCGGTGCTTCCGTATGGAATTTCAGAAAAGTCATATCCTTCAAGGATATTCAACATTTGTAAGGCAGCGATTCCTTGGCCATTTGGCGGAAGTTCCCAAACATCATATCCTCTATAATTGACAGATACAGGATCTACCCATTCAGAATGATGACTATTGAGATCAGCCTCAGATAAAAACCCACCTTTACTCTGGATATAATCAGCGATGGTTTTGGCAACTTTGCCTTTGTAAAATCCATCTCTTCCTTTGGAGGCAATTATTTTATAGGTATTGGCCAAGTCTTGATTTTTGAAAATCTGACCTTTCACAGGGGCCTTACCATTGATCAAATAGGTATCCTTAAAATTCTGAAAATCATACCGACTGAAATTAGCTTGAGCCGACTGAAGATAATATGCGATTAGTTCGGTTACAGGAAATCCATTTTCAGCATAAGCAATGGCTGGGGCAAGTATTGCTTCCATGGGCATGCTACCAAATTTGTCGTGTAGTTCAAACCACCCGTCCACAGCTCCCGGGACATTCACCGGTAGTGGTCCGTAAGGTGGAATGGCATTGAGTCCTTGTGATTTTAAATAGTCCAAAGTCAAAGATTTAGGCGAGCGACCGCTGGCATTTAACCCATGAATGGTTTGTGTTTCCCCATCCCAGATGATGGCAAATAAATCGCCTCCAATTCCTGAACCGGTCGGTTCCATTAGTCCCAAGGCTGCATTTGCTGCAATGGCAGCATCAATTGCCGTTCCTCCTTTTTTTAAGATGTCTAGTGCTATTTGCGTGGCCAAAGGATGGCTCGTTGCGACCATTCCATTTTGAGCAATTACCTCTGACCGTGTGGCAAAAGCTCTACCTGTCACTCTATCTTGCGCTAGGCTTATCAAAACACAACATAAACTGATTACTAGGGAAATAGATTTTTTCATAGGGTTACAATTTAATTAAAACAAAACTAGAGACATTCTCATAGCTTTCATAGAAGTTTATATTTAAATAAAGAGCGAGTAAACTCCTGCGTTTTTTGATCACTCAAGATGGGCGTATGACCGTTTTCTTATTAATGAGGCTAGTCATTTTTTTCAAGTAAAGTTTCTAATTGACTCAAAATATTATTTTCTATAATCCAAAGGTGGTTTTCGATTTCCAATTAATGCTTCATAAGGTTCATTATTACCTATCTTTTTCTGTAATTCTTTTTCTGCTTTTTCGGTAATGGAAGGATTTAAATAAAGATCGACTGCCGTCAATGTGATGGTTTTAGCAGCAACCATCATGCCTTTGATGCCAATACTGGTTCCGCCGGCAGCCACTGCTTGCCAAGTATGGGCGGAAGTTCCGGGCACCCATGTCGCCGCACTCATTCCAGCTGTGGGGACTTTCCAGCTTATGTCTCCGACATCGGTGGATCCAGACGAACCTTTAGGGGCTAATGAATAGGGTTGAATTTGGGAAGCCTGTTCCATACTGTAATCACCAGAATAGGTATTGAGAATTTTCTCAGCGAATTTTTTTTCTTCGGCATCATAATTAAAGCCTCCGACGAGTTGTAAATTCTTGAACATCAATTCAGACAAAGTTTCGTTAGGCATTAGATTATATAAGCCGTGAATCACTTCATAATCCATCCTAGTTCCGGTGCCAATTGCAGCACCTTCTGCGGCGCTCACGACACGTTCAAATATTGATTTGACATTGGCAACATCGGGATTTCTCACATAATAAAAAGCTTCGGCAAACGCAGGAACTACATTAGGAGCTTCTCCCCCAGAAGTAATCACATAATGAATTCTTGTCTCTTGCGGCACATGTTCGCGCAACATATTTACCATCTGGTTCATGGCTTCCACGCCATCTAATGCGGAGCGACCTCTTTCAGGTGATGCGGCAGCATGTGATGCTTCTCCGTAGAATCTGAATTTCGCTGATTTATTTGCCAAAGAAGATCCTGGATTGGCACCATTGTTATTTCCGGGATGCCAATGTAATACGGCATCGACGTCATCGAATAGTCCGGCTCTTACCATGTAAACCTTACCAGCGCCACCCTCTTCGGCAGGGGTTCCATAGACTCGAATAGTTCCTTTGACACCGTTGTTTTTCAACCAATCTTTAACGGCAATGCCTGCCGCCACCGAAGCGGTGCCGAAGAGATGATGCCCACAAGCGTGGCCAGCGCCTCCGATGATGACGGCTTCTTTGATGGGTAGGGCTTTTTGGGACACACCAGGAAGTGCGTCGAATTCTGCGAGAATAGCAATGATGGGCTCCCCTTGTCCATATTCAGCAATAAAGGAAGTTGGAATTTCGGCCACGCGAGCTTGAATAGAAAATCCAGCCATACTCAGTGTTTTTTGAAGGAGTGCCGAACTTTTTTCTTCCTGATATCCGACCTCAGCCCATTCCCAAATTTGCATAGCTACTTTTTCGTAGTCAGACTTTTGGTTTTCAAGATTTTGAATAATTTGAGTTGCTTGGGCTAGCACATCAAAAAGAGTTAAATAGCATAAAACGATTAGAAATAGATTTTTCATGAGGTGATCAGATTTTTTCACATTAAAGTTATTCAATGTAACAAAGATCTTCGAACAAAAAGGGATCATCGGCGCAGTCATGGGTGAGATTGCTTATCTAAATTAATTGAGTGGTTATCTTAGGGGTTAAAAGCGGCCAATTTTTTGTGAACGGTTTAGGGAATTGAGTATTATAGGGCACATCTTTTTTTCCAACGAGTAATTAAACTAATTTTGCGCACTTAAAAAGGTGTTAAGATGATTGCAGCAAACAACGTTTCTCTCCAATATGGCAAAAGAGTATTATTCGATGAAGTCAATATTAAGTTCACTGATGGAAACTGTTATGGGATCATTGGAGCAAATGGTGCCGGAAAATCCACATTTTTAAAAATTTTATCTGGGGATATTACACCCAATTCAGGTAAGGTTGTCATCGATCCTGGAAAAAGGATGGCTGTTTTGAGGCAAAATCACTTTGAATTCGACGATGAGACCGTGTTGAATACGGTAATGCGTGGCCACAGTGTGTTATGGGAGATTATGCAAGAAAAAAATGCCATCTACGAAAAACCGGATTTTTCGGAAGCGGATGGTATTAAGGCGTCAGAATTGGAAGAGAAGTTTGCCGAACTAGATGGCTGGAATTCTGAATCAGATGCAGCGGCATTACTTAGTGGATTGGGTATTAGCGAAGATTTTCATGATCGCTTGATGGTTGAGCTTAATGGCGCCCTTAAGGTCAGGGTACTTTTGGCGCAAGCGCTATTCGGAAATCCAGATATTCTGATTCTAGATGAACCTACCAATGATCTTGATTTGATGACAATTGGCTGGTTGGAAGATTTCCTTTTAGATTTTAAAAATACGGTAATTGTTGTTTCCCATGATCGCCATTTCTTGGATACGGTCTGCTCACACGTGGCAGACATCGATTTCAGTAAAATTCAGTTGTTTACTGGTAATTATTCCTTTTGGTATGAATCTAGTCAACTTGCCTTATCTCAAAGAAGCTCGTCCAATAAGAAATCGGAAGAAAAAAAGAAAGAGCTGCAGGAATTCATTCAAAGATTTAGTGCGAATGCTTCTAAATCCAAACAGGCGACAAGTAGAAGAAAACTGTTGGATAAGATCAGTATTGAAGACATCAAACCTTCCTCCAGGAAGTATCCTGCTATCATTTTTACACAAAACAGGGAGGCTGGGGATCAATTGCTTGAGGTTAACGGACTGACCAAAACAGCAAACGAGAAAACAGTATTCAAAAATCTTAATTTCCGTATTAATAAAGGAGACAAGGTTGCGTTTTTGGGTGATAGCACTTCAATTACTGCCTTTTTTGAAATACTTAATGATATTCAAACAGCAGACGCTGGCGACTTTAAATTTGGCCAGACCATCACTACGGCCTATTTGCCCAATGAGAACAACACGTATTTTGATACCGAAATGAATTTGATTGATTGGTTACGTCAGTACACATTATTAGATGAAGAAAAGGATGAGGTTTACGTAAGAGGGTTCTTAGGTAAAATGCTTTTTTCAGGCCAGGAAAGTTTAAAAAAAGCCAATGTACTTTCGGGAGGAGAAAAGGTAAGATGCATGATTTCTAGAATGATGTTGGCCAAGGCCAATTTTTTGATATTGGATGAACCTACCAATCACCTTGATCTTGAGTCGATCACTGCCTTTAATAATTCTCTAAAGGAGTTTCCCGGATGTGTGCTTTTCACTACACATGATCACGAATTTGCTCAGACGATTGCCAATAGAATCATTGAAATCACTCCCAAAGGGATGCTGGACAAGTTAATGACTTATGATGATTACATCAGCAGCGAAGCCATTTCCGCTCAGCGTTTGATTTTGAAATAAGGGATCCGTTTAAAATGAATTGAAGCCGGCAAAAAATTCTTTGCCGGCTTTTTTTTATTTTAACCAACTTAGAATTATGTCAATCAAAAAATTATGCTTACTATTATTCTCTAGATTGGTGACTATTTTATGATTTTTAAGTTTTAAAAACGCAATGCGATTAAAAGTATTTTTTCAGTTATTAGGTCCCTCTGTATTTTTTTTAATGCTGCTCATAGGCCCACCTGAGGGTATGTCGATACCGGCATTTAAGGTAATGGCAGCCACCCTTTGGATTGCCATTTGGTGGATGACAGAGGCCATTCCGATTGCGGCTACTTCTTTTTTACCTTTAATACTCTACCCTATCACCAATGCCGTATCACTAAATGAAATAGCCCCTAGTTATGCGAATCCTATCATTTACATTTTTGTTGGCGGATTTATTTTAGCGCTGGCAATGCAAAAATGGAATCTTCATAAACGAATAGCCCTCAATATTATCGCCATCACCGGAACCAATATGCGTCAAATTATTTTGGGGTTTATTTTGGCTACAGCATTTCTTTCGATGTGGATATCCAATACGGCTACCGCTGTGATGATGCTGCCCATTGCCTTGTCCATAATTACACAGTTTAAAGAGTTTTCAGATTCAAGTTCGATTCCTGTCAAAGGTGCTGATGATTTTGGAAAAGCATTGATTTTGGCCATTGCATATTCGGCCTCAATAGGAGGGATTGCAACCTTAGTAGGCACTCCCACCAATTTGATTTTTGCCGATGCTATTGAGAAATTTTATAAAGTACCGATGCCTTTTGATCAATGGATAGGCATTGGACTTCCGATAAGCCTTACCATTTTGGTAGGTTGCTGGTATTTACTGACATATCATTTATTTTCTTTAAGCAGTATAAAGGTCCAAGGCAGTTCAAATATCATTAAAAATGAATTAAAAAAATTGGGTAGGATGTCCTATGAAGAAAAGTGGGTACTGCTTATTTTCAGTATCGTTGCCTTTTGTTGGATTACCCGACGATTTTTAATCACCCCATTTTTCCCAAGCATAAATGATACAATCATAGTGATGATTGGAGCCATTGTGCTTTTTTTAATCCCCGCAAAGAAGCAGGAGCAAGGTCAAATAATGGATTGGGAAACGGCTGTAAAATTACCTTGGGCTGTCATTTTATTGTTTGGGGGAGCCTTTGCAGTAGCCCAGAGTTTCGAAAGCTCTCAATTGACTTTATGGATAGGCGAAAAGTTGAGTGGACTTGAAAATGTCCCCTTTTGGTTGGTATTACTGATCGTAGTTGCAGTGGTGAATTTTTTGACGGAAATTACTCAAAACATCGCTACTTGCACCTTAATGATGCCTATTTTGGCCGCGCTATCTGGTGTTTTGAACGTCCATCCCTATGGCCTGATGGCAGCAGCGGCCATCGCTTCTTCCTGCGCTTTTATGTTGCCCGTAGCTACGGCACCGAACGCCGTAGTGTTTGGCTCTGGATTTTTAAAAATGAAAGATATGGTCCGTGCTGGATTTTTACTTAATGTTCTTTCCATTATCGTAGTTACTCTTTTTATTTATTTTCTCCTTCCGGCTATTTGGGGAATAGATCTATTAAACTTTCCCTCTGAAATAAAAGTAAAATAGTAGTCATTAAATCCTAGTATAATCTTCTTGTCAACGCTACCTATGGGTGTGCAGATACCCAAACAGCACCATCTTCGAAGATTTCCTTTTTCCATATGGGTACGGTTTCTTTAAGCGTATTGATGGCGTACTGACAAGCTTCAAAGGCGGCTTGTCGATGGGCCGTAGCTACGGCAATGATCACAGGAATTTCTCCGACTTCTAATAGGCCTATTCGGTGATGCATAGAGACGTGTAATGCGCCCCATTTGGTCACGATTGTTTCAGCGATTTTATGCATTTCTTTAACGGCCATAGGTACGTAGGACTCAAATTCCAATTTAATCACTTTTTTACCTTTAGTTTGATTTCGTACGGTGCCTAGAAAAATAACTGCGCCGCCGGCGCTTGGATCGGCCACTGCATCTTGGCAGGTTTGCGGGACTAATGGGTTTTCCGAAATTTGAATATCAATCATTTTAACCTCCGCTTACAGGTGGGATAATGACCACTTCGTCGCCTTCCTGCATTTGAAAGTGATCCGCTTCATAATTTTCATTTATGGCAAACTTCAAGCTATTAAGTCGTTCGAAATCTGGGTATTCTTCTTTTAATATTTTTTTTAAATCAGCGATACTGGCTGAAACATCAAGGTCAAGGGTTATATTGGATCCTTGCATGATTTCTTTTGCGATTCCGAAAGGAACAATTTTAATTTTCATAATTTTCAAAATGATTACAGACTGCTTCCCAGCCTAATTTAATACAATCTACTCGACCTTCGAAATGCTTTAATTCGGCAAGTGTGTTTAGGGACTCCTTCTTAAATTCAAAATTAAGATCGGTGGTTAGACATTGGACAAACTGACGACTTAATTCGATGGCGTCCTTGTGGGGCATTCCTTCCAGGCTTTTACAAAGTAGCGAGAGGGAGGCTTTTGATAGTGCACATCCAAATCCATGAAAAAAAACATTGGATATTTGATTCCCATGCTGTTCAAAGAAGAGCCAATATTTATCTCCACACATAGGATTGTAAGCTTCTATCTGAAAATCGAAAGACTTTATTTCCTGAAAATGATAAGGATGTTCATTTTCAGGAAGTATTTTCGATTTGTATAATTTTTGAAGGTCGTCTTTGGTCATGACCAAAATTTAATTAATTCCCGCAAAGAAAGGGCTAACAAATCAATTTCTTCCTTTGTGTTATAAACAGAAAATGAAATCCTTGCGGTAGCTTGTAAGCCCATTTGGGCTAATAATGGCTGTGTGCAATGCATTCCGGCGCGCAATGCAATTCCATCTTTGTTTAGGAATGAAGCGACATCATGTGGGTGGATGTTTTTTGCGTTAAAAGAAATGATACCGGCTTGTTTTTTTGGCGTTCCGACGATGGTTAGTTCAGGAATCTGCGCCAGTACATCAAGCGCATAGTACGTCAATTCTTCAAGATGCTGCCGCATGTTTTTTTTACCGAGGGCGTCAATAAATACTGCCGCAGCCGAAATTCCGATTACCCCTGAAATATTGGGGGTTCCGGCGTCCAAATTATAAGGAAAATCTCGAAATTGGGTATTTTCAATGGTCACCTGTTTGATCATACCTCCGCCATAATGTAGTGGCAACATTTGTTGAATATGCTTTTCAGCAACTTGTAGTATGCCTATACCGAAAGGGCCAAACATTTTATGTCCGGAAAATACTAAAAAATCATAATCTAAGTGCTCAATACTTATATCAAAATGGGAGATACTTTGCGCTGCGTCAATCAAAACGGGGACTTCTTTGGCATGGGCAATGGCAATGATATCAGCGATGGGGTTTATTGTCCCTAGGGTATTAGAGATGTGCGTGACGGCTACCAGCTGGGTATGATGGTCAATGAACTCTTTTAGCTGCATCATATCCAAATCACCATTTTGATCAATGGGCACCACTCTCAACTCAATGCCATATTTTTTGCATAGCATTTGCCAGGGAATGAAATTGGCATGATGCTCCATAACAGTGGTGACGATATTATCCCCACTTTTCAACCTAGGTTCCAAATAGGATCTCGCCACTATATTAATGGCGGCAGTTGTGCCTTGGGTGAAAGCTACTGTTTCTGAATTTTCGGAACCCAAAAAAGCCGCGATGATTGATCTCGATTTTTCAAATTTCTGCGAAGATTTATTGGACAAATCATATACACCACGATGAATATTGGCATTTTCATATAATTCAAAATGACTTTGTGCCGCTACTATCGATTGGGGTCGTTGGTTCGTCGCAGCACTGTCAAGATATACGAGATTGGGCTGCGATTTAAAGATTGGAAAATGTGTTCGGACGTTTTTAATGTTATTTTTGTTTATATGTTTTTTGAATATAAATACCAAAGAACTGAAACTAGTTCGTTAATTTACCAATTCCTACAAATTAAATAAAGAAGTGATGTTAATTGATAACCATGGTCGAGAAATTAATTATCTCAGACTGGCCGTCACAGATCGGTGTAATTTGAGATGTTTTTATTGTATGCCAGAAAATGGCATTAAATACATGCATCGCAATGATTTATTGACATTTGAAGAAATGACTCGACTCATAAGGGTTTTTGGTGATTTGGGAATTTCTAAAATCAGGATCACTGGAGGAGAACCATTTGTAAGGAAAGGAATTGTTGACTTTTTGGAAGATATCGCTGCCTTGAAAACGGTCGAAGAGATTCATATAACCACCAATGGTACCTTTACCCTTGATCAGATTCCTAGCCTAGAGAAAATAGGAATCAAAAGTATTAACCTTAGCTTGGACAGCCTGGATCGTCAACGATTTTTCGATATTACTCGAAGGGATCTTTTTGACCATGTATTTGGTACGTATCAGCAATTGATTGCATCAAGTATTAAGGTGAAAGTAAACATGGTAGTGATGCAAGGTCGAAATATTGAGGATATTTACCCTATGCTTGAATTAACCAAACACGATAATGTATCGGTGCGATTTATTGAAGAAATGCCTTTTAATGGCACAGAAGGTCAAGGAAATCCTACTTTTTGGCCGGCACCAAAAATCTTGGACTATATCAAAGATCGCTATAGTATCGTTAAGTTAATTGATCCACCAGCTTCGACCTCTTTGAACTATCAAATTGAAGGACACGTGGGTGCTTTTGGTATTATACCTGCCTATACCCGATCCTTTTGTGGATCTTGTAATCGGGTCAGACTTACGCCGCAAGGCACCCTACGTACGTGCCTTTATGGCGAAGGACAAATTAATTTTAGAGACCTTATTCGACAAGGCGCAACAGATGAGATGCTTGGGGATCATCTAATAAAAGTGGTTGGGAAACGGGCCAAAGATGGCTTTGAGGCAGAAAAAGCAAGGGACCATATGCAGCCAGCTTCAGAATCTATGGCCACTATTGGAGGATAAATATGATTTCAGTTGAGGAAGCATTAAAAATTGTACTAAAAAACATAGGTGATTGGGGTATTGAAGAGATTTCTTTAGATCAATCATTGGGGCGTATTTTGAGAGAAAAAGTGATGGCTGATCGAGATTTCCCACCTTATGATCGGGTGACGATGGATGGGATTGGGATCAGTTATAAGCAGTTTGAAGGTGGTCAAAGGGTCTTTGAAGTGGCAGGCGTTGCGGCGGCTGGATCTGTTAAAAATACGCTATTCAACCAATCGACTTGCCTGGAAGTGATGACAGGATCTATCTTACCAGCCGGGGTTGACACAGTCATTCGTTATGAAGATCTTAAAATTGATTCAGGCAAGGCTACGGTATTGCTTGATCAGATTAATTTCAATCAAAACATTCATTTTAAAGGAATGGATAGAAAACAGGGTACAGAGATTTTGCAGCCCGGAAAACGACTTTCTTCTAGTGAAATTGGCGTATGTGCCACAGTAGGCAAGGAACGTATCAAAGTAAGTCGTTTACCTAAAACTATAATTATTTCAACGGGAGATGAATTGGTAGAAATTGATCAGATCCCTTTGCCCCATCAAATCAGACGGAGTAATGTTTATCGCATAGCGACTGTTTTGAAAAGCTATCATATTCAGCCCACTACGGCGCATTTAGCGGATCAGTATGATGAGATTGTAGGTAAACTTCGGGGTTATCTGGAAAATTTTGACTTGATTATTTTGAGTGGAGGAGTGTCCGAGGGCAAATTTGATTACCTGCCAGCAGCTTTTGCCGCTTTGGGGATTGATAAATTATTTCACAAGGTTAAGCAGCGACCAGGAAAACCTTTTTGGCTTGGTAGTAAAGCCCGGTCCATGATTTTTGCATTTCCTGGTAATCCAGTCTCAAGTTTTATGTGCGCTCAGCAATATTTTAAGCCCTGGTTAGATCATTCATTACGAGCTGAAGAGGTTAATCTGCCTTTTGCTGTCCTTGCGGAAGATGTTCATTTTGCGCCCAATTTGACTTACTTTCTTGAGGTCAAAATAGACTT